>Ga0209491_10006216_pt1 | contig 16735 bp, 18 predicted proteins | sample BON02_FD_187213 | JGI IMG/M metagenome (GOLD analysis project Ga0209491, IMG submission 187213) | Freshwater microbial communities from Lake Bonney liftoff mats and glacier meltwater in Antarctica - BON-02 (SPAdes) (version 2) | ecosystem: Environmental > Aquatic > Freshwater > Ice > Glacier...
ACACCAAGGTTAGAGACAGAAACGCCAAAAGTTGCATAGGTTCCCGATTGAGTATTTTGGTCGTAGTCATAGAAAGCGATAAGGATATCTGATGGAGACACAGGATTTGAAGTCAAATCCATCTCATTTAAATATCCAGCGGTTGTTACCGTTACCAGATCGTCGCCGAATACGCAGAACTTTTGATTAGGGAATACCCCTACCGAACCGATGAGCGATGTCGGTAATTGATAAATCTTTGCCATGAATTGCTCCAATATTATGCTGTGTAAGATGTAGACTGAAAAGCTACTTCGATATCACATGTTGTATTTGCTGTGATAAAACTAATGACATCTCCAGCTTTAACAATTCGCTTAAACTCAATCGTTCCGCAAATTAACTCAGAGGTTGCAGTTGCAAATGTTCCTGCAGCAGGCACTGCAGCTGTACTGCCATTAGAAACCCAAACCCATCCATTAGGCTGAACACGTACGTACATGACCCATGTAGATAAATTATTTGGAACGGTAATAGAACTAGCCGCGCCAGCAGCTAACGTTGCTGTATAGATATCTGTCGGAAATTGCGGAGCATACGCGCAGTAACCTTGCACATCTCTAGCAAAATAAAGTTCTGTTGACATAAAATTTCCTTGTTATAGAAGAAAACACTTATGTAATCATAGCACCTCTGCAAATCTCGGAGATATAAATCCACAGAAAATTGCAATATCTCAAATAAAAACCTACTCTCAAAATATAGCGGGCAATACAAAGGATGCCGACATGACTGATAACATACTGTTAATTATTGTGTTTAGTTTCATATTAATGGGAATGTCGGGGTATATGATCGAGAGCATGTGAAAGCCCCCGAAGGGGCGGTTGCATTACAATTTAAAGAAAACATTATAGAAAGCCGATGGCTGCATGACAGAGAATGGTGCTGATGCGCCCGGGCCGTTTCCCGTGGAAAGAGATGTTCCTGTAGATGATGTTACTTGGCTTCCAAGAGCTGAAAACTCAGCTAGAACTGTTCCACCCTTTGTGTGAGAGTGAGGAGGAAGATTTTCTTCTAAAAGAACAGTGGCCTCATTCCCAGTAGTCTCTCCTAAAACCCTAGCCGTTAATCCTGAGCCAGTGCCAGTGCCGCCCAATACTCTTCCCATAGTCTTAGTCAGAGCCATAGCCTTATTAGCAATGAAATCTGCATAAGCTGAAGCGCCACGGCCACCACTTACTGGAGCATAGGTATCCGAAACAGCGACATAAATAAGATTATAAAGAGACCATGTGTCGACATTAGCACGAGTTGTTGCCGAAGAGTCCGCTGAACCAATTGTCCCATCATTCGCAGGCACCCAGCCAAAAGGAGAGAACGCATTCAGTGACATGCGAACATCACCCGTTCTTGGAGTTCCAACCACAGAGTTGATCTGATCGTACGTCTGAAAACTATTCACAGGAGCCCTATCGCTCAAATAGATCGAAGGCTTGGTGAAGTTAATCTCACACGCTACGTTCAGAGGCATCCGTATGTGTAAGTACAACGCATCATTGGCGACAGAAGACAGAACCAACCCTGCTGTCGGAGGGAATATTCCGGTGAAGGTATATTTATTCCACGAGCTTGTTAATGCGAAGTCCGATATCAGAAATGGGTCTTCCGATATCGCCCCAGAGCCCAAGTCTTGATAGATATATGCCGATATAGTAGATGCCGCAGACGTTGCCGACCCCAAGTTTCTTCCCTGAATAGTAAATGTGAACTCTTGGGACGTTAGAGTATTTACGTGCAAAGATATGGGAAATTGGTAGTACTTAAATGTTTCTGACGATGGCGTATTAGAGCATGCATGACTCAAATAATATTCAGGAGTTGGGTCCCCTTCAAGAATCTGGCTGTTAGTTAAAGGGAAAGACGGGAAAGAAACGGTTTCTACAGCGGTAGTATTGTTCTTGAAAAACATAAAGTCAGGACTGCGAAACCCATTGTGCTGACTGGGAGCCAGAGTTGTTTCTGTGACAGAGCTAAGAACAACAGTACCCTGGTTTCTCCAGAACACATTATTTACAACGTAGTTTTCCTGGGCGGCGGAAGAGTAGGAGCTTTCACTTTGTTGCGACACAAATGGGAAGTTCTCTCTCGTTATCTCGTTGGTCGCCGCGCTATTGGATATAGTTATGTAATACGGCTGAGACTCGGTTTGATCATCCTCACTGTGAGGATAGAAAAATGGGATCGTGTCCACTCCATTTCCATCTGCAACAGTTCCTGCCGCGGACAACGTAAGAGGGTTGGGAAGCGCCACGTAAGTATACGACCCCGGTATTCCAGACTGGTAGTACCAATTTTTTAATAATGCTCTATTGTTATCGCGATAGCAGGTTATTACACCTGCTGCCATAGGGCTACCATTACTATCTACCAGGATTTCCTGGAAAGATGTTGTAGGGACAAGAAGTTCTGTGTTTACTGTCATTTTATTGATCTCCAATCATATCTATAGCGGTCTTTCCTGCCATGCCTAGTCCGCCGCCAACAGCTCCAACTTTTATAGCGTTTCCAAGAAGGTCCGAAGCCCCTCTGAGATTCTTTATATTTCTTAGCTCTGGATTGGAAGACATCAGCATCTCCATAGCCTTGTCATCTTTTAAGATGGACTCGATCATTCTCTTTGCATCAACTGCGGTCTTTTTGCTTTTTAAGTAAGTGGCAACAGCTGGGTTCTTTGTCAAGGGAATAGCATTCTCTCTGTACTCAGAAAGAGCATCAAACAAAGCGTTAGATCCACCGGGTACATTAGCCCTTTCCAGAGCATTGCCAATGTTGGCTCTTAAAGATGCCTGGAGAGAAATGGCTTTTTCTAGCTTGCTGGAATCTAAAGACCCAGGTTTGCTTCCCCTTCTTTCTAGGTCTCTGATAACATCCCCAACATTAGACAAGGCTTTCTGGCCAGACTCTATAGTTTTGTTTTTATTAAAGGATTTCACCGCAAACATTTCATTTGAAAACTCTTTGCCAATTAGGTCAGGTATCTTTACAGACTTTAGCCCTTTATCAGCTCCCATGGCCTCGGCAGAAACAATGACGTCGTTAATTTTATCGCCGTAAAATTTTTTGGCGCTTACAGCTTCAGCCGCAATATTCTTGGCTACTGTGGACTTTCCTATTCTATTGGCATAATCCATACCTCCAGCAACAAGTCCACCTATAGCTCCCAACGATGTTCCTACGGCGGCTCCCATTCCTCTGTTGCCTTCATTAAGAAGAGCGCCTTCCAATCCACCAGCCCCAGCTCCAGCTAACGCCTGAAGGGAAGCGGATACCGCAGGGCCTATATTTCTAGCATTAGCTAGATTTCTTGCTCCGCCAACAGCATTTAGACCCACCATCGAAGGTACGCCCATTTCCGAAGCAAATTGCCCAACGTTTTGGCCGTATCTTTGAGCAGTAGACTCTGGATCTGGATTGGCAAATGGCACTGGCTGAATCTTAGGTATATTTGTCCCAGCCATATAATCAATAGCTTCCAAGGGAGCATTGGCTATAGAGCGAACAACGTTATGAGCACCTTGCAGTCCGCCCCTTAATAGGCCCGATCCTAAGTCACCTATAATGTCCACTCCCATTTGAGGAACATCCTTGGTAACAAAGCTAGCTGCATTTCCAGCTCCTCTGAGCATATCCATCAGGGACATAGATGGATCGGAAAGGGCTCTTTCATCTTGCAGTATACCTTGACCATCCTCCTGATTCATCTCTTGAGAAATCATTTCCCCCATGCTTCTATTTGCACGAGTTTCTCCATAAACAGCGTCTTTAGACTCTCTAGAAACTTCGTCTCTGCTAATCATCTGCTCAGACATTTTGGAGGCTTCAATGGGGGAATAGCCCTGCTCAATGAAACTTCTTTTTTGAGAAAGCCTTTGCTCGGATAGATTGTAAGTAGTCATGATATTGTCTAACTTAGACCTGATTTCTCTCGGAGAGTCATTAGCGTTAGGCTTTTGACGCTGCAAAAATGACAACTCCCGATTAGTAAGAGAGCCCTTAATGTCTCCCGTCATTCCCATGACAAGCTTGTCGGCTTTATTAAGAAACTGCGTTCTTACGTCAGAAGTGGCGGCGTCCCCAAAATTCTGGGCAAACCAGTTGGAAACAGATCTGCTCATTTGTCCTGGAGCCGATGAAAAAGCCTTGTCAAACTCTGGGGCGCGAGACAATTCAACCATAGAACGCACTTCTGACAACGACTCAACAACTGATGGATACTTAGCATCAATATCGCCAATAGCCTTGATCGATAAGTCATTTAGACCTTTCTGGAAAGCTGTAGGAGCCGCAGGACCCACCGGATACTCACCAAACATAGTTGTGTAGTAAGACTGACCATTCTTTTCAATAATCTGAGGATTAACTCCACGAGCCTTCGACATCCTGAGTGCTAAATCCAAAGGAGGTCTGTTTTCAGGTTGCTGCTGTTGCTGCATTGGCTGCTGCATTGGCTGCTGTTGCTGTTGCATTGGCTGTTGCTGAGGCTGACCTTCAAACTGCTGTTGAGGCTGGCCTTCAGACTGAAAGTAATCACTAATCTGCTGTTGCATTGGTCGCTGCATTGGCTGCTGTTGCATTGGTTGTTGCATTGGCTGCTGTTGCATTGGTTGTTGCATTGGCTGTTGCATTGGCTGCTGATTCATTGGCTGCTGATTCATTGGATGGTATTGCTGCATCATGCGAGCATCTTGCTCGGCTAGTTCAGCCTCACGAGCTGCCTGTCTATTTCTAGCAATATCTGCCTCTAAAGACGATGGTCTTCTTTTGTTGGCATCATATGCCGACAATGCCTGAGAAAATAAATCAGGCGATAGAACATTCGAAGCTTTAGCTCCGCCTGTATCAAAAAAGTTATAAGCCATAAATATCTCCGATTATTTAAATTAACTGAAATCAGCAAAACCAGCTATAGACGCCAAATTGGAAAGAACCGCATTCATCATCATGTTGTGTGTTGATGCATTGTCGTAAGCATATTGACCCTGCTGCACAAGAGACCTGGATATCATCTCTGCCTGTCTTTGACCCGATCTCTGACCACGGTCTGCAGCTTGATTGGCAGATCCCATGTTCATGCCGTAAATATTGGCATTTCTGTCGGCCCATGTATTGTAGTCCCGAGAAGCCATGTCAGAAGCCATCTGCATATTTTGCTGTCTATGCATAGGGCTTCCAGCCATTCCACCTGCCGCAGCTGCATTTCCAGCCCCTTTCAGAGCCTGGTCTAGAGCAAACTGATATCCAGGTGACTGCGTATAGTCTTTATTCATGTTATTTTGAAATTGACCGGGGTTTTGAAGGCCCTGAGTAACAGAGGGATTTAAACTCTGCATAGCCTGATTACCAGAATCCATATACGGCTGATTGAATTGCTGATTTTCGCCAGGGATTTGGTTTGTATATTGTGCGGCAGCCTGTCCAGGATCTTGATATAATCCATAAAGATTTGAAAGTGGCATAATGTATTCCTTAATTTATTGATATTTATACGTATTGAAGAGTACGCCATGCAGCCGTCAAAATATTTGCTGGAGGGGCTGGGTCGTAGGTAATAACAAACTGCTTGGACACGCGATTAGTCAGATCGAACACAAGCTGACCGCTAATATCCTGAACCCCGACGGGCAATGGAGCGCCGATGTACGGAGCGTACGATGCCTCAATAATGTCAATATTCTCTTGAGTTAATCTGGGAACCATAATTCCTGTGGGCTTGAAATTCACCTGCAAGGCCTGAAACAAACTGGAAATCCCCAGCAGCCAAGCATGACTGAAATTACCATTGTCATCCACAGCTCGTGCAGATCGGGGCATGTCAGGAAAGAGTCCTCTGTATAGCGTATAATCCATGGTTTACTCCTAAAATGGTATTTACTTTATTATATGACGAAATCAGATTCGCACATTAACAGTTCCTTCTAGCACAACGACCCTGCCGTAGCTCCAAAATCTAAATTGCATCACCGAATCATTAGCCGCGCCGAGATTCCAGTACATAACCTTATTCTTCCTGTTTCCAATGGCTGAAAGCTCTTGTCCCCATGACTGACCAAAAGTTGCACCCCCATCAATAGATAAGGATAAATCCACCCGAGGGACAGCTAATGATAAGTTGCTTTCGTTGCCAGCCTGCTGATAGTAAGGAGTTTCTCCTGACTCCATAGTGAATCCTATGTCATTGATAATCTTCAAGTCTTGGCTGATATCTCTTATATTTGAGCAAATTCTAATGCGAGGTATTTGATTGATAGATACCACTCCATTATTGGAGACATCTTCATATGTTGTGATAGTCGTATCCAGGGCAAAGATATTTCCGTTATTTTTGGTTACAAAATAGTATTGATTATTAAAGAAGGCCACCTGGCTTGCTATGAAGTAATTCATATTAATGTCAGAGGCATTATAAATTTTATCTGTATTGAAATCGTAAAATAGGGATAGGTTATCAGAGTAGAAGTTAATGTGATAAAACAAATGGCCATCTTGTCTATATAAGAATCCTTGGCTGTCTTGGGGATTTTCCAGCCTAGAGAGCAAATAATCTATACCATCTGTGGTTATTTTCTTAGGGTCTCCCCCGGAAGATGCCATGATTACTGGGCCGGAAGATTCATTGATTGCAAGCCATACGACGAACTCATCCATGTAATCCACCGTAGCTGGATTAAGGCATCCGTAATCGATATTAAATTGACTATTGCGCTGATAAGGGAATAACTGGTTAGAACCAGTATCAAACCAGGCTTCGGTGACATTAGATCCCATCACAAAAATCATATTACCTTTCGACGGAACTCTGACTACAGCTTGTACATTATCTGCTTTATGCTGTATCAATCCTATCTCTAAGGCTGTATTTTCCCATGTCGCCCCATCATTAAGAGCGGACAATCTCCATGAGTTCTCTGCAACAAACCCTAGAACAATTGCCGTATCATTACTGGCCGCAAGAATAAATCTTGAGTTATGAAACGACAGATAACCCGCTTTAAAGTCCAGTGGTATTACCTTAAATGAAGGGGTAAGGGTCGGATCGTACAAGTAGAAATTAGTTCCGTCAGAGATACCAATCTGAGGCTTATTATTCTCCGATATGTAAACAACACCAGTCTGGGATTGCAAAGCGCCAATTTTTACGACTTGTGAAGACGTAACCTCATCTAAGCTTTGAGAATAATTGATGTTAACCAGAAAGACATCAGAACCTTGCACCACAACAAGTCTTCCAAACTTTATACTGGAAAATATGCCGCGGCCTTCATTAGCATCGAGAAGCTTGGACGAACTTACGGCAATCTTATATCCAGAATAAGGGACTAGGGCTGTGTCAGACTGAAACATGTTATAAGTCTTTTCGATAGATATTTTGGGGTATCTACCAAAAGTGCTGGACCCCACCATATTCAATGGGGTTTGCTGAAAGTTAGGGCCTCTGTAAATCATAAGAATCTTAAATTCGATGCGAATGACTCTATTATAGCTGCAGCATACACTGCGGGTACACTTAGCAATCCAATGTCAACCCCTAAAGGGTTTAGAGGTTGATCATGTTATTGATACTAAGCTAGATAATATAACTCCATGACAACTTATAATTTTTGGTATAAGGGGTTTTATCAGGCAATTTCTAAATTCTCGCAAAGGTACGTAAGGTGTGAAATATTAAATGGCCAATATGGCCATAAGGTCAGATTCTTTTACGAGCAAATACCGCTCAAGCCCGCTTATGAATTTCAATCCACGATCTCTTTTGAAGGCGACGCCCATATCCTCTTTAGCTATTAAGTCTGCATTATCTTCACTCATGTTGCCTATTTGACCTCTGACAATCTTTCCGTATGCATACTCGTTGTTATCCAGCCCAAGGTCTTTACGATCTTTATCGCAAAGCTCCTGCACAGAAACATATCCGTTAAGAGGAAAAATATCGCGCGCATTAATGGTGCGACTTGAGCCCCCCCCAGGAATATAAATCGGGAATGCTTTAGGTAAAATTCTCGACGGCTTTTTCCTGCAATAATATATAGTTCCAATGATATTCTTAATATGCCTATCACAGGCCCCGTCGCGAATAGCCTGTGCGATGGCCTGCACTTCTTCAAGAGCCCAAGAAAACCGGTTCAAATCACTTTCAATGGAACTTGGAAAAGTTCCGCTCGCTAATCTATCGAAAATCTCAATTCTTGTTATGCCCATAACCCGGACAGCCCCATCTATGTCTATAAACTTATTAATCATATACATCCTTTTTTACACAATATGAGAAAACTATCCCATGAAAAATAGGGGTAATCAATCAATAATAAAATTTAGACATCTCTGGACAAGATATTGGGCTACTATGCTCAATAGGCCTAGGATGGACTGTACCCTTGACCCAGGTTCACTTGAGCATATGTCATTCCATTGTTGCGATTTGCGTTCAGTATAGATGCCTTTTTGTTGCTCAAATCAGGGGGCGAAATGTACATCAGCTCTCTCTCCATTGCATTGAATATTTGCTCAGACTGAGGATTAAACAGTATTCCGTACTCCGAGCACATGTATCTCGCCAGCGCATATCTCAAGTACTCTAGATAGCCCGTGTCGTAGCCCTGATTTGAACTATTGATGAATGTGTAAGGAACCGTCTCGCTAACGTTTGTCATGTCAGTACTAAGCTCTACATCAACAAGAAATAGCTTCACCATCATCTTTAATGAATAGTCCGAGTCCGGCTTAAAGTATACAGAAAGATTTCCACCCCCAAGACAGCGATTGAAATTCCAATTAAAAGGCAGAGAGCTTATATTATCTGCTCTTGCAGACCCGTAATAATTCCTTCGAGTTGTTGACTGCATCGGATAGCGAATCACATCAATATTAAACGTAGCTGACTCTACAGAAGCTACGTACGGCAAGAAATAGAACTCTTCTCCCGCTACTAAAGGCATCTCTATATAAGTGTAATAAGGTATGAGGTCTGTCTCAATCTGCTTAAAGTTCAGCAAAGAGTTCAGCATCTCTAAACCTTCAGATATCTGACTTCCTGTCGGAGTCTGTAAGCTTCTAGATACAATGCCCGAAAGATACCAGGCCCGGCTAATGAGTTGCTGCGCTGTATAAGACATGATCTGATTCCTTTAGAAAGACTATGTATTGAGTTTATCACAAAATATCAACGCTGCATGAGCATAGGTATTCTCAATAATTTGTAAATAAATATCAACATTGCTGTTTACAACAAGTAACAGTACGTATACAATTATATGGTCTTACAGCAATTAATGGTAAGGGCGCATAGCACCTAATTGTAAGGGTGTATAGCAACTAATGGAGTGAATATGATTAAAATAGATATCAACAACACAAAAGACATATCAGGTGGGAATCCTGCTGTGCTTTTCCCTATTGTTGGATGCGCAGTAGTTACGGGCATGGACTACGCTGCTTCTGACGGAATGAGCTATGGAGAAATGGGTTGTAGCTGCGCAAAAGGCGCTATCCATGGAGCAAATCTAGGGATGGGAATTACAGCGCCTATTGGCAATCAATATGTTCGTTATGGGGCCGGACTAGTCTATGCGCGTTACGCACCGGGAATGGTAGATAGCTTCGTTTCAAACAATAGGTCTATTTTGAATGGCCGTAATTATGGCTCTACATTTTTAGGAGGCTCAGGTGATTAATTTTATCGTATCTCTTTTTATGGGATTTAAAGAAAAGTCTTTCCAGGAAGCAATTTTATATACATCCTCTATTTTATTTTATGTAATTATTTTTTGTCACTACATGGGGTATGATTGGATGCCCTTTGCAAAAGACTTTAGAATTATTGCAATCCTGTCTTATGTCAAAGGTGTAATGGATTATCAAAAGAGAGTTGCTAATACTTAGTACAAAAAGAAATGCCCCGTTAAGGGGCATATCTTTATCTTAAGTCATAAATACTAAGCAGGATATGCTTCTAGAGGAACACCTGTATAGCTAACTACAGAAAAGCTTAGGCTATCTGAAGCCGAGCTTACTAAGTAATCAATACCTGTCTTTGAAGTGTCAACACCGCAAATCACTTGAATATACTGAGTCTGAGCAACACCAGCAGCAACTGCTGAGATAGTTACTAAACCAGTTGTCGCTGTGGAACCAGATGGTCTGAACTTAGCTAGAGAGCCAGCAGCAACAGGAATGAAAGTTACAGCTAAGGTAGCAATAACGTTTGGTAGTGTCGCCAAAGGAATAGCAGCGTTCAAATCAACAGTAGCAAAAGTAGTAGAAGTACCGGCAGAAAGCCCGGAAACAGCTGGAGCCAAAACATAAGTCTTAGCGCTCTTCATCATTTGCGGCTTGTTTGTGGAAAACACAAAGTTTGTAGAAGCATTTGTAGAAACAAAACCAAGAAGTCTTAGCGAGTCATAACCGAATGGTAAAAGAGGATGTGCATTGCTAGACGATGTCATAATACCAGCTTCTTTCTTATACCCGCGAGAATCCGCAATCAAATAAATCGCATACTGAGAACTTGCAGCTAAAGCGCCTGCATCTAATCCGTTCACACCGACAACAGCTGTATTAACTAGCAGAGGCTGGCGATATCCGCTGAACAGAGTCTCTGGAGATGTAGTTCCCTGAATGTCTTGATACCCAACCGGCATATCGAGGATGTCATTAGAATCTCTAGCTTGACCTGGAGCGATCGCAATTACTTTTGTAGAAGCGATAGAAAGGTCTAGACCGGAGATATATTGAAACGGTAACGAATAGATCGGATCGTTCTGTATTTGTGCAATTGCCATATTAAAAGTCCTTATTTACTTATTTGATGAACCCAAAGACTCACGCCATTGTGATAGCTCCGGTTTTAAATCCCATGGCTATCATCAATGGTCGCGTGTAAGTCGTTGTTATCCTTGGCTTAAAGGAATGATCATTCGCATGGAATACTCTGGAATTATCAACGAACCATGAGTTTCATCATAAATGATACCAGACTGATTTTGTCCAAATACCGAACCATATGTCATACGCATAGACACACCGGTGGTGTCATCGTACTCACTAGAAGTGGCATACGGGTCTTGCTCTGGAAGTCTTGGCATAGCTAAGTACATAGCATCTCCGCCTGATATTCCGCCTGCACGATGCGACACTAGACCTTTGATTTGCATTCCTGCAGCAATAGGGTTGTTCATGTTTTGATTCTGTCCGCCGGCTGAGTTTAAAGCTGGGAAGATATTCAGAACAACGTTACCACTAGCATCAGCAGCAGAGTCAGCTGTTACGCGAAACTGAACCGGGTTAGCGCTTGGAAAATGACCGATGAAAGTCAAATAACGCATGTTGGGCTGGCTAGATACACCGTCTTGGAACTGGAACAAATCTCCGGAGAAAACAGCATTCGAGTCACTATTTGTAGCACCGCTTACAGTGATTTGCGTGATGTTCTTACCAGTAGGATCGTTTGTCGAAACAACAGTTAATGTATTTTGGTCTACACCTGTGTTACCCGAAACGTGAAGAGGCATCAGATTAGATCTATAGTAATTGACTGGAGGAGTTCCAAAATCACCAATATCCCAAGAGTTGGCGATTGCATCGTTACGAATTGGTGCGAACTGATTCAGTCCACTTCCTACAATGCCAGGCACCACTGTGTCAGGAAGATACACTTTAATTCCGTCGTGAACAGCGCCATAGTTCTTGAAAAACATAATAGACTGAGCTAATTGCTGATACGAAGACAAAGCTGTGGAGCCGTTTCCGTAAAAGCGATATGGGCCGGAAGCTGTGTTTACTGAATCATCTAGCTGACTACGAACACCGGAAACCCAGTTTTTAGCCACGTTGCCTTCTACTTGTGCAGCAAGCTCAGCGATAAAAGACTTACCGAACACCTTCATGTAATCTTCTTCGCCTTTTTCAAGATTGAAGATTCTTTCTTGAGATGTGACGCTGAATGCAGCATTGTTAGCTTGATCGCAAGTTAGTGTTTGTACACGTTGTGTAGCAGCTTGCCAAGAAGCAACCAAACCAGCAGATGTTGTGGCGCGAGGTGGTAAGTCGAAAGTTACGCTCGAGCCAAGGTTAGCTTGAATCTTGTCAAAGTCTTTGAACTTAGTGTTAGCTGTTGAGATGTGGCAACACATGTTTTGCAGAAGGGCCAAGCCAGAACGTTGGTACGTCTGTACTTGCTGTAAGATATTACTTGGATAAACAGCCATTTTAAAGTTCCTCGTTATGTTCGATTATCAAGAGCTCCCCGCATCTAACCGCGGTACTTTGATTTCAAAGCCGACATAGAAGAAGCAGGAGAGCCCACACCAGGGCTAGAAGGTCGTTGCTGAGATAACGGTGTAGCTGCTTGCTTTGAAGACATAACTTTCGTGTTCTCTTTGATAGATTTAGCTAGTCTTTGCAAATCGTATACAGCATCTTTCGGACTTCTTTCGTAAGTCGACTGTAATTGATTTAACTTGCTTCTATTTTTAGAGAGCTCATAAAGAACGTCATCAGCATTATCAACGTTTTCTGCCAGCATCTGAACAACATTAGGATAAACACCCATGTTCAAACCTTCAGAAACTTCGTTGTAGTCAGAATACTTTTCATTGATGCCTGCTATTTTCGACTGATACGCACTAACAATGCGTTGAACCGTGGCTGCATTTGCGGCTTCCTGCTGCTCTGCTTGCCACTTGTCTCTCTGACGAGAAACTTCTTCGCTAGTCAGTCTTCGCACTTCGTCTTCAGACATTCCGCTTTGATGAGATACGTTTGCGTTTTGACGCTTATAACTCTCTACAGCTTCATGCTTTGCGCGACCAACGATATCGTTCAAGTCAGACTGTCTAAAAGTCCTTTCTTGAGGCTTCGCGGTCTGCTCAACGCTACCTTGATTAGTATTAAAATTTTCATTCTCTGACATCACATTATCCATAATTTCCCTCTAAGCTATTAACCCCGCCACGGTAAATCCCTAAAAACGGCTAGGTGTCCGAACTATTACGCCGTCACGCTACAAAAACCTCAATTACGCATGAGTCTCGTTTAACAATTGCTGTGCATGTACACATTTAGAGAGTAGCAGAGAGATTATGTATCGGCAATAGAGTTTGATTTCTATAGAGAGAGATGAGAGATTGGAGTATTTGGCTTTTAAAATAGTAAAACCCCTAGAGAAACTCCCCCTGGAGTGATTAGTAACAGGGTTTTTTTGGGATTCTCTAGAGGCCGGAGTGCAAGATACGGAGATTCCGGAGACTCTCAAACAACACGTCGTGTCTTACTATAGAACAGTATATGCTAAGATTATCGTTCCGTCTAGAGCAGAAGCAGCAGAAAGGTTATAAATAGTCACTACTGCTGAACCAGCGCCGGGAACAACTTGTAATTGCACGTTCTTCATTGTATTTGTTCCGCCCATCAGCGTTAACTGAATAGAACTTGTCGCTGCGATAAGTGTATTAGTCCAAGTGATCGCATAGCTACCTGCGGCTGCAGTTGTCAAAGCAGAAGTCGTGATAACTCCAACCAGTCCGCTAGCAGTAACAGCGTTAGTTGCTTCAGTGCCATTGGCTTTCGTTACGCTCTTCAGAGTTCCCTCTGTATCTGCAAATACAGCGAAATCGCCGATAGAAACAGGAAGAATAACTTCACCAGGATTGGCCCATGAAGATAGAGTAATTACACCAAGATTGCTTATTGCTACAGTGAACAGACCGTACGATCCGGCTCCGGTGTTCTTATCGTAGTCATAGAAAGCCGAGATAATGTCACTTGCAGAGACAGGGAAAGTGTCTAAAGATGCTTCATTAAGATAGCCAGCAGTCGTTACTGTAGCAAGGCTATCGCCAAAAATCGCATACTTTTGATTTGGGAAAACTTCAACAGTCCCAGGGACCGAAGTTGGAAGCTGATAAACTTTAGCCATTGTGATTCCTTAATTGTTAAATGATATTTGAACTACTATGAGCAGTCTGACTACTCATCATAGCTACTAAAGACTTTTCTATGCTAATCGCTTCTCTTCTTCGTCAGCTCTTTTGTTAAGCTTTCTAGCCAAATCTCTAATTTCAGATACAAGCTCTTTGTCAATATCGTCCCCAACTAAGTCAAAAACTCTATCAACAACGCGAGTAACTGCTTCTTTTGCTGCTATAAATGCTATTCTCATTTCTTCTTCCCCTTTGCTGCTTTATTGTCAGCACTTTTAATAGCCACTGGCTTCTTTTTATCAGCGACTTTCATCGCTTTTGTAATTCCTTCCTTCATCATCTTTGATAAAGAATCACTCTTTTTACACGCTCCCTGCTTCACGTTCATGCCCTATTCCTTCTTACTGTAAATTTCTTTATAGAGATTAGCTCTATCTTCAGACTTTGCACCATCCATATGACGCCTGACTTGCTGCTCCATCTGACCACTATTCATCTTATACTGCTTTTGTAGGGCGGACATCGGTGTATTCTGTAAATCGTAATAACTAATCTTCTTAGACATATCTATTCTCCTATTTTGAACTTTTAATAATATCGTGCATCAATCTCATTGCGTCATGACCAGCTTTGCTTTTAAAGCCCTTTTCCTTGAGCGCATAATCTTTCTCAATCTTCATGTTCTCAGTCATAGCTTTTATCAGCTGCATGCTATTCGACTGCCTTTGCATAGCTATCTTTGCTTCAAGCTCTTGTCCGCTTTGCTGCACTTTCGCCATGTCTACTTGAAAATTCATGTCATTTTTCTGCTTCTCTTGCTCAATCTTGCTCCTTTCGTTCTCTACTTGAGTCTGCATGGGATTTGGCTGCTCTGCTGCCTCTTGCCTGCGCTGATTCAACTCTTCCGTCCATTCACTAGTTAATGACTTCAGCTCTTCTATGCCCTTGCCGTCCATGTTATCAAGAATAAAGTGAAGGCCTTTTTCAGACATGAATTCAGTAAAGACCGGGGACATGCCCATGATGTCTTTGACCATGTTGATTGTGCGAGACTTCTGAACTTGAAAGCTAGCTCCAGCTGTCAATGTAACGTTGAGAACGTTAGGGTCGTAATCTAGAGATGGCATCCCCTCTTCATTGATGCGAATGAACTCGCGCTGACCATCTTTAGTAACAACGGGAATGGACCTGGGCGTAACAAAATACTTCGGCATTAGCGAAACGTATATTTGAGCAAGCCTCTGAAAGCCCTGTAAGCATCCGACAATGTAAGGCATAGCAGTGGCATTTGACTGACTAGCTGCTTCAACAATAGCAACACCTGACAACTGATTATTATTAATTCCAAGAGATGCATCGTAAGAACCTAGCACGTTTTGTATAAGTGAGTCCGAACCCGTAAAAGCACCAATGATTTCTGGTGGGCACGGGGCACGCTGAATCTCGCGAATCGGATTCATAATCGGAAGGTTAGGGTTCTTCTCGTAGACAGAGTTATAGACAAGAACTGAAGCATTCTGAACATCTTTATATGCTGTAAGAAGCTCTTCTTCCTTCGGAAGCGCTTCTTTTGCTACCATAAATTTATGCTGAACCGTATTCTCTATCTCATTCGCTAAAGATATACCGGCATAATTCTTAAGTCTTTGAGCACCGCGAGCGTGATAAACGTAAGGCCTTGTCACTTGCTTCACAGCGCCATCATTGTGCCCTTTTATCATAATAGAGCTACCGTCGATGAAAACGATGGGCAGCATATCAAAGTCAGTCTCTTCGTACTCAATCACTTCGCTTTCTATGATTCTGTAGCGACATATGCGCTCAAGCATAGTTTTTCTAGGCTTTCCGATGATAATCGGCGGCATCTCAATGCTATCCCATTCTTCGATAATCTTGTCGTACCTCTTCTTCAGCATGACTCCCATTCCGCGCACAGAAACAATCGTTTCTTCTTTCTGCTTCTTCTCGTAGTAGTCGACGACAAGAGCAATCTTCTCGCCCCCGGCAATATAGCTCCAGTTAAATCCGCTGAAGCCTGTAGAAAAGCTAATCTTTTTCAAGTCTAAATCCGGATACTCTTCTTTAATGCACTCTTCAGACTTGGGAAACATCTCAAAGCAGTAGCTACCATCTCCTTTATGCGAAAGCTTAGCTAGCTTGTCAAAACCCGTTAGCGTAGGCTCGCATCTCTCAAAGCGAATAACTTGCTCCATCGACATCGGGTGCTCATACTCTGTATATATCTTTACAGCTGAAAAGCCCCCAGAAAGCAGGTCTTTGTACACTTCGTATTTCAAATGAGCATTGTCACCATCCATAAAAACGTGCTTAAGATGCTGCTGCACAACAGCAATAACCTCGGGGTCTGTTGTTGCATCGTCATATGAGCTGACAAGAATGTCGGGCTCTTGCTTAGAGAATTCTCCGAGCAGTCTAGATATGTATGCTTCTAGAACATTAAACTCGAGCTGCGGTCTGCCCATGCTTGCCAGCAACTGAATCTCTGATGCTGTCAGAGAAGACTCGAATACGAACTTTCTAAATTCGTTATATCGTTTGTAGTTATCATCAAAATATTCGCTTGAATCGCGCACTTTCTTCTTGATGTCGCTGAGTCTGTCTTGATAGCGCTTAGCAACTTCTTTCATGCAACTAGCTCCGTTTTTTAGAATGATTGTTTTAATTGTATATCAACATATCTAGCTCGTGTAAGCTTTGTGACGCAAGCGTCCCACAAAGTTAGAGTGACTCGTTAACGACTTTGCTATGTCAGTATAGTC
>Ga0209491_10006224_pt1 | contig 16715 bp, 19 predicted proteins | sample BON02_FD_187213 | JGI IMG/M metagenome (GOLD analysis project Ga0209491, IMG submission 187213) | Freshwater microbial communities from Lake Bonney liftoff mats and glacier meltwater in Antarctica - BON-02 (SPAdes) (version 2) | ecosystem: Environmental > Aquatic > Freshwater > Ice > Glacier...
TCCTGTTATGATCAAGCTTGATCATAACAGGAGTTGTCCCTGGGTATAAATAGCCCAGGTGACTAAGGCTCCAACTATCATAACAAAGGTTCCGCGATAGGTTCCAGGTAGTACACGAGTGATCACCCACCAGGGGGTGTTCAGGCTTCGAGCAGGAGTACAAAAATAGCCTGTTCACAACACGCAATATTTGATATCGTGGAACCGTGAGTGCACAATGCATCAATGGAAGTTGATGACCGGCCGCGACTGCGACGAACTTCGCATTGCATGGGTCATGACATATCTCCTCCCCGTGATTGCGACTCGACGGTTTCCCCCGCGATTGCGAACTTCTGACAACGGCAACTGCGTGACCGACCGTTGAAGGACAATCGTCACGAAAAGATCAAATGGGATCAGTGAAAGAAAGATTCCCCCGAGAAGCAACAAGCAAAGAGATATGGTGGTCAAGACTCGTAGACGGCAAAGAGCCGGTGCAATCATGACGGTCCACATGCTCTTTTCAAATCCCACCGTGGCACATTCTTCTTTTGCCAGGAAAGTGCTTATGGTGGTGTGCCAAGCTCTGGCTGCAGAGTTCGAGGCTTGTACAGAACATCTGCATCTGCACATTTTTTTAAGGATGGCGGTGAAATGAATTTCACAATCAAGACAGCTTTTGTCGATGAGAATTTCTTGGCCTTTATTCCAACGACGCGCATCTTGCCCTCTTGCACCACGTGATTCGGGGTGTAGTGCTTTGGCAGGCCTATCTCGACAGAATGACGTGCAAGTGCTTTTGCGATCTCGGGTTCGCTGTAATGAACAAGGTCAGCGTGTAGATCGATGCCATCTTCATCGTGTTGAACGGAAGGGCGCGCGGCGGCGAAATCATCGCCAGAAGTGGCGCACGACGGCAAAATGGATGGCAGAAGTGTGACGTTGTCGCTTTTGTTAGTAGCAGTCACGGCTGGGTTAGCATACCAACTCGCCATTACTTGTATGGGGTTAGCATACCAACTCGCCATTACTTGTATTGCGTACAAGTAATGGCGAGTTGGTATCCCTGTCCACATCAGTAGGCTCCAAGATATGCGAGTTAGCAGCATTGTCAGCTGCACGCATCTGAGTGCGAATGTGTATCTGATTGGATGTCTCCATAGCGATCAAATTGTCGTCATGTGCATCCTCTTCGTGCATTTTGGACATTTCTTTCATAATTGTTGGCGTATTGCGTGTAAGACATGACGGGTCTTTGAAAGGGAATTGGAGAGGATAGGACTTGAAATCTTGTACCTCAATCTTGCGTTGGAGGGCGATACTGAACATCCAGATGCAAGGTGTGGCAGAGTCACTATAGAGATACGTATCTTCAACGAAACGATCACCAAATGATCCGTTCTTGACCAGGCGGTGCTCTCGAGGCAATTGAGCAATGACTCGGCTGCCGAAAGGTACGGCAACTGTTTTGTAGGTGCAGAAGAAAGCCAGCTGCATGCGATCGTGGGGTGTTTGAAGCCTGCTGCGAGTATCTGTTGAAACCCAAAGGTAGACTTTCTTTATGGTGAAATCTTTGGTCGCGTCATCCCAGAAACGGGCTGGCTTATTTGCGTGTAACAAAGACGTTCGGCTGTGCTGTTTGACGCAGCCAATTGCACCCTCCACGCGGGCTTGCATGGTATGATTGTATGCTACCACCAGTTGGATTACTACATCGTTGTCAGCGCAGTATTCTTTGATTTCGTCAGATTGAAATACTTTGGCACCGTCTATTCGCAAATAGCGAATCTTTCTGCCAGCGAAGGTGACAAATTGCTTCAGAAGCGCAAGTGGAGACGCACGATTTTTGGTAGGAAAGGACACAGAATACTCGGTGCCTCAATCCACGACCAATGGAAAATACCGATTAAGATCGGGAAGACAGCCTAGACTGCAGGCATCCCCCTAATCCATGCGCAAATCAGTGCCGGGTGGTGACAAAAGTGGTATTGTAGTATCGGCGTTTGCTGTAGCGCCTTCGCTACCAATGCTTGCTGTAGCGCCTTTACCAATGCCAGAATTGGCAGTGTCTTTTGCAGTATCTGACAAATTACGCATCTGAGTAATGTCAGGATAGTCAGAAGGGTTCTTTGACGTGTGCTGAAGACGCGCCAGGGCTTCAGTGATCGTAACAGTGGGATCAATGGCATTTGTGATTGTGCTGAATTCCAAATCGAGCTGTTCCGCAAGTGGATATTGCGAGTCGAAAGCTGGAGCGATGACTGTCGTTACTGGCGCTACTGTCTTTCAAATTTACTGAGCCTTGCGTTTGGCTTTCTTTGTAGCTTTCGCGTTATGGTGGCGACGACCCGGTGCTGCGTCGCAAGCATTGCACCTGTGGGCTAGAATGTAGCGCTTCAAATGGCTGCACTCAATACTCTTGGCCTGTAAATTCAATACAGTCTGGTGATTGTTACAGTGTCCGTGAGAAGTGTGGATCTCTCGTCGTTTAAGCATGAGCTCGTAGCGCTGCTGAAAGCGTCCCTCAATCCGATCCTGAGTGAGCAAAGTAGGTACGTAGCCCTCATCATCCACATCGTCGATCTCATCTAACATGTGGAATGAATTGCTAGGATCAATAAATGAGCTGCCGGCAGAGCGCAAGTCAACCAAAGTTTCAGACGTAGTGCGCGGCGGCAACTTTGATTTTGAGACGCGCTTGTTAGATGGCAAGGGAAGACACCATGTGTGCTGGGCGTATTTCATGACAATCATTGTCTTGCCGTCAGACGTCGTGATTGTGCCACCATAGAGCGGAAAGGCTTTGAGGGAAAGTCCATCCTCGTTGGCCTGAGATGGAATCCTGTGGTTGACCGTAAAGCCTGCTTCGAAGAGACGACCCACTGGGATAAGGCTATTGGACATGGCTGGGTCGTACACAGATACGTCTGGTACGACTAACACAAAAGGCTTTCCGTGACTATTTTGCGTTTCAGCACCCATCAGAATGCCAGTCATGTGCTTTGCACGGCCCACGGCCGGCTGCATGAGCAATGACGTACCCGTGTGTTTCAGAAAATCTGACTTCCGCCCCGTAGCTCCTTGTTGTGCATCACTATCGAGTACTTCCCCCGGAGATCTATCTGACATTTTCTTCAAAATGGCATAAATTTTCGGATTTCGAGAGCTTAAATTATCAGCAGCTGCAGGTTGAATCAGACAGCGGCCAGTGCGAACATATGCTACTGAGTTATTGTGTGGTGGAGAGCGGACGCCTAGTCCCAAAGGGGAGTCGACAAGTGCGGTGCCGGCCAAAATTAAATGAATCGACGAAGGCTGGTGGAGAACATTGCTGATGCCATCATCACTGGAACCCTGAAGTGGGGTTGTGACAGAGATATTTAAAGAGGACATTTTCTTTTCAGCATACAATTGAAGTAACTCATTTAACTGAGCACCACGCAAACCATCAACAGGCATATCCAAAAATGTAGGCCCAGGTATCAGACCGTGGTACATTTCAACTGCACGCACGTTGGCTGACCACGCACGTGGGGATGTCTCCCATGACAATGCACGTTCATGCGCCTTGTAAGAGAGAGATAATGTTGTTTATTGGAAAACCAAAAAACAGATTAAAAATGATCTCCAATGCCTTGTGCGCTTGACTCAACTCAAAATAGGTGTCCAAGACTACAGGTGCATGTTGTGGAAAGACAGTTTTGTTGGTGCGCAAAATGGACACAGGATTTAATACTGCTGAAGAAGGATGTGAGGTGACAGCAGCAGCGGCATTGCAGGCATGAGTGGTGGCAAGTTTGACTCCAGAACACCTGTGTACTTTGGCTGCCGAAGTAGCAACCTCATACTCCTTGATCTTACCATCGCACTCCTCCTTCGCCTTGGCACGGTTACTGATGTTGCGGGGATGCGTCCTTTCAGCGCGCAATTTGACTGCGCCAGAAATAGAATATGCCAAGGAAGGATGTGAGGTAAGAAGCGGCAATGCAGGCATAAGTGGTGGCGAGTTTGTCTTTTGAACACCTGTTGACTTTTGCTGCCGAAGTAGCAACACCATGCTCCTCGCCCCCACCATTGCACTGCTCCTCCGTTTTGGCATGGCCACTGATCTTCCGGAGATGTGCTCTCTCAGCAGGCAATTCGAGAATTTCACGTATCTGAGCATCATCCAAGGTCTCTGCGCGCTGCTGCATCGCTGCCCGGGATCGAGGGGCCATGTTTGGACACGCCAGGTCATTTGCCAAGTGCTCAGTGCTATAACAAGAATAGCACATTATTTCACTGCAAACTGCAGCCTTGGACCTGCTGCCTTCAGCAATGCCTCGATCAATTGACCGTCTGTGAGCAGACATGTCGTGCAGCTGGCGATGCCGCTGCAGGAGCGCACACTGAATACAACAGCGTGGATTGTAAACGCTGTGGCCTCTGTGAAGATGCGAGCAGGTACCAGACAAGCACGTCTGGTGTTGGTCTAGCCGGCAAAGTAGCTGAAGGTTTATGCAGCCGGCAAAGCAGCACGGTTGGTAAATGCTGTCGCCTATGAGCGAGAATGTACTTGACGATCACGTCTCTGGTGCAGCCGGCAAAGCAGCTGAAATTGTGTGCAGCTGGCAAAGCAGCGAGATTGGTGAACGCTGTCGCCTATATAGCAATGCGAGAATGTACCAGACGATCACGTCTGGTGTAATGGCTGGTTCAGCTGGCGAAGCAGCTGAAGGAGTTGCGCAGCAAGCAAAGTTGCAAATCGGGAGCGCAAGCCGTTCGCGACGGCGGGTTGTTACCAGCGATTCATCTATTCCGTGTTCACAACAGACACGTCAAATGAGAAGGGGACAAGCCACAGACACAAGAGTACAGGTGACACTTTGATGCTTCTTAACTCGACAAAGAACTCTTCGCTCGCCGCTGGCTGAAATCCTTTTCTTTTAATTTGAGGGCGTTGCACGGAGTGATGACGATGACGACGACGAGGCGAGTGTCCTCGAAGTTATCCTTGGCCGCCAGGTGGATCAACGTGAGGACACGGCCTGCGACGAGCCTGAGGATGGGGTAGATGTCAGTGTAGGTGTCGATGATGATGCAGTTGTAGGTGATGGTGTCCATGGACACGGTGTCAATCTAGATGTCAGTCTAGGTGTAGGTATAGTTGTAAGTTCCCCCCCCCTCACTCCCCTCGACTCTTAGGGAGCCCGTCTGAGATCTGGGAGTCTTATGACTTAAATTACCATATACCCTCTTGATGAGGTTCTCCCTTTAATAAACACTTTCTACGATGAGGGCGTTTATTAAAGATTAACCTCAGCAAGAGGAGCAAGAAACAATGAGATCGAAAGACACCGAGTTCACAGCTGTCAAGCTCCCCAGATGCCTAGTGTGCGGGGGTGTGAAAGTGGAGTGGGGAAGGCACTAGCTGCACTAAAGCAGGTCTAGTGAGGTTTGTTGCACCAGGGGCACCTTCGACACGAAATCCCCAGCTGCTCTCGAACTGGATCGGAAAAAAGACTTTCCAAAAGGTGCGTTTGACCTAAAAAGGGCCTAATCTAAACGTTCTGATTCGTGACAAGATCTCGTTCGTGGGCGTTGCTCACTTGACGCGCGGAGGCAGATCTTGTTCGTGGGCGCTTTATCGCTTAGACATAGACTATTACACAACTGTGTAATAGTCTACAGTTATATTAAACTGATATTACACTATCACAAGACACAGACAGGCATGAGACACAGGCCTTTCATGGTAACAAAGATACTGTACCCATGTCCATCATCGAACCATTTCTATGACGACTGAACTTATTTCCTTTCGTTTTTCAATTTGATTCACACTCAGTCATGTGAACCTATAGTCGAAGTTTCAATAAATGCGTGTGACACTGTGCGTGTGCGTGACTTTACTGGTTCAACTACACGGCGAGCCCCATGAGAAGAGGAATAATATGTGTACTCAGAAGCCAAAATATTCTTGCGATTTCCGTCAAATTCTTGTTTGAAAATACATTATGTATGTAATTTACGTATGTAATACTGCGGACACGTGTCATGTCTGTCTCATCAACCTTCAAAGGTGATGTCAAAAGTATTGTTGAACGCTGTCGTTAGATGTCGTCAGATGCTCGATGAATATTGGCTACCAGTGCCTGATTGAGATTCCAGTGCCAGCAGAAGAGAGGATCGAAGGCCGTCGTCGACTTGCATTTATCCGCATTCCTGTGTTGCAGTAGGTGCTTACATTGCGCGGACCTGGACTGCTGTATGCGTGGGTGCGTATTTCGCGCACACGCAAACTCTTCACATCTCGCCCGCTGTCTGCTAGATCTCACATCATTGCAAGATGCGTCTCATTCCAGCCTCGTTTCACTAAACAAGGCGAAAGAACATTGCTCGCATGCACACACGAAACTTCGGTAGCGCCAAGACCGGTCAAATCGAGCGACGACACAGGGATGCTGAGTAGAGGAACAGGTTCCATATTCCAGTCCACCTCGTGATAGGCCAAAAGATTCACGGGCGGTTTCCAACGTGGTGATTGAAGGTCGATACTCTCAACCGAGAGACATGGGGATGATGACAGTAAAGTTGACAAAGTGTTGGTCGCGTCCACCTTATCCACCTTCTCAAACATATTGCCCGCTATCACTGTGTTTCCGCCGCGGTTGACCACCCCGCCCCTCTTGTTGTTGCTGCTGCTACTACTGCTGTTGTTACCAGTGACGCCATATAGATTGCTGGCCCAGTTGACTTCATTGTCGGAGCCACGGTGGGGCGATGGTGACACGCTACGACGAGCTAGAATTAGCGTTGCAGTGCGCTCATTGTTGACTCTTCCATCAGTACTGTTGTATGAGCAGACTACAAGATTGATCATGTCCGAGTCGAGATCTGTTAACATTTTACATACCAGGTGTAGCGACAGTCCTACCACGTCGTGGCCTTGGATTGAAAGCAGTGCGTCGCCCTCCTCGATGCCTGTACATGCACCATGTTTGAAAAAATATTAGTACACTTGCTGTATCTATCTTTTTGCCTTTCCGTGCATGAGTAACACGTCCCATGTACTTAAACATGTACGCGTGCGCTTGAGACAGTAGACGCACGGCGGCGGGTTCGACGCCACCGCGTGTCACCCGCGCCAGACTCCTGTTTTTCAGACTCAACTTTCTAGGGACAAAAAGGCTTTTTCCTTTGGGGAAGAGACAAAGATACTATTTACATACACACCATGACAACCACATCGTGACAAACTCTTGTGCAACCTCAATCAATCATCTCGACAAACTAAGAATTCCTTTCACTCCACCAACCCTTTAGCTCTTTCACACATATGCTGCAGCGGATAGATAAGACATTGAATACCAGCTCGATCAGCAGGACTAGCTGGAGTAACAAACTTAATACATGGCTGCCTCCTGTTAAAGGCGTCATGGAGCAGCAACCCCAAACTCTCTCTCGATGACTGACGGGCAGGAGACAACGCCCGTCCACCGCCAACAACAGGAGGACCATCAGCTGCATCAGAGCGCTGCACACCAATACATTCTTCCACTAGGTTCATTTCCATGTTATAACCCTGCTGGTGCCATACCACGCTCGACTCCTCGGCGTCTGTTGGGGCGTGTGCGTGTTCGCACGCCTGCAGAGTGGCATAGTCATTTCTTGTCAATGTGGAAGTGGATTCTTGGATAGGCGCCACGGGATGCGAGTTGGCAGGGATGGTTCGTGGAGTAGACTCGTGCGTGTGTCCGTTTATGTTTGGCTTTGACCACGTGTTTTTGGTGTTTTGCGTTGACCACGTGTCCTGCAAAACGTGTTGTGTATACGCTGCCTTGGCAACAAGTTGATTCTTATCCTTTCCTTTTATCCAGCCCCCCCCACCCCATTGTTGCAGGTGCCGCTGTCTCGAGTTTTCCACACCCATACTTTCTTCTTCACCCCCCCCACCAATACTATTTGTCTTGAGTTTACTGTCACTCGAGTCAATCTTTGTCATCTCACTCCTTACATCCTTAATGGTTTCGTTTTTCGTATGAGCATTGCTGTTGACGTTGATTTTGGCTATAGATGCGGGTAGGATTGCACTCAGGATTGATATGCGTGTGTGTGAGCGTGTCACTACATCTTGGATACGGGCGAGTTCGCAAGAGCTCTTGTCGTGAAGACGCTGGAGCATCTCGTCCTGCTTGCGCCGAGCTGTTTCCAGTACGGCTGCAACGTTGGTGTGGAGGTGAAAGAGTGCGCTCTCTGCAGACTTCGCACGAGCACGATCACGCATAACTTGGAGTCTGGTCTCCTGCACAAATACAACTTGTATTAAAAAAAGGTGGGACAAAAAATGCACTGAGCGCGCCGACCTAATGCCGCTGCTCGCTATGGAAGCACTTGCTGTACCTGGAAACATATCTCAGGAAAAATTCTTTTTACCCTGCTTTTTCTTGAGGTGCATTTTTGTAGTTTAATATATACAGCCTAATACATGAGATGCTGCACTTTCTCAACCTAAAAAATCTTGATGATGTGATTGTGAGCACCTGGAGAAGCAAGTTGTCGCTGGATGAATTGCTCTCAGTTACGCAAGAATCCATGATGCTCGAGACCTCAACACCCATGCTGTTTGCGTGCGTCTGGATAGCGTGTTTCAGGCCCTGCACCTGGTTCTTGTAGTGCATCAATTGCAGCTGATGTGCCTGATGCGTTTCGTGTGTTCCCTGCGTTGCGGGCGGCGCCGGCTGCCTGCCTCGGGTAGGCGTCGGCGACGGTTGTCTTTGCTGCTGTATCGATACACCCCGCGGGGGCGGCGCCGGGGAAATGGAGCGGCGGAAATTTTGCGATGGTGGAGCTCTAGGTATTCCTGGCGAGGGTGATATATATCGCTGCGGTCTGACTTGAGCGGGACAAGGCCGGGGCGATGGTGAAGTCCTCACACCTGGCGCGGGCGAATTGTATCGCTGCGGTCTGACTTGTGAATTCGCTGCCAGACTTGCAGGTTGATTGCTGAAACGCGAAGGGACAGGCGGCCGAGCCGTCATTGCTTGGTTCCAGATTTGTCCCTGCGCCATGTGCTGTGCATAAGGTTGCTGATGCCCGTTTTGGGCCCAGCTCTGCATCCCAAGATTTACCAAGATTTACCGCTACCGAACAGCTACCCAGGTCCTGTATGTTACAAATCGAGTTCACTGGATGACACTATTTGTACCTTAAGAGTGGACCTGAACCCCTTGAAAAAGAAATCCACAAGGTTCGAAACGTGATGATCGATTTTCCAACCCTTTTTTTGAAATGGTACAAAAAACATGTCAAGTTCGGTTTTCGTACCTGCCTTGGCATGATAATTTATGTAAGGGCCCGCGGACTGCAAAAGTTCCAGAAGATAGCCGGGTGTTGAGAGAGCGCCGTTTATGGTTCCTGACCTCCGATCGCCTCGAAACCTGGCTTATCACCTCCGGAACGAACCGGTCTAGACAATATCACGAGTCAACCATGGTCTGACGCAACTTGCCCCCCTTACCACCGCTTCTAGTACTTTGTCTTGTCTTTTCTAACAAAAAGATTGTGACAAAGCGTAAGTAAGCACTTGCAGAGGTGGCACAGGGGCAGGTTGCCTCAGACCATGGTTGACACGTGGTATTGTCTAGATCGGGTCGTTCCGGAGGAGATCAGTCAGGTTTTGAGGTGATCAGATGTTGGGAACCATAAACGGCGCTCTCTCAACACCCGGCTATCTTCTGGCACTTCTGCGGGAACTTTCGCATGTCCCGCGGGGCCTTACAGAAAATGCTGAGGCGAAGCAGGTACGAAAAACGAACCGAACAGATATTTTGTACCAGACCGGAAAAATGGTTTGAAAATCGATCCTCACGTTTCGAACATGAGATTTTATTGATTTCGTTTTCGAGGGGTTCAGGTCCACCCTTAAGGTGGGGTTGGGTATTTCTCGAACGAAAGGGTACTGGGACTCCCTATTAGAAACTGTGCGGGAAGCTCCAACAATTTGGTACCAAGGGGTACCAAGGTGAGCGCAACAGAAGTGACATAAAAAGTATTCTTTGAGCCTTCATATTGGTTTCAGGACTGAGCCCATTTGAGCTCCGAGTCAACTGTCCGTGTGCTCCCACACCCCCACTGTTCAATTTACAACTATTTCTCGATTTCCGTACAATTTTTTCTGATGTCGCCCCTCATTTTTTGTCAGCACACGATTCACCAAGTAATCTGGCCGAGTCCCGGTACCCTCGGTTGGGTATTTCTCGAACGAACGCGAATTCTCAGTGGAATCCAGTTTACAACGCATTTCATCGATTTTTTTGTTGAGGAAACGAAACGATTCGTCGGTAGTTTTGTAAACGTGATCTTGACGCGGCAAACCTGCGGCCAGCGCTCGAGCAGGGCTGCGGAAAGCAAACGCCAAGCGCTAGGAAATTATTTTCCCGAGCGAATTTGCTGTATGTTCCTGATATCAAAATGTAGAGGAGACCAAGATCTGGGTCTGTGCACAACTTCGGTACTTGCGTTTGAAGATCCGCAGTGCAACGGCAAAATCCGATTTTTCCTGCGTCGAAACACGTTTTTCCCCCCAGATTTTGCCTTTGCTCTGCTGATCTCCATCCGCATGTACCCAAGCTGTGCACAGACCTGGATCTTGGCCTCCTCTACATTTTGATAGTAAGAACATATAGCAAATTCGCTCGGGAAAATAATTTTCTAGCGCTCGGCGTTTGCTCTCCGCAGTCCTGCTCGAGCGCTGGCCGCAGGTTTCCCGCGTCAAGATCACGTTTGAAAGACTACCGTCGAATCGTTTCGTTTCCACAACAAAAAATTCGATGAAATGCGTTGTACACTGGATTCCACTGAGAATTCGCGTTCGTTCGAGAAATACCCAACCCCACCTTAATGAATTACAATTAGTTTATCGTGCCCATTCCGATCGGCCGCGGTCCCGAAAATCCTGAATTTAAGAAGACCAAATCTCACCCTGCCATCCTCAGCCTTACTCGCACTCTTCGTAGATATGACCTCTGCTCCTGGTCCTCGCACACCCTACTCCATCAATCTGCTATTCTCCTTGGGCCCAGCCCCCCGAAACTCCTCCGCAAACACGACAAAGTATGGACCACTCCACCTGCACTACATGCACACAACTCATCTATTCACTCCATTCTCCCTTTTTCAAACACCAACCCTCAGCCTCTCCCAGGCCCGTACACTCTCTCACCTCCTCCCCTGCCAGTCCCCTCTCTGCTGATATACAGTGTCAGGTGTATCACAGCCCCTTTGACGAGGAAAGAATGCTTCTCTGTGACATATGTAACGCCGGTTGGCATATGGCCTGCCTCCTCCCCCCCCTCACTACCGTCCCTGCTGGGATATGGAAATGTCCCTTGTGTACCCCTCCTGCCCCCTTATCCCGCAGTGCACTGCAACACCTCCGCTTCCCCTCTCCCATCCTTGACCCTGACTCTGACTAAACACCACCTAGGGGACAAAAAAAAAATCCCCCATCCCTTGCCAGCAAAACATACTACTCTCAACCCCCCCAGCTATGGAGGCGGAGCCGATATTTCAGGAGGAATGAACGCTCGTGCCTGACTACCTACGGAGTAGACCCCAATATCAACTAATTTCTCTCTCGTGAACGAATTGTGGCCCCACACCCACATACGCGCTTATGACGAGGGGCCAGGGTTTAAACTCGAAGTTTAGTACCGTGGTTCGCCATGGGGGGGACTTGGGACCCCGACCCAGACGGTTTTCTCCTTCGGGTTTTTTTTATTTTTACGGGGGATGTGTCCTTGCGGACCGGCCCTTCCCCCTCCTCTAGAGTGGCTTCCATTTCCGCCTCTAGTAGCTGCCGTGTTAATTACTCCTAAGGGTGCTGAGTCGCCAGGCAGTGGTCGTATAGGAGTCATAGGTGCGTTGGTGAATTTTTTCCCACCTGAGGCCGTTTAGGATAAACTTCACTCTCCCTGGCAAGCCCAATAGCGCACTAAGACACTCAGACGTAGTCGAATACTCTGAGGTAGTGGATTCCGTACATGCCAGAACTTGCTCCAATGAAAAGACGGCTGACATGGACGGTCTACACTACTCCCCTGATGACCCTTACTACACACTTGGGCCTGTCCATACATGTCTCTATGTTCGAGTACGTGAGACTGGTGACTGGGACGTCTTCCTAGGTCTCCTGCAATGGGCGAGGGCGGAGACTGGTGGAGCTGACCGATGGGTGTTATAGCGGAGGGGATTCCCAGGGGTTGCCAGGGTGAATAAATCAACCCCCGTGTCCTTTGGATACCCACTATCAGTTTTCAATAAAAACTCTACTCTCAAATCTTTTGTCAGTACAGGTTTTTCCGCCTTGTACCAATTTAGATGGAAGTGGTTCGCAACCAGTTGTTTGATGCGCTGCAATGGGGGAAGTGGCAGGCAGGACACACCCGTGCAGAGTGCAGACAGCACATAAGGCACGTTTTGAGTGATTCAACCGCATAAGCCTGAGCTTTTGAATTTAAGCTTTAGGTTAACAGATTTAAGCTGCAGGAGCTGTCATGTAGAAAGGTACAATCATACTTTTACCAGTCACATGGCCCCAGCGCAAATCAACTTTTGCCCGGGGCCGGCCGGATGTTGAAGGCAATTTGGGACCGATCTGACTTACAAGTTTATCAAAAGAATCCCCCCACCCAGGGGGTTTTCTTTTTTGGATGGTTTCTAATTGAAGAACCTGGAGGAAGAGGACCCCCCTTGAAAAATAACCTCAATTTTTGGCGCGGGGGGGGGGTTCGATCAACGTTGATCGAAACAACCCCCCCCCTCCGAGTGGGTCTCTTTGTTGATATGTTTCGTTTCAAATTGGCGTGAGGAACAGGACCCCTTGAAAAACGCCATCCCCAATGGGCGTTCTTTTAATCAAAGTCACCTACTCCTGCAAAACAAAATACCCAATAACGAAAGAACGAAAAACCAATCGAAAATGTCTCCGTCTCCATGTCCTATGCTTAGACCCACATTCAGACCCCAAACCCAAACGGCAATAGGTACCTCGAGAGAAATTTGAATGGCTCAACTCTACGAGAGTGCATTGCGTAGTGGAGGTGTCAGTCAACAAAAACCTAAAAAAAACTCTGTGGGTGTGCGTGTGTTGTGGCCGCGGTGGTTCTTGTCAACAAAACAAATCAACAGTCCGGAAATCCTAAGTCTCGGCCTCGCCCTGCGCCGCTAGGACATCTGGTCGAAGGCAACCTGTACCTCGATCTCGACCAAATTGGCCAGGTGCCAATTGAAATTATCATAAGACAGCGTAAACGCACAGTGGTTTACCTGTTCATTTTTGATTGCACACTCAATCTTGCATTATTGGCGTCTTTTTGCATCCCCCACACTGTGTCTTTCAGAACCTCCAGTGCGCTTTCCACCGGTACGTGAGAATGTGTCCCCCCCCCTCCTCGTGCTGCTTCTCCGCATCCTCGTCAACGTCATCCATTGAAGTTTCCTCCCCATTGTCGCCGTTTGTGCTCTCTCCGTGCTCGCCCCTCACTCTTGCCCCACTTACGGATGCAACTACCTGCTGCAGCAAGGAGATGCCAACGCAGAAACTGCAGTATTGGTCACCAATGGTGCTGGTGCAGCTGAACTTGATGCTGATGCAGCTGATACAGGAGACAAAGCACTGGCAGCGAATACGCTTGACAGCGGCTGTGGTGCCTGTTGAAGATGCTCAGCACACTTGCGTTGTTCTTGAGGTCTCCTTCCCTGGCATGAACGCCAGCTGGTCGTCCAGGCCTGCTGTTGTCGCTTCCTCGCCCTGCGCTCTTGTTTGGCATCTTTTTCTTGGTGCTCGTTGGGTGTTGCCTTGTCGACAGTGGTCCGTGTCTCAAAAACAAGAACAAAAAAAATTACAACGTGACATGGTCACGTGAGCGCATGAAAGACGATTAGGTGGCCAGGGTTCAGCCAAAAAAACGAATCGAATAGAAGTGTTTGACTGCCTCAACGCTAACAAGCCCCCCCCCCCTTACCTGGATGTTAATTCAATCCCCTCTACTTTAATTAGCGATTTCTAAAACAAGACCCTAGACGAGAACAAGACCCTAGACGAGATCAACCTGACACCCAAAAACAGTAGGCATGCTTCTTGGCTCTACCACCCCAAAACTTGACTGACAGCACGAGACAGCGTGCGCGTCCTTCCGACCACACCCACATGCGCAATACTCATCTACACACAACTCATCTCCGCCCGCCCCTATGAATCATGTAAAATATCCAAGGGCCGGCCCCGCCGAAATGCCTTTTCGAAACTGGTACACCGCCAATACAAATCATTTCCACCTGGCAGATTCTGTCAGGTGGAAATAAAAAACCCAACTAGATTGAGTAATAAAACCAGTACCGCATGATCTTGTGTGGAGAATCAGATTCTGGAGAATAAAAATCTCCGGAACATGATTTTGGATATCTGTACTGAACGATAAGTAAAATACTTTCGGCAAATCTATTTACCTGTAAGGGAACATACATGACTGATTGGGTCGGGCGGACACAATTCAAGCCCACTTCCTATTTGGTGTTATTGTTTCCGTGGTCCGGTTCCAATGGGCGCGCAGTAGCTTCGGGGCGAAAGCCCGTCGCCCCGGATCAACTTTACTCTCTTTAGCCGGCCCAGTAGCACACTCAAACACTGAGAAGTAGCCGATTCCGTAGTTGACAGAACTTGCCCACGAAGGACAGCTGACATCGACATCCTACAGGGTGGCGAAGACTCATAGGATCCCTTATCTTTATAGGTCATTTTCAGCAAAAGTGACCTATATTTAGTGGCTCTTTTGTGGAAAATGATCTGCCACTTGGGAGATCCTATGAGTCTTCGCCACCCTGTGCCCTGCTCCCCTGACGACCCTCACTATGGGGTGGCTTTGGTTAGTAGGATCGATAAAATTATAGGACTCTTTTGCAAAAGAGACCTATAAAAGAGACGATATTCTGCAAAAGAGACCTATAATTTTATCGATCCTACTGACCGTAGCCACCCATTACAGAATTGGGCCTGTCCCGGTGTGTGAAGTCGAGAGAGTCACGCAGCGCCTTACTGCTGGGGACTGGTGCCTTGGATCTCTCCCTAGGTCCTCTGGGACTGGCAAGGGCGGAGCTGACCAAGGGGTGTTAGAGCGGGGCAACTCGTATGGGTTGCCAGGGTACCCCCCCCTTCTCAGCAACTCTGCAACCAATATCCCTAGCGAAGGTGCACTTTGCTCCCTGCCGTTGATAATTACTCCCCCCACATGTGGGGTGGCTTCGGCTGGTAGGCTCCTTAAAATTCTAGGTCTCTTTTGCAAAAGAGCCCTATAAAAGAGACGATATTCTGCAAAAGTGACCTAGAATTTTAAGGAGCCTACTAATCGTAGCCACCACATGCCTGGGATACTCACTATCAGTTGTCAAAAGAATCTTACTCTCAAACCCACCGTTGTCTAGGCGCTCGAGCCCCAAGTCCGTCTTCACGGTCGACTGCTAAAGTCAATTTTGGCCTAATAAACCAGAAACGAAAAACTGTTACTAGACTATGACTTCTCAAAAAAACTCTGCCCTCAAAATTCGAAAGTCGAAAGACTTTCGGCAGTGCACCGCCGCGTGTGTACACCTGCAATTTTTTAAAAATAGAATAAAAAATTGCAGTTGTACACACGCGGCGGTGCACCGCCGCGTGTGTACACCTGCAATTTGTTTTCAAAATCTATGATGGCTCTGCTTTTTCTCAGCGCTATTTCCTCTGCATTTTCCCTGCACCATTTTCTTCACACCATGTCCTTCCTTTCCTAGCTTCTCAGCACAATTTCTGTCACCTTGGTTGCCTTCTCGTGCGATTTTTCTCCGCGCCATTTTCTCTGCGTTTTGCCTGTAGCATTTTCTCTGCAACATTTTCTTCCGTTTCTCTGCGCAATTTGCTCCATCACCTCGGCTGCTCCCTTGTGCGCTGTTCTCTTCGTTTTCTCTGCGCATTTTCATGCGCAATTTCTCTGCTTTTCCACACGTTCGCCTGTTTTGTGTCCGCGCCATTTTCTTCCTGTTCTCTGCACAGATTTCTCTGTCGCCCTGGCAACTCCCTAGTGCGCCATTTTCTCTTCGTTTCTCAGCACAGTTTCTCTGCATTTCCTTGAAGTTTTCTCTGCGCAATTTTCTCTGACGAACCCACATCCCATTGATGTGCCGGCACCCACGAGGGCTGTATATATAGATGTTCATGTGCACGTATACAAATATTTACAGGTGCCTGCGTATATATATATATACGTATACATATATATGTGTACATATATATACGTATATATATATATGTGTATAAACATACATATATTAATATGCATACATACACGTGTATTCATACATGCATAAGAATACAAATATATATATATATGTACGTTTGTACGTATATACATACATAAATATATATAAATATACATATGTACACGTATAGATGTATATATACATATATATATGTATATATATGCATATATATTAATGGATACATAAATATATATATGCATACATATATATATACATATATATCTATATACATATATATATATAAATGTAAACACATATACGCATATGTACATACATTCAAATATGTATTTATATATATATGTATATATGAATATATATACATATATATACACATATGTATATAAACATACATATACACACATATATATATATATACATACACATACATATACATATACGTA
>Ga0209491_10006227_pt1 | contig 16707 bp, 12 predicted proteins | sample BON02_FD_187213 | JGI IMG/M metagenome (GOLD analysis project Ga0209491, IMG submission 187213) | Freshwater microbial communities from Lake Bonney liftoff mats and glacier meltwater in Antarctica - BON-02 (SPAdes) (version 2) | ecosystem: Environmental > Aquatic > Freshwater > Ice > Glacier...
CTCCATTGTTTGGATCTAAAGGCCCGCATAGCTCAGTCGGTAGAGCGCATCCATGGTAAGGATGAGGTCATCAGTTCGATTCTGATTGTGGGCTCCAAAAGTTTTTTATTTGATTAGACAGGGTTTTCCGTGTCTTTTTTGTTTTTGTTATAGCTAGATAATACTGACGGGGAGACTGGTCATGTCTAAAGAGAAATTTGTAAGAAGTAAGCCACACGTAAACGTGGGCACAATTGGTCACGTTGATCATGGTAAAACCACATTAACTGCAGCGATTACGAAAGTAATGGCAGAAGCACAAGGTGGTATAGCTAAATCTTTTGCTGATATTGATAATGCGCCAGAAGAAAGAGAGCGCGGCATTACAATCTCTACGTCACACGTAGAATATGAAACAGCAAACCGTCACTATGCCCACGTAGATTGCCCAGGCCATGCCGATTATGTAAAAAACATGATTACGGGTGCGGCACAAATGGATGGCGCTATCCTAGTTGTTAACGCAGCGGATGGTCCTATGCCACAAACACGTGAGCATATCTTGTTGTCACGTCAAGTAGGCGTACCATATATTATCGTGTTCATGAATAAAGCGGACATGGTAGATGACGCAGAACTTATCGAACTTGTTGAAATGGAAGTGCGTGAGTTACTAGATAAATATGATTTCCCTGGTGATGATACCCCGATCATAGTTGGTTCAGCATTGAAAGCATTGGAAGGCGACACTAGTGAGATTGGTGTGCCATCAATACTTCGTTTAGGCGAAGCAATGGATACCTACTTTCCAGAGCCAGTACGTGCAATTGACGGCAAGTTTTTAATGCCGATTGAAGACGTATTCTCTATCTCAGGTCGTGGAACGGTAGTAACCGGCCGTATCGAGCGTGGAATTGTTAAAGTGGGTGAAGAGTTAGAAATCGTTGGTATCAAAGATACAGCGAAGACAACTTGTACGGGTGTTGAAATGTTCCGTAAACTACTTGACCAAGGTCAAGCAGGAGACAACGTAGGTGTATTACTACGTGGAACGAAACGTGAAGATGTTGACCGTGGTCAAGTGTTGGCTCACCCGGGTTCAATTAAACCGCACACAAAATTTGAAGCAGAAGTCTACATCTTGTCAAAAGATGAAGGTGGCCGTCATACACCATTCTTTAATGGTTATCGTCCACAATTTTACTTCCGCACAACAGACGTAACAGGCGCATGTGAATTACCGGAAGGTATTGAAATGGTTATGCCTGGCGATAACGTTAAAATGGACGTAACCCTAATCAATCCGATAGCGATGGAAGATGGATTACGTTTTGCTATTCGTGAAGGCGGTCGCACAGTTGGTGCCGGCGTCGTTAGTAAAATCACGGAATAGTTTAAGAGGTGCTTTGGTTGAGGATGTTTGGAGTCCTCAATTATTCTGAGAGCATATGTTAGGCCAGTAGCTCAATTGGCAGAGCGACGGTCTCCAAAACCGTAGGTTGGGGGTTCGATTCCCTCCTGGCCTGCCATTTTGTTTTCTTCAAGATACAAGATTTATAAAGATAACGAGTTGGAATGGCAGATAATATCAAATTAATAATCGCAGTCGTCTTAATGGCCTCGGCGATTACTTTGTTTTACACCTATGCAGAGTATTCAACCTTATTAAGGGTGCTTGGCTTGCTTTTAGCGGCTGGGCTTTCTTTGTTTGTTGCTTCTAAATCTGTAATTGGCGGAACAGCACTGAGTTACGTGAGAAATACTCAGGTCGAAGTGCGTAAAGTGGTTTGGCCTAGTCGCCAAGAAACAATGCAGACAACATTATTAGTTATGCTAATGGTGCTCGTTGCTGCATTACTACTCTGGGCAGTCGATTCGGCATTGGGCTGGGCGGTTCGCGCTCTAACACTATAATTATAAGGTTTGAGTATGAGTAAGCAGTGGTATGTAATTCAAGCTTTTTCTAATTTCGAAGGGCAAGTTAAACGTTCATTGGAAGAACGTATCGAACGTTTCGGTCTACAAGAAAAATTTGGTGAAATCTTAGTGCCTACGGAAGAAGTTGTTGAAATGCGTGAAGGTCAACAACGGAAAAGTGAGCGTAAGTTCTTCCCAGGCTATGTATTGGTCAACATGGAAATGGATGATGAAACATGGCATGTCGTGAATGATATACCACGTGTTCTTCGCTTTATTGGTGGTTCAGGTGATCGTCCTGCACCTATAACGGAAAAAGAAGCAAATCAGATTTTACAGCGCGTACAAGATGGTGTTGAAAGTCCAAGACCTAAAGTTATGTTTGAGCCTGGAGAAGTAGTTCGCGTTACTGATGGGCCTTTTAATGACTTTACGGGTGTGGTTGAAGAAGTTAATTATGAAAAAAGTAAAATGCGAGTCGAAGTGATTATCTTTGGTCGTTCTACCCCTGTAGAACTAGAGTTTAGCCAAGTCGCAAAAGCATAATAATTTTATCCAGCTTTAAGCTGGTTGTTGTCGGGGAGCCGTAAGGCGCTTGAACCCATTTAGGAGTTAAATCATGGCTAAGAAAATCCAAGCCTATATCAAGTTGCAAGTTGCAGCTGGTAAGGCAAACCCAAGTCCCCCAGTTGGTCCTGCATTAGGTCAACATGGTGTAAATATCATGGAGTTTTGTAAAGCATTTAATGCAAAAACACAAAACCTTGAAGAAGGCTTGCCAACACCTGTAGTGATTACCGTATATAGTGATAAAAGTTTTACTTTCATTACTAAAACACCCCCTGCTTCTGTATTACTTAAAAAAGCATTGGGTTTAGCCAGTGGTAGTGCTCGTCCAAACACAGTAAAAATTGGTACAGTTACTCGTGCTCAATTAGAAGAAATCGCAACTACAAAAATGCCTGACCTTACTGCTTCTGATATGGATGCAGCTGTAAGAACGATCGCAGGTACTGCTCGTAGTATGGGTTTGAATACAGAAGGCGTTGAATAATGGCTGTTATCGGTAAAAGAAGTCGTGCTATTCGCGCGAAATTGGAAGCAGGCAAGCTTTATCAAATTGATGAGGCACTTAAATTTATCAAAGAAAATGCTTCTGCTAAATTTGTTGAATCAATCGACGTTGCGATCAATTTGGGTGTAGACCCCCGTAAATCTGATCAAGTTGTCCGTAGTTCTACAGTATTGCCAAACGGTACAGGTAAAACTGTACGTGTTGCTGTATTTGCACAAGGTGCAAATGCTGAAGCTGCAAAAGCTGCTGGTGCCGATATCGTTGGTTTTGAAGATCTTGCTGAATCAATTAAAGCCGGTAATATGGACTTTGATGTAGTTATCGCAAGTCCAGATGCTATGCGTATCGTTGGTACTTTAGGCCAAGTTTTAGGCCCGCGTGGTTTAATGCCTAACCCTAAAGTCGGCACCGTAACACCGAACGTTGCTGAAGCGGTTACTAATGCTAAATCTGGTCAAGTTCGATACCGTACTGATAAAGCAGGGATTATCCATAGCCCAATCGGAAACGCTGGCTTTGAGATTGATTCATTGCGTCAAAATCTTGTTGCATTAATTGATGATTTAAACAAATTAAAACCAAGTTCTGCAAAAGGTATCTACATTAAACGTGTCACCGTCTCAAGTACTATGGGTGCTGGTGTACCAGTTGATAAATCTTTCTTAGCTTAATTGATTTGAAAGAATTGGACCGCCCAGTTGTTCTGGGTCGTCTAAGACCGTAGGCATGAAAGTTTAATTAATCTTAGGATTAGCCTACGCAGACGGGTTCAGCTGCAGAATTTTAGCGTTGAATACCGTAATGGTGGAAGAGGAAACTCTTCTTTGTAAGCAACAACACACTGCATTTATGTGGTGAACCTAAGGAGGTTTTAGGTGGCTTTAAATCTTGAAGGTAAAAAGGCCGTCGTTGCTGAGGTCGCTGAAGTAGCATCTGTTGCATATTCCGCTGTTGCAGCTGAATATCACGGATTGACTGTTTCACAAATGACTGAGCTACGTGTAGCTGCGCGCAATGAGAATGTTTATTTGCGTGTAATCAGAAACACATTAGCTCGTCGTGCTGTAGAAGGTACAGATTTTGCTTGTATGCAAGATGGAATGATTGGACCTTTAGTATTTGGCTTTTCAACAGAAGATCCAGGTGCAGTAGCACGAGTCATGAGTGGCTTTGCAAAAGATAACAAAAAATTCGAAATCAAAATGGTTTCTCTCGGTGGCAAGTTATTACCTGCAACTGATATAGATAAACTAGCCAAAATGCCTACTAAGGATCAAGCAATTAGCATCCTTATGGGTACAATGAAAGCACCGATTGAGAAATTTGTTCGTACTTTGCAAGCACCGACTAGCAAGATGGTTCGTACGTTCGCGGCTGTTCGCGATGCTAAAGAAGCAGCTTAATCCACAATCTGGACTAAGTTGTAGTATTTATTAATTCTGTAAGTTTGAAATAGGAAAATAACATGGCTGTATCTAAAGACGATATCTTGGAAGCAATTTCCAACATGACTGTTGTTGAAGTCGTAGACTTGATCGAAGCAATGGAAGAAAAATTTGGCGTTACTGCTGCAGCTCCAGTTGCTGCTGCTGCCGCGGCAGGTCCTGCTGCAGTTGCTGAAGAGCAAACTGAATTTGACGTTGTAATGTCAAGCTTCGGCGATAACAAAGTATCTGTTATCAAAGTTGTTCGTGGTATTACAGGTCTTGGCTTGAAAGAAGCTAAAGACATGGTTGAAGGCGTGCCTGCAACTATTAAAGAAGGTGCTACAAAAGCAGAAGCTGAAGATGTTGTTAAACAACTAACTGAAGCTGGTGCAACTGCTGAACTTAAATAAGCAGTACTCTCATCGTGATGACTTAGTCATCACGATATAGGAAATGGCTGATGGTGATAAACCATCGGCCTTTTTCTGTTGCTGGTCAGCCAACTTTGCTCTGACTATTAAATACTATATTGCAATTCCTAGATTTCACATGACATGTGCGATCGGGATGTTCTTCGAGGTGTAATACATGGCTTATACGTTTACCGAGAAAAAACGGATTCGTAAAGATTTTGGCAAGCGTCCAAGTGTCTTGAATGTTCCTAATCTACTTGCAACACAAGTTGATTCATATCAGGATTTCTTACAGCATACAGTCGCTGTTGACGATCGAGCAAGCAAAGGCTTGCATGCCGCTTTTGGTTCTGTGCTACCGATTAAAAGTCATACTGGTAAGGCTGAATTACAGTATGTGAGCTATCGCTTGGGTACACCAGCATTTGATGTCAAGGAATGTCAATTACGTGGTGTAACATATGCTGCACCTCTTAGAGTTAAAATGCGTCTTGTCATTTATGATAAAGATGCCCCTGCGAAATCTAAAATCGTAAAAGATATTAAAGAGCAGGAAGTCTATATGGGAGAAATCCCTCTGATGACTGAGAAAGGTAACTTTGTTATCAACGGTACTGAACGTGTTATCGTTTCTCAATTACATCGTTCTCCTGGTGTGTTTTTTGATAGTGATAAAGGAAAATCACATTCATCAGGTAAAATCTTATTTAACGCCCGTGTTATCCCTTATCGCGGCTCTTGGTTGGATTTCGAATTTGATCCTAAAGATGCGGTATTTGTTCGTATCGATAGACGCCGGAAATTGCCTGCTACAATTCTATTGCGTGCACTTGAATATACTAGTGAAGAAATTTTAGAAATATTCTTTGACCGTGATACGTTCACCAAGAAAGGTGATGATTTCGAATTAGCGCTAGTTCCACAACGCTTGCGTGGTCAAATCATGCCGTTCGAAATCAAGGCAGATAATGGTGATGTCATGGTAGAAGCTGACCATCAAGTCACGGGACGTCATATCCGCCAAATGGAAAAGTCAGGAATGGCTACGTTGACAGTCCCCGCTTCGTATTTGATTGGTAAAGTCATTGCTAAAGATATGATTGATACTGATACGGGTGAACTCATCATTTCCGCAAATGACGAAATCACTGAAGACGTTTTGGAGACGATCAATCGTTTTGATATCTCAACGATCGAAACTATCTATTCAAATGATCTTGATCATGGACCATATATTTCTGACACTTTGCGTTTAGATGAAACTAAAACGCCTTTAGAAGCTAAAGTCGAAATATATCGCATGATGCGACCAGGCGAGCCACCAACTGAAGATTCAGCAAATAACTTATTTACTAACTTGTTCTTCGCTAACGAACGTTATGATCTTTCAGCAGTAGGCCGGATGAAATTTAACCGACGTTTAGGTCGTGAAGAATCTGGCGGCGAAGGTATTATTTCTAAACAAGATATTGTTGATGTAATGTTGGAACTTATCTCAATTCGAAATGGTGATGGCGTTGTAGATGATATTGATCACTTAGGTAACCGACGCGTACGTAGTGTTGGTGAAATGGCTGAAAATCAATTCCGTGTTGGTTTGGTTCGTGTTGAACGTGCTGTCCGTGAACGTTTGAGCATTGCTGAATCTGAAGGTCTGATGCCTCAGCAATTGATCAATGCTAAGCCAGTTGCTGCTGCGATCAAAGAATTTTTTGGTTCAAGTCAGTTATCTCAATTTATGGATCAAAATAATCCATTATCTGAAGTGACCCATAAGCGTCGTATTTCTGCCTTAGGCCCTGGTGGTCTAACGCGTGAACGAGCAGGCTTCGAAGTACGTGACGTACATCCAACCCATTACGGTCGTGTTTGTCCTATCGAAACACCTGAAGGTCCAAACATTGGATTGATCAACTCGTTGGCTATTTATGCTCGTACCAATGAATATGGCTTTATTGAAACGCCGTACCGTAAGGTAATAGATGGTAAGGCTACAAAAGAAATCACTTATCTATCTGCTATCGATGAAGGTGAATTCAAAATTGCTCAGGCAACGATTAATCTAGATAGCAACGATCAAATTCTAGATAACATGGTGCCATGTCGTCATAAAAACGAATTTTCGTTAATGCCATCAGATCAGGTGCAATACATGGACGTGTCACCACGCCAAGTTGTTTCTGTTGGTGCATCATTAATTCCATTCTTGGAGCATGATGATGCTAACCGTGCCTTGATGGGTGCGAACATGCAACGTCAAGCCGTCCCTACTTTACGTGCTGAAAAGCCTATCGTGGGTACTGGTATGGAACGAGTTGTTGCCATCGACTCAGGCGTCATGGTCACCGCTACCCGAGGTGGTATTGTAGATTCAGTTGATGCAAGCCGAATCGTAATTCGTGTTCATGATGACGAAGCGGCAGATGCTGCGTCAGGTGTAGACATCTATAACTTGATTAAATATGCTCGTTCAAATCAAAGTACATGTATTAATCAGCGTCCACTAGTTAAACCAGGTGATGTGATCGCTAAAGGTGATGTTATTGCCGATGGTCCATCAACAGATAAAGGTGAACTGGCTTTAGGCCAAAATATCCTCATCGCATTTATGCCTTGGAATGGTTATAACTACGAAGATTCGATTTTAGTATCAGAGCGGGTAGTGAAAGAGGATCGATTCACGACTATTCATATACAAGAATTGAATTGTTTGGCACGTGATACAAAATTAGGCACAGAGGAAATTACTAGTGATATTCCTAACGTTAGCGAAGGCGCATTATCTAAACTTGATGAGTCTGGTATCGTTTATGTGGGTGCAGAAGTTAAACCTGGCGATATCTTATGCGGCAAGGTCACCCCTAAGGGTGAATCGCAATTAACACCTGAAGAAAAATTACTCCGAGCAATCTTTGGTGAAAAAGCGGCGGACGTTAAAGATTCTTCATTACGAGTACCATCGAGTACCTACGGAACAGTTATCGATGTTCAAGTATTTACGCGTGATGGTGTTGATAAAGATGAACGCGCTTTAGCTATTGAAAAAGCTGAATTGGACAAGGTACGTGCAGATCTTAAAGATAAACATCGCATTATTGTTGATGATTTATTTTCACGTTTAGAAAAAACATTAACGGGTAAAGTAGCTGAAAACTCACCGGCACAACCAGCAAACACTAAATTGACTAAGGCTTACCTTAGCAAATTAGAGCATGCAAAGTGGTTTGATCTCCGTATGGAATCAGATGAGTTAAATGCCTTACTAGAACAAGCTTCAGTTCAAATTAAACAATATCGTGTAGATATGGATGAAGCGTTTGAGATCAAGAAAGATAAATTGATTTCAGGTCACGACTTAGCACCAGGTGTACAACGGATGGTTAAAGTCTTTTTGGCTGTTAAGCGTCGTATTCAGCCTGGTGACAAAATGGCTGGCCGTCATGGTAATAAGGGTGTTATTTCTAATATTGTCCCTGTTGAAGATATGCCCTATACGGCAGATGGCCGTCCAGTGGATATCGTATTGAACCCATTGGGTGTTCCGTCACGGATGAATATCGGACAGGTTCTAGAGATTCATTTGGGTTGGGCTGCTAAAGGGTTAGGCTTCAAAATCGCTGACATGCTTGATGAGCAACGTAGTATCGCTGATATTCGTGAGTTTTTAGGTAAGATCTATAACACTAGCGGTAAGACAGAAGATTTAGACTCTTTCACTGATGATGAGATTATTGAGCTAGCGAATAATTTACGTGACGGTGTACCAATGGCAACGCCAGTATTTGATGGTGCAGATGAGCCGGAAATTAAAGATATGCTTGAATTGGCTGGGTTACCACGTAGTGGCCAGACAATGTTGATTGACGGACGTACTGGCGAAGAGTTTGATCGCCCAGTTACTGTTGGTTACATGCATATGTTGAAATTGAACCATTTGGTTGATGACAAGATGCATGCACGTTCAACTGGACCATATAGCTTAGTTACACAACAACCGTTGGGTGGTAAGGCACAATTCGGTGGACAACGTTTCGGTGAGATGGAAGTGTGGGCACTGCAAGCTTACGGTGCAGCTTATACACTGCAAGAAATGTTGACCGTCAAATCAGATGACGTTGCTGGTCGTACTAAGATTTACAAAAATATTGTTGATGGTGATTATCGAATGGAAGCAGGTATGCCTGAATCGTTCAGAGTATTAACTCATGAGATTCGTTCTCTTGGTATTGATATTGATTTAGTGAATGACTAAAACTAAAGATCAAGCGTAGAACTGATAATCAATCTATACGCCGTTATACGGCAGCGGAGAAAGAAACATGAAAGACTTACTTAATCTGTTAAAACAACAGACTACAACTGAAGACTTCGATGCGATTCGCATCGGGCTGGCTTCACCAAAAATGGTGCGGTCATGGTCTTTTGGTGAAGTAAAAAAACCAGAAACAATTAATTACCGTACATTCAAACCAGAACGTGAGGGTCTGTTCTGCTGTAAGATCTTTGGCCCAGTTAAAGACTACGAATGTTTATGTGGTAAATATAAACGCTTGAAACATCGCGGTGTAATCTGTGAAAAATGTGGCGTAGAAGTTACCGTTGCTAAAGTTAGACGTGAACGCATGGGTCATATTGAACTAGCCAGCCCGGTTGCCCATATTTGGTTTTTAAAATCATTACCGTCACGTATTTCATCATTTTTAGATATGACATTACGTGATATTGAACGCGTATTGTATTTTGAAGCGTTTATCGTCGTGGATCCTGGTATGACACCTTTGGAAAAAGGCCAATTACTGTCAGATGAAACGTATCTACAAGCAATCGAAGAATACGGCGATGAGTTTGATGCTCGCATGGGTGCAGAAGCGGTACAAGAATTGTTACGCAGTATTAACTTAGCAAAAGAAATTGAAATTATTCGTGAAGATATCGAAGCGACGAACTCTGAAACTAAAATTAAAAAACTGACTAAACGCTTGAAATTGATGGAAGCATTCCAAGATTCTGGTAACAAACCAGAATGGATGGTGATGGAGGTTCTTCCTATTCTTCCGCCTGATTTACGCCCATTAGTACCACTTGATGGTGGTCGTTTTGCAACATCTGATTTGAATGATTTATACCGTCGCGTTATTAACCGTAATAACCGTCTAAAACGTTTGTTGGATTTAAATGCACCAGACATTATTGTGCGTAATGAAAAACGGATGTTACAAGAATCAGTTGATGCCTTATTGGATAATGGTCGTCGTGGTCGTGCTATTACCGGTACCAACCGGATGCCGTTGAAATCTTTGGCCGACATGATCAAAGGAAAGCAAGGTCGTTTCCGTCAAAACTTACTGGGTAAACGCGTTGATTATTCAGGTCGTTCAGTAATCGTTGTTGGTCCATACTTGAAATTACACCAATGCGGTTTACCGAAAAAAATGGCTTTGGAACTTTTCAAACCATTTATTTACGGAAGACTGGAACGTGCTGGGTTAGCGACTACGATTAAAGCCGCAAAAAAAATGGTCGAACGTGAAGGAACGGAAGTCTGGGATATCCTAGAAGATGTTATCCGTGAACATCCAATCATGTTAAACCGTGCACCAACATTGCATCGTCTTGGCATCCAAGCATTTGAACCATTACTTATTGAAGGTAAAGCCATCCAGCTTCATCCTTTAGTATGTGGTGCTTTTAATGCCGATTTCGATGGCGATCAAATGGCTGTACACGTACCATTATCATTAGAAGCTCAGTTAGAAGCACGTTCACTGATGATGGCGACAAACAATATATTATCGCCTGCTAATGGTGAGCCAGTAATCATTCCATCACAAGACGTGGTCTTGGGCTTGTATTACATGACACGTGAATTAGTGAATGCTAAAGGTGAGGGTAGTAAGTTCGCTGATATCGCAGAGCTGAAACGTGCACATGGTAACAATACGGTCTCTATTCATTCTAAAATAACAGTACGTTTAGATGAAACAGACGTGACCTTGCCTGAAGCTGAACAAACACGCCGTATTCGTGTTGAAACAACAGTAGGCCGTGCGATCTTATTTAGCATCGTGCCGAAAGGCTTACCGTTCTCAATCGTTGACCGCTCAATGACAAAAAAGGCGATTGGTGATTTAATCAATATTTGTTACCGTCGACTTGGCTTGAAAGATACCGTTATCTTTGCCGATCACCTTATGTATATGGGCTTTACGCAGGCAACTAAATCTGGAGCATCAGTGGGTGTTGATGATATGGTTATCCCTGCATCAAAAGCAGCAATACTTGCTAAGGCCGAAGCTGAAGTTGAAGAAATCGCAATGCAATACGCTTCTGGTTTAGTTACTGATGGTGAGCGTTATAATAAAATCATTGATATCTGGTCACGTACCAATGACCAAGTCGCTAAATCTATGATGGATGGCCTCGGTCATGACACTGTTATCGATGCCAATGGTAATGAAGTAAAACAGCAATCTATGAACTCTATCTACATGATGGCTGATTCTGGAGCGCGTGGTTCTGCTGCACAGATTCGCCAATTGGCTGGTATGCGTGGTTTGATGGCTAAACCAGATGGTTCAATCATTGAAACACCTATCACCGCTAATTTCCGTGAAGGTTTAGACGTTTTACAATACTTTATCTCTACTCATGGTGCTCGTAAAGGTCTAGCTGATACGGCATTGAAAACAGCGAACTCTGGTTACCTGACTCGTCGTTTAGTAGACGTTGCACAAGATCTTGTGGTTGTTGAGGAAGATTGTGGTACCGAAAAAGGTATCAATATGATTCCTATCATCGAAGGTGGCGATGTAGTTGAGCCATTAGGTGAACGTGTATTAGGTCGTGTAATTGCACAAGATGTAATGAACTCATCAAATACAAGAGTCATTATTCCAGCTGGTGTAATGATGGATGAAGACTCTGTCATTCAATTAGAAGTTGAAGGTATTGACGAAGTACTTGTTCGTTCAGCGATAACTTGTGAATCACGTTATGGTGTTTGTGCATCTTGTTATGGACGCGATTTAGGTCGTGGTCATATGATTAATGTTGGTGAAGCTGTTGGTGTTATTGCCGCACAATCAATCGGTGAGCCAGGAACGCAGTTAACAATGCGTACCTTCCATATCGGTGGTGCTGCATCACGTACAGCTGCTGATAATTCAGTTGCATTGAAATTTAAAGGTAATATTCGTTTCCACAACATTAAATCAGTGCAACATGCCAATGGTAAGTTTATTGCGGTATCTCGTTCAGGTGAATTACATCTTATTGATGAAAATGGCCGTGAACGTGAACGTTATAAAATCCCATACGGTGCTGAAATTACAGTAGCAGATAATGAAGCTGTAGAAGCAGGACAAGTAATTGCTACGTGGGATCCGCATACACATCCAGTCGTAACTGAAGCAAAAGGTGTTGTTCAACTAAAAGATTTAGTTGAAGGTATAACGGTTGATAAGCATGTCGATGAAGTGACGGGTCTGACTAGTTTGATCGTACGTGAGCCAAAACAACGTGCAGCCTCGTCGAAAGATATGAGACCAATGGTTAAATTGATCGACGCTGATGGCAATGATTTATTACTTGTTGGTACAGATATTCCTGCACAATACTTTTTGCCAGGTGGTGCTATCGTAACGGTAACAGACGATGCCGAAGTGGGTATTGGTGATGTATTAGCCCGTATCCCACAAGAAAGTAGTAAAACGCGTGATATCACCGGTGGTCTACCTCGTGTTGCTGATTTATTTGAAGCACGTAAGCCTAAAGATCCAGCATTGATGGCTGAGATTTCAGGTACTATAAGCTTCGGAAAAGAAACTAAAGGTAAACAGCGTCTAATCATTACACCGCTTGAAGGTGAGCAACATGAAGAGCTTATTCCTAAGTGGCGTCATGTATCAGTATTTGAAGGTGAGAGTATTGCTAAAGGTGAGCTATTGGTAGACGGGCCTGAAGATCCGCATGATATCTTGCGTTTAAAAGGTGTATTGGCATTAGCAAACTATATGTCTAGCGAAGTTCAAGAAGTTTACCGTTTACAAGGTGTAAAAATTAACGATAAGCACATTGAAGTTATTGTTCGTCAGATGTTACGTAAAATTGAAATTGATTCAGTAGGCGATGCTAAGTTACTCAAAGGTGAACAGATTGAACATGATCGGTTACTCGACATTAATGACGCTGTGCGAGCCGAAGGTAAGTTAGAAGCAACGTACATACCAATGTTACTAGGTATTACTAAAGCATCATTGGCAACAGAATCATTTATCTCAGCCGCCTCGTTCCAAGAAACTACACGAGTCTTGACTGATGCTGCTGTAACGGGCAAGCGTGATGTACTTCGTGGACTTAAAGAAAATGTAATTGTAGGTCGTTTAATTCCTGCAGGTACAGGTCTTGCGTATCATAAAGAACGCTACCGCAAGCGCCACTTGAATGACCCTGTTGTAGTTGCGCCTAAACCTGCAACGGTTGTTGAAGAAGTGAAAGACTTATCAGAAGATATTTCCTAAAAAGATATCTTGACTAGGGGGTAGATTCAGTAGTAAAATCCCTCTTCTTTGTCAGGCATCCATCTGTGGATGCCTGATTTTATCTGGTTAACGGTGTTGCTGAATGCCACTGTCTACCATTGTTGAATATATGTAGGACTGTAATTTAATGGCAACAATTAATCAGTTGGTTCGTAAACCGAGATTGAAGCAAAAGAAAAAGAACAATGTACCTGCCTTGCAGGCTTGTCCACAACGTCGTGGTGTTTGTACTCGTGTCTACACAACAACACCTAAAAAGCCTAACTCGGCTATGCGTAAGGTTGCACGTGTTCGTTTGACGAATGGCTTTGAAGTGACATCGTATATCGGTGGAGAAGGTCACAACTTACAAGAACATTCGGTCGTCTTGATTCGTGGCGGTCGTGTTAAAGATTTACCTGGTGTTCGCTATCACACTATCCGTGGTGCATTAGATACATCAGGTGTTGTTAAGCGTCGTCAAGGCCGTTCTAAATACGGTGCTAAACGTCCGAAAGGTTAATAGTCACTTTATCAAGTGACTAGCATAATAAAAAATTAGGAAAGACAAATGCCAAGAAGAAGGGTTGTTGCCAAGCGTGAAGTATTGCCAGATCCAAAGCATTCAAATATTGGGTTGGCCAAATTCATTAATGTCATAATGAAAGACGGTAAAAAATCAGTCGCTGAGAAGATTACATACGGCGCACTTGATTCAGTATCTGAAAGTAAAGGTAGTAATGCACTAGAGATCTTCCAAAAAGCGATTGAGAACATCAGTCCTCTTGTTGAAGTAAAATCTCGTCGTGTAGGTGGAGCTACATATCAAGTACCTGTTGAAGTACGCGCGGAACGCCGTGTGGCTTTAGCTATGCGTTGGTTAGTTGAAGCAGCACGGAAACGTGGTGAAAAATCAATGGGCATGCGTCTAGCTGGTGAACTTGGTGATGCTTTTGAAGGTAAAGGCACCGCTGTTAAGAAAAAAGAAGATGTACATCGCATGGCAGAAGCTAACAAGGCGTTCTCACACTTCCGTTTTTAAGTTTATATCAAAGCCTATTGTAAATACGATAGGCTTTTACCCTTACACTGTTCTTTAACAATTTTAACTTTGAGAGTACCCATAGTGGCTCGTACTACACCTATTAATCGATATCGTAATATCGGCATCATGGCTCATATAGACGCAGGTAAAACTACGACTACTGAACGTGTGCTGTTTTACACTGGTGTATCGCATAAAATTGGTGAAGTTCATGATGGAGCTGCAACAATGGACTGGATGGAGCAAGAGCAAGAGCGTGGTATAACAATTACCTCTGCAGCTACCACCTGTTTTTGGTTGGGAATGGACAAGCAGTTTGAGTCACATCGTATCAATATAATAGATACACCAGGTCATGTTGATTTTACAATCGAAGTTGAAAGATCGTTAAGAGTGCTTGACGGTGCGGTATGTGTATTCTGTGCAGTTGGTGGTGTTGAGCCACAGTCTGAAACAGTATGGCGCCAAGCGAACAAATATAAAGTCCCTCGCATTGCATTCATCAATAAGATGGATAGATCTGGTGCAGACTTCTCTCGTGTTTTACAACAAATCAAAACCCGGTTAGGAGCTAAGCCCGTTGCTATGCAGCTGCCTATTGGTGCTGAAGACTCCTACGAAGGTGTAGTAGATTTAATTCGTATGAAAGCGATCTACTGGAATGAAAGTGATCTTGGTGTTACCTATGAAGCCCGTGATGTTTCGCCAGAAATGTTTTCAGAGTGTGAAGCACTTCGTGAGCAGTTGATGGAAGTGGCAGCTGAATCCAGTGAAGAGTTGATGGATAAATACCTAGAAGAAGGTTATTTGTCTGTTGATGAGATTAAAGCAGGTATCAGGAAACTAACATTAAATAATGAAATTGTACCTGCGTTTTGTGGCTCAGCTTTCAAGAATAAGGGTGTACAAGCCGTATTGGATGGTGTGATTGAATATCTGCCATCACCAAAAGATGTCCCAGCAATCGCGGGTGTTTTATCCGATGCTGAAGAAACTGTTGACTACAGACATGCAGATGACACAGAACCTTTTGCAGCATTAGCCTTTAAAATTGCTACCGATCCCTTTGTTGGCACGCTAACGTTCTTTCGTGTCTATTCTGGCACATTGAAGTCGGGAGATGCGGTATATAATCCCATAAAAGGCAAAAAAGAACGCATTGGCCGAATGGTTCAAATGCACAGCAATAGTCGCGAAGATCTAACTGAGGTCAGAGCGGGAGATATTGCTGCAGCAATAGGATTAAAAGATACTACAACAGGCGATACGCTCTGTGATATTGATCAGCACATTACACTTGAACGCATGGTGTTCCCTGAACCAGTAATATCTGTAGCCATTGAACCAAGAACGCTCGCAGATCAAGAAAAGATGAGCGTTGCATTAGGTAAGCTAGCTAAAGAAGATCCTTCTTTTAGAGTGCGTACGGATGAAGAGTCAGCACAAATAATCATTGCAGGAATGGGTGAGCTACATCTAGACATAATAATAGATCGTTTGAAGAGAGAATTTTCTGTTGATGCTAATGTAGGTGCGCCACAAGTTGCATATCGAGAAACAATTGGTAAAACAGTAGAAGCTGAAGGTAAGTTTGTGCGCCAGAGTGGTGGCCGTGGTCAATACGGTCATGTATGGCTGCGTCTCGAACCTCAAAAGTCAGGAGCAGGATACGCCTTTGAAAATGCGACTGTAGGTGGAACTGTCCCTAAAGAATACATTTCATCTGTAGATAAAGGTATACAAGAGCAGATGAAAAATGGTGTAATAGCCGGCTATCCAGTTGAAGACGTTAAAGTCACATTGTTTGATGGTTCATATCATGACGTCGATTCTAATGAAATGGCATTCAAAGTTGCTGGATCACTCGGTTTTAGGAATGGCGCATTAGAAGCCAACCCGATACTACTAGAGCCAGTAATGAAAATCGAAATTGTTACCCCGGAAGATTATATGGGTGATGTAATGGGCGATCTAAGTCGTCGCCGTGGAATAGTGCACGGCATGGAAGACGTAGTAAGTGGCAAAGTAATTAAAGCCGAAGTTCCATTGGCAGAAATGTTCGGTTATGCGACAGATTTGCGTTCAGCATCTCAGGGGCGAGCAACTTACTCAATGGAGTTCGCTCGATATGCCGAGACACCAAATAATGTAGCAGCAGCAGTAATTAATAAGTTTAAGTAATATCAAGGTTTAATGAGGTAGAGACATGTCTAAAGAGAAATTTGTAAGAAGTAAGCCACACGTAAACGTGGGCACAATTGGTCACGTTGATCATGGTAAAACCACATTAACTGCAGCGATTACGAAAGTAATGGCAGAAGCACAAGGTGGT
>Ga0209491_10006234_pt1 | contig 16695 bp, 10 predicted proteins | sample BON02_FD_187213 | JGI IMG/M metagenome (GOLD analysis project Ga0209491, IMG submission 187213) | Freshwater microbial communities from Lake Bonney liftoff mats and glacier meltwater in Antarctica - BON-02 (SPAdes) (version 2) | ecosystem: Environmental > Aquatic > Freshwater > Ice > Glacier...
AGAGACGGGCAGGGCGGGTGAGCCAAAAGAGACGTGCAGGGCGGGTGAGCCAAAAGAGACGGGCAGGGCGGGTGAGCCAAAAGAGACGGGCGGCGGCGGCGGCGGTTGCGATAAACGAAATACGTGCGCGCGACGCGACGCCGCAGGGGGGGAGCCGCAAACCCAAAAGCAAAAAACAAAGACCAAAAAAACCCGAACCGGCTCACCCATCCGCAGTCGGCGGTGCAAAAGTGCACGTCCCCCGGCCTCAGGTCGAAGAGCGCGCGCGCCGAGAACCCCGCGCCCACCATGTAGCCGCCCGTCGCGTGCACGACGCCCTTTGGCGCGCCCGTGCTGCCGCTCGTGTAAAGCAGGAAGAGCGGGTGCTGCGCGTCGACCCACTCGGGCTCGCGATCCGGCGGCTGCGCGTGCACCTCGTCGTCGTGCCACCACGCGTCGCGGCCCCCGGCCATGGGCGTCGCGCCGCGCGGCACGCCCGCGGCCTCGACGACCAGCACGCGCGCGACGCCCGGGTGCCCCAGGTCGCGCTCGGCGATCTCGCACGCCGCGTCGGCGATCTCCTTGAGAGGCAGCGCCGCCCCCGCGCCGCGCGCGAGCCCGCTCGCCGTGACCAGGACGCGCGAGCCGCTGTCCGCCAGCCGCCGGGCCAGGCTCTCGGCGCTGAAGCCGCCAAACACCACCGAGTGGAGGGCGCCCAGCCGCGCGCAGGCCAGCATGGCGAGCGGCAGCTCGGGGACCTGGGGCAGGTAGACCGTCACGGCGTCCCCGGCCCGCACCCCCTGGGCGCGGAGCCAGTTGGCCAGGCGGCACGCCTCGTCCAGGGCCTGACGGTACGTGACGGTGCGCTCGAGGCCGGGGTCGTTGCCTGGTTTGTTCATTTACGGGGGTCGTTGGGGCGGAGGGGCGCGGGGGGGCGGGCGGCGGTGATTTTGTTTGTGGTTGGTTCGGCGGCCCCAAACAAACGCCCGAGCAAAAGTCCGTCTACTCAGCTATGTGCTCGTTCGCTCGTCGTCGTTGTTGTCAGAACGGGACGCCGGGTTTGTAGCTGGTCGCACTGAGAGCCGAGTCCCGACAGGAGAATAAATCAAACAGGCGAAGGCGCATAGCGCGCGCCGAAAGACTATGAAAAAACGTCGACTGAGTCGACTCACCCTCCCAGATAAAAGCGAGCGCGTCGCCTCGCCCCGCCGCCACCCACCGGTCCAGGCAGTTGTAGCAGACGTTGGTCGTGGCGCCCTCGAACCAGGTGACCTCGACGGGCCCCCGCCGAGGGTCGAGATTCTCGCGGTGGTGCGAAGGCCGGGCTGTTCTCGCGGCGGCGGCGGCGGCGCCCCCGTTCCCTTGCCCGCCGCCGCCGTCGGCCGCGCCCACCCACTTTTTGCGCCAGTAAAAGTCGGACGCCACGTGCCCCCAAAAGTCCGCGGGGTTGTCGACGGACCAGCGGTACAGGCGCTCGTACTCTGCGAGGGAGGGCACGGCAGGCGTGCGGTCGTACGTCTGGTGTTTTTTTAAGCGGGGGGAGCCGGGGAGGGGGGGGGGGGGGGAGAGCGTGATGGACGGCGCCGTCCTTGAAGAACCGAGTCTGCGCGGCGGGCGCGAGGCCGCTCGTTTTGTCACCTCTTGCGTGGCCTGGGCTGCCGCCGCGGCGGGCGCGCGGTCCAACGATGTCACAGCGGGTGCCTCGCCCTCGCCCGCGCGGGCGTCGCCTGTGCGTTTGGCGAGTGAAAGACCACGTGTCGTAAATTCAGATCCAAGAGATCTTGCGTAATCGCCGCGGGGAATCGCCGAACGGACTGAGCACAGAGCGCATGTGCAAGACCCACTCACCGCCCAAGAACTGGCGCGCCAGCACGCCGAGGCGCTGCGACGCCATTGGACAAGCGCTGCAGACGTCCCCCCCCTTCCCCGCCGAAACGCGAGACGCCTGAGAGGGCAAATTAGAAGGGTGGGAGGGCGATGGAGATTCGGTGCGTCAGTGAGAAAGTGGAGCGCTGATGTTCACGACGCCGCGTGTGCGGGGCTCGGATGTATCCACGCGACTCGTGCGGCGCGAGCGAGCGAGCGTGTGTCGACGTCGGCGTCGGCGTCGTCCGCGCTTTTCCGCCCGAAAACACAAAAAGATCGCGCTCTCTCTGTGCCCTCCACCTCTCAATTGCTCAATTGTCGGAGCCAATTCAATCTCATCCATCTCGCCCGCAGCACCATGCGCGCGTCGGCGTCGTCGCGCGTCAGCAGCACCAGGAGTAGCGCCACCCTTCGTCTCGCCCGCCTTCCCCCGATCGCGCGCGCGCAGCCATTGCCCGCCGCGTCCGCGCAGCGGTCGGCACGGAGTACACCTCTCAACCCAATCCGCGCAATTGCCGTCACCACCCTCGTGACCCATAACGCCGCCCAGCCGCGGCGCCGCGCCGCCGCCGTCCGCGCCAACGCCGTCCGCGCCAACGCCGACGCCGCGAGCGCCGCCGCCGAAAACGCTGCCGGCGACCCCTTGCCCGCCGGCGCCGTCTCGGTCATCCTGCTCTCGGGCGGGTCCGGCAAGCGCATGGGCGCCGCCGTGCCCAAGCAGTACCTCGACCTGCGCGGCCGCCCCATCGCGCTCCACTCGGCGGCCACGTTCGCGGCGATGCCCGAGGTCGGCGAGATCGTCGTCGTGTGCGACCCGGCCTGGCGCGAGATCTTCGCCCCGCTGGCCGCCGACCTGCGCGCGCGCGGCAAGCGGCACGCCTGGGCCCTGCCGGGGACCGAGCGGCAGGACTCGGTCGCCAGCGGCCTGGCGCAGGTCTCCTCGGGCGCGGGGCTCGTGGCGGTGCACGACGCGGCGCGCCCGCTCGTGCGCGCGGCCGACGCCGCAAATTGCATGCGAGACGGATGGCGCGCCGGCGCGGCGGTGCTCGCCGTGCCCTGCAAGCAGACGGTGAAAGAGGTCGACCCGGCCACGGGCTTCGTGGCGCGCACCCTGGACCGCGCGCGGCTGTGGGAGGTGCAGACGCCGCAGTGCGTCCGGCCGGAGCTCCTGCGCAGGGGCTTCAGGCACGCCGAGGAGCGGGGGCTGGCGGTTACGGACGACGCCAGCGTGGTCGAGGCGCTTGGGGAGCCCGTGCGCGTCACGCGCGGGTGCTACACCAACATCAAGGTGACGACGCCCGAGGACATGGGCGTGGCGGAGGGGTTTGTGGACGAGCGGGAGGCGAGGGAAGGACCGGGGCAAAAGGGGGCGGCAGCGGGCGCGGCGACGGGGGCGGCGGCGGCGGCGGCGGCGGCAGCGTGAGTTTTTTTGTTACACCGTTCGCACTCGTGATGGTGCGCTATCTTTTTGTCTCTTTTTGTCTCTTTTTGTCTCGGCGGGCTTTGGAACGATAAATTCAGTCGGTGTTATGGCTCTCGCCCTTTTGTGATCGCGCCGGTCGAGGCCGAGGCGCAGTGCGCGTGGCTCGAGGCCGTCGGCCTGGTCGACGGCGTCGTCACCGACGACAGCGACGCCTTTCTTTTCGGCGCCCGGCGCGTCTTCCGCCGCCTATTCGCCGAGCAGCGCTCCGGCGTCGACGTGGAGGAGTACCGCATGGACGACGTCGAGCGCGAGCTCGGGCTCGACCGCGAGCGCCTGGCGCGCCTGGCGCTGCTGCTCGGCAGCGACTACACGGAGGGGTGCGCGGGCGTTGGCGCCGTCAACGCGCTCGAGGTGCTGCACGCGTTTCCCGGGGACGCCGGTCTGCAGCTGTTTCGCCGCTGGGTGGAGGCGCCGGACGAGGAGGCCTTGGCGGAGATGGCGGGGCGGGCGGCGGGGCGCGGCGGGGGGCCGCGCAATAAGGGCCGCGCGGGGAAAAAGGCGGCGGGCGGCGCAAGAGGGAGGAGGAAGGGCAAGGGCGGGCGGCGCTCGGGCGGGGAGGAGGAGGACGGCGACGAGCACGGGGCGACGGCCGACGGCGACGGCGGCAGCACCCAGGAGGAGGAAGACGAGGACGAGGACGACGGCGCCTCCCCCTTGAAGCAGCAGGGCCCCGCCTCCGTGCTCGAGACCGACCAGCAGCGCGCCTTCGCCCGCGCCCACCGCGGCGCCCGCCGCAGCTGGCTCGTGCCGCCCCAGTTCCCCAGCGCCGCCGTGCTTCGCGCCTACGCCCGCCCCTCGGTCGACGCCAACGCCGCCCGCTTCCGCTTCGCGCGCCCCGACGCGGCGCTGCTGCGCGCCTTCTGCGGCGAGCGGTTCGGCTGGGAAGCCGCCAAGGCCGACGCCCTGCTGCTGCCGGTGCTGGCCGAGTACGGCCGCCGCCAGGCCCAGGGGCGGCTCGACGACTTTGTGCGATCGTTCCGCGGCCGCTTCGCAAAAATCCGCTCGCGCCGCATGGCGGCGGCCGTCGGCAAGCTGTCCGGCCGCGGCTTCGACCCGCGGCTGATGATGACGGCGCGGGAGGCGCGGGCGGCCACCGCGGGGGGCGCTCTGCGGGAGATGGCGGCGGCGGGAGGTGGCGAGGGGGCGAGCCAAGAGGAGGAGGACGAGGGGGAGGACGTGGTGAGGCTCGCGGAGGAGGAGGTGGTGGCCGACGAGGAAGAGGCGGGAGGGCGGGCGGGAGGGCGCGGCGGGTGCGGCGCTGCGGCGGCGGCGACGACGGGGCCTCGCGGTCGCGGGCGCGGCGGGCGCGGCGGGCGCGCGTCTCGCGGTGGCGCCGCCGCGGCCGCCCCTGCGCTGCCGCGCAAGCGCCAGCGCGCGCCCGCGCCGCGCGCCGTCGTCGATGAGGAGGAAGACGACGAGGCAGCGGACGCTTGAATGAACGAGGTGTCCCTGCCCGGCAGGCGCGTGCACTCGGGCGCTGGACGCTGTTCGGCGGCGGGACAGCGCGGCCGCGTCTCTTGTCTGTTCGCCTCTTGCCGCGCGCCCCACTCGTACCCGAGGAACCCAACTCCCAAGTGCAATTGCTCGCATACATTCCAAGTAGACGTACCCGCCTTTTTGCACACGTTCGACGCTCGGAGGATCAAAGCTCGTGCCGCCGCCAAAGCCATCCCGACCGTTCGTCGCCGCCGCCACCGCCGCCGCCCCCTCGCCCCCGAACGGATGCGACGCCGGCGAGGGCGGCGGGCGCTCCTCGCGCGCCAGGCCCACGTCCGCCAGCTTGGCCGTGACCCCCCCGCCGGCCGCCCCGCCGCCGCCCGCGCCACCCCCCGCGCCGCCTGCGGCCGCGCCGCCTCCGCCGCCGGCCGCCCGCGCCGCGTCCGGGAGCAGCAGCAGGATGTTGGCCGGCTTGACGTCGCCGTGCACGACGGCGCGCGGCCGGCACGCGTGCAGGGCGGCGACGGCGGCGGCGGCCTGGGCGGCGATGGCGAGGCGGGCGCGCCAGGTGAGCGCCGGGGCGGCGGAGGAGGAGGAGGCGCCGCCGGGGGCTCGCCGCAGGGCGTCGTCGAGCGAGCCGCCCGCGCACAGCTCGTACACGAGGCAGCGCTCGCCGACTTCATTGTCGCCGCCGCCGCCCGCCGCTGACAATGAGGGTCTTGCGTGAGGCGGGGGGTGATTTTGGGCGCCGTTTGCGCCGCCGCCGCGGCTCTCTGAGGGCGGCGGAGGCGGCGCGCCGCCGTCGGCGGCAGTCGTTGTCGGGTCGCACCACCCGACCAGGCGCACCAGGTTGGGATGCTGGAGCCTCCTGAGGAGCGCCACCTCATTGTCAAACTCGGCGCCGCCCTGCCGCCCGTGGGCGCCGAGCGGTTGGGGCGGGGGCTGGCCGCCGCTGCCGCCGCCGCCGCCGCCGCCGCCGCCGCCCGCCTCGGCGCCGGTGCCGCCGCTCGCCGCCGCGCCTGCGCCCGCCGCCGGCGCCTGCCTCTTGATGGCGACCGGCAGGACGCTGCCGTCACTCAGGGCGAGGACGCCGCGGTAGACCTTGCCGAAGCCGCCCTCGCCGACGACGGCCAGCGGGTGCCAGTTTGCGGCCGCGGCGCAAAGGGCCGCATAGGGGAGGGGCCGCGGCGTGAGCGGGGGCGGCGCGAGCGCGAGCGACGACGGTGCGCGCGTTGCCATCTCCTCCGCTCGGGGCCCGCTGCTGCTGCGCCCTTGCCTCCCCGGTCCCCGCAGGGATGTCGGGGTCGCGACCTGTTCTCAATGTGGATTACTAATACTGGCGTCTTTGTTCGCGACGCGACCGCGGCTCAGGAGGAGAAAACCAGAAGGTGCGGTAAAGGAGGGAAACGGGGTGGGTGGGTGAATAATTGCAGGCACGCCGAGCCGCGGCCAGGGGTCGTCCGTTGGTTATGCGTACGTCGACGTGAAAGAGCGAGTCGGGGTCGCGCAGGGCAACTAAAGTAAAGAGGTGGGGAGGAGAGAGGGTGCGCTCGTTGATCAAGGCGCCCACGTGGCCGCCGCTGCCGCATCGCATGGCGTCGTCGTGAAGTCTTGAGTCTGGCGATCGCGCGTGCGTCCCGCTCCCCAGCAAGCTCCCAATACAACGTTGCCGCCCGTTCCTCTCTTCTCCTCCTGCAACAACACCAACACCAACATCAAGAACCAAGCACAACAACAGCCCAGTTTCCAGTGCCCCCTAGAGGGTGTTTGCCGATCGCGACATCTCTTCTTCCCACGCATCGCGCAACACACACCTTGAGGAGCGCGCCCTCGCCTCCTCTCTTGCAGGCGCGACGCCCGCTTGTGGACGTCTCCCTTTTCTTTGCAAGGAAGACGGGAGCAAAAAGAGAGAGCTCCCTTTCTGCTGATCGCCCATCCAACCAAAAAAGCCTGCCAAGATGCCGCCCAAGGCCGCGGAGAAGCAGAAGAAGGCGGTGGACAAGGCCAAGTCGGCGTCCAAGCAAAAGGTCAGGAGTAGAAGCGCGTGCGGGAGAGTCGTTCCTCGCCCCGGCGTCGTCCGCGTCAGCTCGGTTTCGCTCGGTTTCGCTCACTCGTCCTCTTGCCGCCGTCGCCGCTAATGCAACCCCCCCAAATAACCCCCAACAAACCACAGGCCGCCGAGGACAAGACCTTCGGCCTCAAGAACAAGAACAAGTCCGCCAAGGTCGCCAAATTCGTGCAGAACGTCGCCGCCGGCGCCGCCGTGCCTTCCAAGGAGAAGCGCCTGCAGGAGCAGGCCAACGAGGCGAAAAAGGCCAAGAAGGCCGCCGACGAGCAGGCCAAGAAGGAGCTCGCCGAGCTGTTCGCCGTCACCGTCAAGCAGCCCAAGGTCCCCCCAGGCGTCGACCCCAAGTCGATCGTGTGCGAGTTCTTCCGCGTCGGACAGTGCACGAAAGGCGCAAAGTGCAAGTTCTCGCACGACCTCGAGGTGGAGCGCAAGACGCAGAAGATCGACCTGTTCTCCGACCGCCGCACCGGGGAGGGCGGGGAGGGAGAAGAGGGGGAGGACGGGGGCATGGAGGACTGGGACCAGGAGACGCTCGAGCGCGTGGTGCGCGAGAAGGCCGAGCGCGAGGGCGGCGACGCCGGCGGCGCCAACAACAGCAACACGGCGACGGGCATCGTCTGCCGCTTCTTCCTCGACGCCGTCGAGCGCCGCCAGTACGGCTGGTTCTGGCGCTGCCCCAACGGCAAGGAGTGCAAGTACCGGCACGCCCTGCCCCCCGGCTACGTCCTGCGGTCGCAGATCAAGGAGCTGCTCGACCAGGAGGCGGCCGACCGCAAGGGCTACGACGTGACGGAAGACATTGAAAAGGCTCGGGCGGCGGTGACGGCGCGCACGCCGCTGACCGAAAGCGTGTTTTCTTCGTGGCACCACGCGCGGCTGGAGGCGCGGCGCGCCGAGCGCGAGGGGGTCGAGGCCGAGCGGCGCCGCCGCGGCGTGCTCAACGGGCGCGAGATCTTTTTGCAGGAGGGTTTCATCGCGACGGACGACGCCGGCGCGAGCGGCGCCGACGACTTCGCGCGCGAGGACGACGAGGAGCGGCTGATCGCCGAGATGTTCGAGCGGGCCGAGGCGCGGCGGCGGGCGGCGGTGGCGGCAGGGGGGGCGGCGGGGGCGGGGGCGGAAGGGGCGGACGGGGCGGGCGGGGAGAGGGGGGCGGCGGCGGGCGGAGCAGCAGCGGCGGCAGCAGCAGCGGCAGCGGCGGCGGCGGGGCCGTCGTCGGCGCCGATTGCAGAGGAGGAGGAGGCGATGGCGATGGCGATGGCGATGGCGAGCGACGGCGACGAGGACGACGACGACGACGCCGCCGCCGACGACGACGACGACGACAGCGACGAGATGGACGACGAGGCGCTCGCGGCGCTGGAGGCCAAGCTGCAGGCGAGCAAGGTGTGACCGGTTCAGGTATTGTGGCCTCCATCCTCCTTCGCGAAAAAAAAAAAAAAAAGCATCTCTCCCGCGCCCTGGGCGTTCCCGCCGGCCCGTCGTTGCCGCCGCTCCCGCCTCCGTCTCTCTCTCTCTCTTGACGCGCGGCGCGCGCCGGCTCTTTCAACGAGAATCCGCTTCTCATCATCAAAGACTCGCGCGCTACACAGCACAAACCACCAGGACGCCGACACCCTTTGTGCGACGCAACGCGGCTCACTGTTCGAGTGACGACACGAGCGAGCGAGCAGAAAACTTCCGACCCGCGCATTGATACATCAGGCGCGCGCGCGCAGCCGTTTCCAACCACACGACACGATGCGCCCTGCCTCCGCGCCGCCCGCGCGCCTCACGGCGAAGAACGTCTATCGCCGCCGCCGCCGCCGCGCGCCGGCCGGCCCGGTCGCCGCGGTGTCCCTCGTCGCCGCGCTCGCCGCCCTCGCCGCCCTCCTCGCCCTCCCCGCCCCCGCCCTTGCCAGCATCTTTTCGCGCAGCAGCGGCGGCGGCAGCTACCGCACCTCCTCCTCGTCTCCCTCGTACAGGCCCGTCAGCAGCGGCTACGGCTACAAGCCCACGTACGGCCCCGGAGGCGGCGGCACCCCCTCGTTCTCCGCCCCAAGGCCGGGTTCCGCGGCGCCCTTTGGCCGCGCCGCCGCGGCGCCGCCGTCCAACTTTGGCAGCTCGTTCCTCGGCGGGCGCCCGGGCGCCGCCGCCGGCGCCGGCGTGGGGGCAGGCGCGCTGGGCGGGGCCGCGGCCGCGTCCGCGTTCAAGCCGTCGCGCCCGTCCAAGGCGACCTCGCTGGCCGTGCCCCTGGCCCTCGGCGCCGGCGCGGGCGTGCTCGCCTCTTCCGCCTTCCGGAGCGGCCAGCGCTCGTGCGGCGACGGGCGCACCGAGTGCTTTGGCGCCGGGTGCGACCAGGCGCGCAGGCAGTGCCCCGGCGCGCAGCAGTACCGGCTGCGGCGCGTGCGGTGCCCGTCGCCCGAGTTCCGCGAGTGCTGGGCGGCGGGCGGCGGCGAGCTGTTCGCCGACGGGCGCCTCGACGCGAGCGAGAGCCCCGCCTTCCTGTGCATGGGCCCCGCGCGCCCGCGCTCCGCCGGCGACGTGGTCGCCAGCTGCTTCGACTACTCGCAGGGCGGCTTGGCGGGCGGCAACAGCGCGAGCGTCAAAAACGGCGGCCCGGCGGGCGCGGCCAACGGGCCCCTGGGCGCCGACGACGGCCTGACGGCGGAGCAGCTGCTCAGCGGGGACCCGGCGCTGCCGTCGACGCGGGCGATCGCGGCGTCGGCGTCGTCGGCCGGCGCGCCGAGGGGCGGGGCGGCCGGGGCGGTGGCGGCCGGCGGGGCGGTGGCCGCCATGTTGTTGCTCGCGATGGCGTGAGGAGGAAGCGGAGGAGGGCGGGCGAAAGGTCGACGACGACGACGACGCCGGCGGCGTGCCCACCGTTCGCGTCGCTCTCTTTTCCTGACGAGTCGTCAGTGACGACCCCTTCTTTGACGAAGTCGACTCCTGGACCACATCTAGCACAAACGTTTACGCAACCAATTGACCATTCACGCAATCACAACAAAAAGGACCGTCGCACGCAACAAAACAGAACGCGAGAGCGTCACGCAAAACACACCTCGCCACACAGCTTCTTTGGACTCGCAAAACACACAGCTTCTTTGGACTCGCAAAGAGAAAAGAGAGACCCGCCCACCACTAACAAACCGCGCGACGACGCCAGCAAGAATGCCCCGGCGCGGCACACGCGCCGCAGCCTCCCAGAGCGCGCGCTCCCCGCCCGCCGCCACCGCCGCCCTGCTCCTGCTGCTGGGGTCGCTCCTTTTGACAGCGCCCGGCGCGCATGCGCGCCGCGGCGGCGGCGGCTTTGGCGGGTTCTCGCGCGCGTCATCGGCGCCCGTCAGCGGCGGGTACGGCTACCGTCCCACGTTCACGCCGGCCCGGACGCCAACCGCGTCCACCTCCTCCTCCGCGAGCCGGCCGATGGGTGGCGTTGGCACGACGGCCGCGATCGGCGGCTCGGCCGGCGCCGCGTCGGCGCTCGCGCGCCGCCGCTCCTCCCCCATGATCGTGCCATTCGCGCTCGGCGCGGGCGGCGGCCTGCTGGTCGCGTCGGCGCTGCGCAACGGGCAGCGGTGTGGCGACGGCCGGCTCGAGTGCTACCGCGAGGCGTGCGCGCAGGCGCAGGCCGCGTGCGCCCCGGCCGCCGGGCAGCCGCTCGTGCGCGCGCGCTGCCCGCCGCTGAGCCCCTGGGCAGAGTGTTGGCAGGCCGGCGGCGGCGGCTTTGGCGGTCTCGAGGAGAGCCTGCTAATCAACGGCACCGCGCGAAACGAGACCGCGGCAAACGACGCCACCGCGGCAAACGACGCCGCGGGCGGGTCGCAGCAGCCCGACTTTTTGTGCAACGGCAAGGCCAACCCGTCGGGCCCGAGCGACGCCGAGGCGGCGTGCCTAGAGCCGGACGAGTCTGGCGGCGGCGGCGGCTCGGGCGCGCGCAACGGCGCCGGGGGGGGCCGGACAGGGGGGGGCGCTGGCGGCGGCCCGGCGGCCTGGCTGCTGGCCGTGTCTGCGGCGGCGGCTGTGGGCGCGGCGATGGGGGCCGGCGGGCTGGCTTAGAGACTGTGTGGCACGGGAAAACCCCAAGTTGGTTTTTGACGTTTTGTTTTGCGTTGTCGTCGAGTGTGTCGTTCCACGGGCCCCGCTTTGCCGTTGTCGCCGCCGCCCCCTCTTCTTCAAAAAGCGCGCCGCCACGATCGCATCTCATTCCCACGCATTGCAAATCCCACAACCCGCTGCCTCTTCAACCTCCCTAACGTACTTTGTCTGTCTCGCTGTCCCACCGCGCACCGCACACCGGCGAACTTCCCCCTTGGGCGCCACCTTGTGTTCTCGCGCCCGCGCCACTCTCATTGCGCGCTGATCTCGACGCACAGAGCATTATGGCCGCGGCCACGCGCGGGTCTTGAGCCCGTCGCGGCGCCTCCATCATGCCCAGAGAGGAAAAACGCTGCTCTCCCCCTGCGCGCCCATTCGCCGCCCGCCCCGAACGCGGCGCAGAGACAAGACCTGACCTGACGATGGCGCGCGCGACGACCCCGATGCCGCGCCGCCGCGCCCAGCGACCACGGCCGCCCGCGCCGCCGCCGCTGCTCCTCCTGACGTGCCTGCTCCATGTCATCGTCGTCGTCGCCGGCGCCCGCATCAGCGCCGGCGACGACGCCCCGGTCGCGGCGGAGCGCGCCCGGCCGCCGCCGCCGCCGCCGCCTTTCCGCCGCCGACCCCCTCCCTACGCCGGATTCGGCTGCCACCGCGGCGACGCCGTGCTCGAGCTCGTCGGCAGGCGCGGCGCGTCCGGGTGCGACAGCCACCCCCTGGCCCCCCACCTCGACCCGGACGGGCGCATGCGCCTGCTGGCGCTCAAGGTGCGGCGCTGCCGCGCGACGGCCTGGCCGATCGAGGACGGGCGGGCGGGCGGCGGCGGGTCGGGCGGGTCTGGCGGGCCTGGCGGCGGCGCTGGCGCCGGCCCCGCCCCCCCGCCCCTGGTGATCGAGGCCGAGGTGCTCGAGGCCAACTTTGCGGACGGCACGATCGACGCGACGCCGCCGGACGACGACGACAGCGACGGCGGCCAGGAGGCGGGCGGTCGGGCGGGCGGAGGGGCGTCGGGCGCCCAGAGCAGCGGCAGCAGCAGCGTCAGCATTAGCAGCAGCGGCGGCGGCAGTAGCATCAGCGCCGGCAGCTTCGGACCCCGGCGGGTGCTCCTCGCCGCCGCCCCCGCGCCTGCAGCAGCAGCAGCAGCAGCAAGAGCAGCAACAGCAGCCGCCGCTGCAGCTCCCGTGCCCCCGCCCGAGTTTGGCGGCGCGGCGGCGGCTGCGGCGGCGGCTGCGGCAAACAAAACATCAGACCGCCCGCGGCGCAGAAAGAGGAGGAAGACGCACGCCGTGCGCCTGGCCTACGACGAGCGCGAGGGCTTGATGGAGGTCGAGCTGCTGCACCGGGCAGTCCTGTCGGCGGGGGGAGGGGGCGGCAGCAGCGGCGGCAGCGGCGGCGGCAGCGGCAGCGAGAGCGGCGGCGACGACGACGGCGGCGGCGGCGGCGGCGACCGCGGCCGGCCAGAGCGCCCGGAGCTGGCGCCGCGCTGCCGCCTCATCTACGCGGCACGCACTCCGGACGGCGGGCGGTCGTGGGGCCCGTCGGACTGGCCCCCGCCGCGCCCCCCCTCGGACGACGAGGGAGAGGGCGAAGGCGGGGGCGAGGGCGGGGGCGCGCGGCGGCGGCGGCGCGGGCTGCTGCCGGCGCTGCTCGCGGCGGCGCTGCCCGTTGCCGCGCTGCTGGCCGTGCCCCTGGCGCTGGCGCTTGCCGCGTCGGCCGCGCTGCCCTCGCTCGCGGACGGCGGCGGCGGCCCCACGCAGCCCGGGTCGCCCCCGCTTCCGGTCGGAGGGCGACGCAAGGCGGCCGCGGCCGCGGCCGCGCGCCTGGGCCGCCCGCCCGCGCCCGACGCCGGCGCGGCGGCCGTCCCTGCGCCGGCGTCGCAGGCGTCGCAGGGGCCGAGCCGCGCCGCTGCGGGCGCGACCGCCTGGTGGGGCGTCGGCGGGGACGAGGCGGCCGCGGGGCTTGCCGCGCCGCTGCTGCTGCCGCCGCCGACGCCCTCTCGTGTCCTCTTTGCGGAAGAGGGGGCGGAGGAGGAGGAGGAGGAGGAGGCGTGGGGGGAGGCCTCTTCTGGCGCGCATGCCGCGCCCCCGCCGCTCCTCCTCCCGCCCGTCCTCCTCGTCCTGCCCCCGGCCGCCCCTCTGGCCCCGCCCGTGTCCCACGCGCGCCGCGTCTCGCGCCGCGCCCGCTCGCCGTCGGCCGCGGGCCCGGACGCCGCGCGCGACGCCCCCCACCACCATCACCCCCCCCAGCAGCAGCAGCAGCATGAGCAGCAGCATGAGCAGCAGCAGCAGCAGGACCCGCCGCCCGGCGCCGCGCCCCGCTCGCTGCCGCGCTCCGTCCCGCGCGCCCCGTCCTCCCGCCACGCCGCCTCGCGCCGCCGCCGCGCGCCGTCGTCGCCCGTCTTTGTCGGCCCCCGCCTGGCGCCCGAGGTCACGGGCGCGCGCAGCGAGAGCGCCGGCGGCGCGCCCATCCTGCCCGGGCTGCGGCTGGCCGCGCCCTCGTTCGCGCACCCGCCGCTGCTGCCGCCGCGCGCCGCGCGCGCGCCGTCGCTGCCGCGCGTCGAGGAGGCCGACGCCTCGTCGGACGGAGGCGGCGGCGATGGCGATGGTGGCGGCGGCGGCGAGGGGGGCGGCGGCGAGGAGGGCGACGCCCCGCGTCCGGGCGGCGGCTCTGGCTCTGGCGGCGGCGGCGCCGTGGAGCCTTCGTCCTGGCTGCTCCTCGGCAGCCCCTCAAACCCCGGGTCAGCCCCTCGTTGATTTGTTCTTAGCGTCTTCGTGTTTCGTTTGGTTCGTTTGTTTTGTTGGTTTTGTTTTGCTTTTTCGGTTCCGGGAAAAGAAAAGAAAAGAAAAGAAAAGAGGCGCGCCCAGGGTCGCCGCGGCCCTTTTTTTCTCTCCCTCCCATTTTGGTCGCCCCTTTCCTTCTTCTTTCGTCCGCCAGCCGCCTGCCCTTTGCAATCATCCCCAAGGGCAACCCAGCTCATATAAGGGTTCTTCCATGCCCCCCCGCCCGCTCGCGGCCCGCACGATGTCCGTGCGGCGGGGCGCGCGCGAGCCTGCCTTTGCTTCTCTCCGCCGCCCCCGCCTCCCCAAACTCCCCCGCCCTGCTTCTCCCTCACCCGAAACCCCCAAACACCCCTGCCCGTTTTGGCCCCCGCGCCCTGCTCGTCATCAAAGTAAAAACAACATCCTCTTGTCTTCTCAACCAGAGCGCGTGTGTTTCAGAAGGTCATTCGTGTGATTCGAAGGCGGCCGTGTCATCTCGAGCGGCGCCGTCTGCAGCAGTCGCGTCTTTCGATCTCTCAACCAGAGCGCGTGAGTTTTAAACAAGGGAAGTTGGCACATTTTCGTTATTTGTGTGATTCGAAGGCGGCCGTCCGAAAGCGGAGCGGGGGCGGGGGGGGGGCGCCCGCACGTCAAAGGGCGCACGTCAAAGGGCGCGCGCTCCGTCTATTCAAAGTGCGCCGCCGAGGAAGCCAAACTCGTCGTCGTCGGCCTCAAACACGACGTGCTCAAAGTGCGCGAGGGGGGGGTTGTCGCCGCCGCCCGTTGCCGCCGCGTCGGCCTCGGCCAGCAGCGCGCGCAAGACGCGCGCGCCGGCCTCGCCCCGCAAGAAGCGGAGCGCCTCTCGGCCGGGCTGCAGAAAGGATCCCTGCAGCTCGGCGACCGTGGCGACGTGCGTCCGGCGGCAAAGCGACGCCATGGCCTCGGCGATGAGGCGCCGCTCGGCGTCCGACAGCGCGAGCGCGGCGGCCCGGGCCTGCGCCCCGGGCGACGGCGGCGGCGGGAGCGGCGGCTCGTCCTGCGGCGGCGGCGACGGCGGCGGCGGCAGGGGCGGCGGCGGCGGCGGCGGCGGCCCGCGCTGCCGCCGCTCCTGCTTCCGCTCCTGCTCCTGCTCGTCGGTGTCGGCGGTCGCAGGCTCCTCGGCCTGGTTGCTGCTGCCACCGGGCGAAGGGTTGCGAGGAGCTGTCGTCCGCACCCGCTTCCTCGTAGGGGGGAGCTCGGCGGCTGCGGCGGCGGCGTCGTCGTCGGCGGCGGGGTCTGTGCCCGTAGCGTCGTCGGCAGCGGCACCGCGCGGCAGCGGCGGCGGCGGCGGCAGGTTGAGGATCGCCCGGGTGCCGTGCAGCCGCAGCGCGAGCGCGTCGACCGCGCGCGCAGCGCCCTCCTCCGTGTCGTGGCGCCCGAGGTAGTTTCCTAATATGCTCGCCTCGTACCGCACGGTCTTGCCCCGCCGGCGGACGACGACCCCCCGGTAGCGGGAGCCGGCGCCGCTGCCGTTGCCGCCGCCGCCGCTGCTCGGGGCGGGCGTCTGCTGCTCTTGCTGCTCTCGCTGCTCTTGCTGCCGCTGCTGCTCTCGCTGCTCTAGCTCTTGCTGCTGCCGCTGCTGCTCTCGCTGCTCTTGCTGCTGCCGCTGCTGCCGAGTCTTCGGCGGCGGCGTCTGCTGCGGCTGCTGCCGCCGCCGCCCGCGCTGCTCCTGCGGCTGGCTCTGCTGCCGTCCCGCCGGAGCGGCAGCGGCCTGCTCGAGCAGCGCGATCGGCGGCGGCTGCGGCAGCTGCGGCTGCGGGAGCCGCGGCTGCGGCCGCGGCGGCTGCCGCTCCGCCAGCGTCGCGCGGCGGGCCCACCCCTCATCCTCCTCGGCATCCTCGGCATCCTCGCCCGCCGCCGCCGCCGCCGCCAGGTCGTCGCCGCCCATGGCGCGCGCCAGCAGCCGCTGCCCGCGAAGCTGCCGCAGCGCCAGCGCCACGAGCCGCGCTCTCCCTTTCTCCTGCGCGCCCAGCAGCGCCCGGACCTGCGCCTCGTGCCGGCGCTGCTGCTGCGCCACCACGTCCGCGAGCCACGCCTGCTGGAGGCGCGGGTCGGACGGCGGGCTGGCGGCGTCGACGTCCGAGGCGTCGGCGCCCGGCGCCGCAACAGGAGGGACTCTGCCGTGGTGGTGGTCGCCGCCGACGCCATTCTCGCCGCCGCCGCCGCCGCCGCCGCCGTCGCCCTCCTCCTTTTCCTCCTCCTCCAAAGCAGCCGCGACCGCGCGGTGCATCGCGATCAAGTCGCGGCGCTCGCGCTTGGACAGCCTGCCCCCGCTGGGCGCGGCCGGCTGCGGCCACGGCCCGGCGCTGCGGCGATGAGCGGGCGGGGGCGCGGCGGCGGCGTTCGTGAGGAGGTTGGGCGCGCGGGCGGACGGCGTCGTCGCCCAGCCTTCGTGACGCCCGTCTCGCGCGTGAGCCAGGCGCGGCCGCGAGCCACCGCCGCCACCACCTCGCACATCGTAGGCGTTGGCGCCGTCCATCGGGCGCCTGCAGGCCCCGGGCGGGAAACCGCGGTGTGGGCGAGGGATGTCGCGCGCGAGGATAGAAAACCCCTCCGATCGGCTCTCTCTCGTGTGCGTGGTGGGTCGCGCGAGAGAGCTCGGGTACTTGTGCGGCGCTTATTTGTTCGATGGAAAGGTGGGCGACTTTCGGGGCGAGAGGCTGAACGGGAAGTTCCGCGTTCTTGTGTTTGCGCCGCGCGCGCCATCCCCCGGGCGGGAAACCGCCGCGCGCGCGCATCCGCTCCTTTCGCTCGCTCCCTTTTCGTGAAAAAGGGGAGTGTGTGGGTTCATTTAAACAGAGTCGGCCTGTTCTACTGTAAATCTACGGGCGGGGAGGCAAAGGGGGGGTGGGAACGGGCCCGGCCCCACCGCCATCAACGGGGCGCGGGGGGAGGGAAACGAGCGACAGGCGCGTGTCGCAGCGCCGCGCCGGTTTCCCGTCCCCGCCTGTTTTTGTCTTGGCGACGGGGTGGTGGTGGTGGTG
>Ga0209491_10006237_pt1 | contig 16691 bp, 14 predicted proteins | sample BON02_FD_187213 | JGI IMG/M metagenome (GOLD analysis project Ga0209491, IMG submission 187213) | Freshwater microbial communities from Lake Bonney liftoff mats and glacier meltwater in Antarctica - BON-02 (SPAdes) (version 2) | ecosystem: Environmental > Aquatic > Freshwater > Ice > Glacier...
AAGACCCTGCCAGCAAAATGGCCCGAGTTGCGCAATACCGTCACCGACAACTTCCGCGTCGTATCACTCAAGGAATACAAAGTGATTTGAGGGTAAACCCTCAGGTCAATTCAGGCGCAGGAGTATAGTTAAAGTTCTGGAACTGAACTGGAGGTGACATCAGAGCAGGTGCACGCCATCAGGCGTGTCTTATAAAGGCTGTCTGTTTCCGAAATTTCAGAAAAATGAAACAAAAAAGCCCATCTGCTAGGTCGTGAACTGATAAAAAATGCGCATCGGACTCGCCGTGCCTCAAAAAGTACATGATCATGATTTATTGCAATCCGAATGCGCAGAACAGGCTGTCTAATTAAATGTCAAAAAATATGACCACTGATCACTATGCTCAGGCAGCGATTCTCGCTCATAATGACCAAATTGAACTTTTAACACTGCTGCGCACGCTGTGGCGCGGTGCGGGCTTCATCGCGCTGTGTACTCTTTGCGCGGTCATCATTGCGACTTGGTATGTTTTCTTTGCTGCCGCACCTATGTATGAATCCAGTGCACAAATGTCCCTGCAGGTGAAGACCGAAAGCGTCATTGATATTAATGCAGTCCTGTCTGGCGCGGCCCCGGACCAAGCAAGCATCAATACCGAGATGGGAATCATCAAATCGCGCGGCCTGCTGGCCGACCTTGTGGATGAGCTGGACCTGATCAACGATCCAGAATTTAATCCAACCCTGCGCGCACCGAGCCTACTGGCGCAGTTGAGGTCTGTCGTGAAAAATCATCTGAATATGCCCATCCTGGAAGATGCGCTGTCGGATGCGGAGGTGCGCAACATCGTAATCAACCAGCTGCGTGGCGCGCTATCTATAGTACCCCAAGACAAGAGCTATATCTTCACCATCGGGGCCACGACGCAGGACCGTGAAAAATCTGCACTGATCGCCAACACACTGGCTCAGCATTACGGTGATGATCAGGTCGCTGTGAAAGTGGCTGCCGCCGAGAAGGTGGAGACCTGGCTTGCCGATCGCGTAGCCAATCTACAGGTTCAGATGCAGCAGGCCGAAAGCCTAATCAACACCTTGCGGACTCAAAACACGCTGATAAGCGCCGAAGCCGTGGACGCTCTGAACGCCCAGTCGGTCGAGGTCACGGCCAATCAGCAGGCCGCCGAACTAGTACTGCTTAGAGCTACCGACCGACTTGACGCCTTTAATGCCGCCGCTGATAGCGATTATGCTACTCGCGCCGCCGTCGCCAACGACGCGCAGCTTATGGCACTTGTCCCTGACATTGCAGCCAGAGATACGAATGCCGAACAGCGATTCAATCGTCGTTTCAACCAGTTGGTACTGCAAAGGAGAGGCGACGCAGCCCGGGCGCAGGAAGTGGTGACGGGTCTGCGCCAGGAGGCCGATACGATCACCGCCCGTTTCGAGCAGCAAACGGTGGCTTTGGTCGAGATTGAACAGACCGAGCGAGACACCGAGGCGACCCGGGCGCTCTATGAATCTTTTTTGACACGGCTTAAGGAAACTAAGGTACAGATCGGCACGTATCAGGCTGAAAGCCGGCTGCTCTCGGAGGCGGTCCCCGGCGATCAGGTCGCACCGCGCAAATCGATTTTTCTGGCCACGGCGGCCGTGCTGGGCCTTACCCTCGGCGCTACGGTCGTTCTTATCCGCGAGGCGCTACAGAACACCTTCCGCACCGCTAGCGATCTTGAATATCGGACCGGACGCACTGTGTTGGGGCAGGTCCCCCGTATTCCTTCGCGGACACGTCAGGGCACCATCGCATATCTAGAAGGAAGGCCTACCTCAGCAGTAGCAGAAGCAATTCGCAATCTTCGGACCTCTATCCTGATGTCGAATGTGGACAGTCCTTGCAAGGTGATCGTGTCGACCTCATCAATTCCGGACGAAGGAAAGACGACGCTCGCGATCGCGCTGGCGCTAAACCTTGTGGGGCTCGACAAAAGGGTGCTCCTAATCGAGGGCGACATACGCCGCCGCAAGTTCCCCGACTACTTTCCCGATGCCCGCGCCCACGCCGGCCTGCTGTCGGTGATCTCCGGCGCAGCTACCCTGTCAAACGCGGTCTGGAGCCATCCGAATGGGAAAATCGATGTGCTGATGGGCGAGCAGAGCGACGTCAACGCTGCCGACGTGCTGTCCTCGAAAGGCTTTGCTAAACTGATTAGCTATCTGCGCGACAAATACGACTATGTCATCATTGATACGCCGCCAGTGCTCGTGGTGCCGGACGCGCGGATCATCAGCACCATGGCCGACGCGATTCTTTATACGGTGAAGTGGGATTCTACGACCCGCCATCAGGTGGAGGACGGGTTGAAACAGTTTAGCAGTGTGAACTTACCCGTGACCGGGCTGGTGCTGTCCCAAGTCAACGTCAAGGGAATGCGGCGCTATGGCCATGGCAACCAGCACGGCGCTTACTCGAGCTATGCGAGGGGGTATTATGAGGCCTGATGACAACTGTGCGGTCCTTTCGTGTGTGTGGAGTAGCCTAATATGAATACCGAAAAAATTGATTAGTCTTATGCGCCGCCTACGCCCCCGTTGATTTCGCGGTTTCCGATTAGCCGATTTGTAGCCGGGGGCTGTGACCTCGCTGGGGAATACCGGACGAGGTCATTCCTCTTGAAGGTTTCTATCAGGCTGGCAAAGCGGGCCCAGTTTTAGTCGTCTTCGTCATGGCCAGTAAAGAGGGCGTTTCGACGACTCATGGCCGGGCTGCGGATGGCACTTTCGACGAGGTTAGAGTGGATGTCGATGCGACCATCGTCAAGAAATAGCCGCAAACCGTCCCGACGCTTCAGCATATAAGCCATGGCCACGCCGAGGCAGGATTTGTGTTAGACACGTTTGGCCTAAGTGACCTGCCCCCGTTCGCCCCTTGATCATAACGGGAGCCTACTGGTCTGAAATTGGTAATTTGCGGGTTAGGTTTGGGCAAACGCGTCGCATGCGGCGATGCGCAACAGCGCCTCATCCATGATAGGCGGGCCTTTCTGGGGCTTGGCCGCGTCTCAATAAGGACAGGCCGGGGCTTCCCAGTGACGATCATGCTGCCCTTCGTGCAGACTAAACGCCTTGTGTTCATATATAAAAACAGTGGTCAAGACGAACCCTACCCGCCCGCGGGGGCGCTATCCACGCAGGGCGCGTCTTGAGATGGGTGCACTTTTCGGCAATTAGTAATGAGACACTCTTGGTAGGGCCCTCGATGCCTAATTGCACCCTGGATCACCCAGGGTGCAATGGACGGGCCTGCCTTCGCTTCATATGCTTAATAGGTGCTTGTTCCTAAACCACGACCCTGAACAGTTATCATTCTGGACGATGTATCGCCGCACCGAAACATATAGGTGGCACAGTCGGTAAATCAGACAGGGTTCTGATTTCTCTACATGCAGCCATAGTCTCCAGACCTCAATCCCATCTACGCAAAATTGGCGCTAAGACTTTCATCGACATTTTCAAAGCGCCCGGCTATACATGCCAGATGTCCAACCCAGACTGAGACGAAAAAAACTCCTGACGATTTAATTCCCTGCGCCGGCTGTCATCGTGATCAACGAAGGAATCGACTGTTGCAGGGTCCGGTTCCAAGTTGTGATGGGTTGCTCCTCGATGAAGATGATGTCGTTGGGGCGCATTTCAAACTTCGTGGCCAGCGTGAAGTTTACTGCGTTGCGCGCATTCAGATGCCATGCTGTGACAGCGCCGAAGGCCGCCGGATCAGTTGCGGCACGTAGTACATAGATCTGCGCAGGATTGCCCGTGGCGGTATCGAAGCCGCCAGAATCGTACAGCACGTCGGCCAGCGATGCCTGATCGCCGTAGGGCAGGGGCCAGCGACTGGGGTTATTCACCTCGCCCCCCAAATATACGTAATCACGTTTTTCTGCACCAAGGGTGTTGCGCTGCGCGAAGAGGTCGCGCTGTTCCGACAGGTCAGCGCGGCGTAGACCGATCTCGGTCGCGAGTTCGGCCAATGCCGCCGTCCGGCCCGTGCGGCGCAGGGTGATGATGTCAATCTGACTGAGATAGAAGCTTTGAGCGCGATCCAGGTCGTAGATCGTATCTACATAGATTGCGTCGCCCGGCAGGACGGCCAGCTGCTGGAATTCGGCTCGGGCGCGAAAGTCCGAAAGAGGAATCTGGTAGAGATTGCCGTCGCGGTAGATGCGGATAGAGGCGAATTCGCGATCAGGTGCCGTGATGCCGCCAGCCTGTGCGATGGCCTGCGCCAAGCTCAGACGGCTCAGCGTCAGGGCCAGCACCTGATTAGCCCCTACCGCACCACCGATGGAGACGCGCTGCGAATTGAACGCGGTAATTTGTACGCCAAAGTTAGGATCGATGCCCGCGTCGATGAGCCGCTCGAAGATGCGAGCCTCGGCCTCGTCGATGGACATCCCCGCGACATCGACGGTACCTACCTGCGGGATCGACACGGCCCCGTCATCACGCACCACAATATCTTGCTGCGCGGTCTGTCCCTCGGTTGATCCGCTGATCGGGTCAACCGCCTGACCGCTGGCCAAGGCCAGACTCAACACGTCACCAGATCCCAGTAGGTATGGGCCGGGCTCGGTCGCGGGAGGCGGGCGTAACTCAAGGCGGCTCGGCGTCAGTTCCGGGAAGGTAGGTGTCACGGGCAGGGCCCCCGCATCGCGGGGGGCTCCATTACCAGCTCCCATGAAGAACACGTCCGGCAGGCTGCGTGGCGCATAGGCCTGGCGGTTAGCCTGAAGGACCGTCTCAGCAGATATTGGGATGACCCGCACATCAATGCCCTGAGATTGGTCCGCCACGCGACTGCTTACATAAAATGTACCACAGCTTGACAGGGCAAGCATTACGGATGCGGCGGAGACAAGGCTAAATTTGTTCATGACAGTCCTTTTGATTTAGCGACGCATTCTAGCGGGTAAGCCATTCGATGGTGAGCGGTCCGGTGTTAGGCCCAACCCATTGTTCCGCGCGGCGCATGGTACCATTCGCATTCAACCAGTAGCGGTTTTAAATAGAGTTGCTAGTTGTGTAACATGTCTCGACCCGCAGAGTGGTAGGAAAAGCGACGTCGAAACTGTTCACGGTGGCGGGCTGACCTATATCCATACTGCATAGCATGGAGCGGAATAAGGTTTGCCCCTGACCGTCCAGGTAGGTCATCAGGCGCGAATAGCCTTGCTGCCCCCCCCCGCGCAGCGCCGCCTGTGTGCCTGCCACATCTGCGCTCATCAGATCGTTGCCTAGGCTGCGGGTTGCAACCAGCACACCATCGCGGAACGACATAGTCTGACCCCGCCCTGTGCGCCAAGTCACGATGCCATCTAGGGTATCACGCGGGATCAGCGTGTCGACCACGTTCTGGCTGGGCAGTTCCGCTAGGATCAGCGGCTGAGGCGACCGGTCGATTGCTGCGCGGCTCAACAGGCCGCGCAGGTCGGGCGCAGGTTTCTGCGCACAGGCGGCAAGCAGGGCCAGCATCAGGACCGCAATTTTCATCGCCAAAACCGCCCCCATCCGTCCACAAGCTCGGCACTGGTCGCATCGCGCAGAGTACCGTACAGCCGCCCATCGAGGTCAAGCCGCGCGCCGCCGTCGCGCAGCACGGGCCGTACGGTGAAATCAGAGGTCTCACGGGTGGCCAGCCCCGTTACCCAGCCCACGGGAATAGTCAACAGCACGCCCTTGTCGAAGGACCCCTCGCCGAAGTCATCAAACGGCACGTCGGTCAGGGTAGCGAACAGACCTAACGACCAGCCGTTCTCGAATTCGCGCTTCACAGCCAAGGTGGCACCGGTGTCCCCCGCTAGATAGCGACCGACGTCCAACTGCGAATAATACCCGGCACCCATATCCCAATAGGCCGAGACGTGGCCGGTCGTGACTTCGTAATTGCGAAAGTCGAACTGTTGGTCAAAGTCGCGCTGGACGACATGGGCGACCTCCACCCCCATCGCAAAACGTGCGTCGGTAGGGTACCATAACAACTCACCCGCCACTCCGCCGAACATGGATTCCAGCAGGCCCGTGTTGACGCGGCCATAAAGGCTTGCTCCGGTACGGAAGTTATATGACGCGGTCAGGCGCTGCAGGGCCAGATCGGCCTTGTTGTAAAGATAAGCCTCTGACCGCACTCGCGGCAGGATCGAGCTCGAATCCCGTGTCGAGGTGCCCAGGTTGCCCAAGATCGGCTTGCGCAGGGTGCCCGCCAAAGCGATACCCGGTGCCGGTTCCCATTGCCCTGCAAGATCCAAACCGGCGCTCACCCGCAGGGGTGCGTCCGGATCGAAAAAGCTGGGCGCGACAAAGGGCTTCAGCCCGTAGGTCACACGGGGGTACAGCCCCGGCAGCGGCTGCGTTCCCGGTCCCGTGTCGCGGCGAGGACTGCGAGTCAGCATCTCCCACGCGCTGTCATAGGCGTATTGATAGGTCGCAAGATCGTCTCGCCGGATCGTAGTTGTGCTGACAGGCAGGCCGTTTTCGATCAGCACGATGTCGAAGCGGTCGACCTCTGGCACCAGCGTCTTTGTCAGGATCCGCGCCGTGCGGCCCACAGCCTCAGCGCTGCGCTGATATTCGCGGTTCTCAATCTCGACCCGTGCGGTGGTGCCCGTGAAGGTCAGGCCGTGCAACACGATCCCCAGATCATCGAGACTAACGGTTGTGGCACCTCGCATTACCGACAGGGCACCGGGGTCCGGCATCCAATTCGCGGCGGGGGTAATTCCGGCGGCCCGCGCCTGCACAGGTGGCGGCGAAGTTTCGAGGCCCGAGGGATTCCGCGGTTCATTGGGGTTAATCTGATAGCTGAAGGTCAACGCCGCCTCTGACCCGTAAAGCCACGCCAATCCAAGGGTCGCGCGGTCTGATAGGGCGTATTGCGAGCCAAAGTTATATTGACTACGCACGTCGAAGGCCAGGCCATCTTCAAGCGGATAGGCGTCCGAGGACAGCTCCACCGCCAGCCGGAGGGCGTCCGTCGCCTGCCATGTGACACCGCCGAACAAGGCCGCGTCGCCTTTAAACCACTGCGGGCTGTTGAATTCGCCAATGGTGTTGTTGTCGCCAAGTGCTTCACGGTCAGCCAGATCGGGGAAAACTTGCGCCAGCGGATTACCAAAACCGTCCGCACTGGCCAGGCGGCCCCAGCCAAGCCCGGCGGTGACGGCAAAGCCGCGCGGTAGGGTCTTGGTCGCGACCAGATATTCAGACTCGAACCGCCCAGTACCAAGGATGTCATTCACCCCCACGGCCACCGCAGGCAGATAGGTGCCCTCGTTCAGCAGGCGGTAGTGGAGGCCAAAACTGCGGTCGAAATTGTCCTCTGCCGCGAAGGCGGTGCCGTTGGCGTCGGAAAAATACGACAAGTTATAGCGCAACCCGAAAGTCAACCGGTCGCTGAGCTGGAAGCTGGCGCCATGACGAATCGTGTTGCGAAAGATAGAAAAGGAGTAGGCTAGGTCGTCGCGGGCCAGGCTCCGAGCCTCCGGCATCTCGACTAGGCCGGCGATGGCATAGGTAGTCAAGCCTGGCGGGGCGTCCTGCGCGCACACAGAGACTGGCGCGACCGTTAGCACGATAACCGTGCTTCCGGCACACAATGCGCGGGAAATCCACGCCTTATTGCGTCTAATGAAAGTCATTCTATCAGTCTATCTCATGGACATCGTCGCGCAACTTCACGGCAACACCTAAATACACGCACCCGTTACCTCCGCACAACCGTCTGCAACTAAGTAGGGGGGGAGCGGTGGCTACTATGTCACAATCTATACGATCGGGGGGTGCCCAACAAATGACTTATAAGGGCCCCTCTAATGCCGTTCCGTTATGATGACTTGAAAGGGCTTCGAGAGCACCATTAAAGCTGCTCCTATATCGGTGGAACGGATAATGAAAAAAAATGTTTTGCGCAGCCTGCGGTCTGCAGTGCGGCTGACCTTCGCCCTAACGCTGGCGCTTGCCTTAAGCACAACACCGCAGACAGCCGCCGCTAAGCAGATCATCGTCATCGCGAACGATCGCGGTGGCCTCATTGGTGCACGCGCGCGGATCGTAGAGTCAATCAATACGTCACGGGCTCAAGTCGAAATCCGCGGTGGTATCTGCTATTCTGCCTGCACTATGTATCTGGGTGCCGAAAACGTCTGCATCAGCCCGGCCACAGTTTTCGGCTTCCACGGCCCGTCACGCGGAGGCCGACCGCTGTCGGCACCCGAGTTTGAACACTGGTCGAACGTAATGGCACACTATTACCCGGACGGATTACGCCAGTGGTTTATGAAGACCGCGCGTTATTCGGGATCGAGAGTGATGCAGGTCAGTGGGACTACTCTAATCAAAGCGGGCTATGCCAGCTGCTGATATTCATCCAAACGACCGATTACTTAAACGTATCCGATGTGCTGCCGTCGCCACCGGAGGCTCCCAGAAGCAAGCCCGCTCCGAGCAGCGCTAACGCCGGCCCAGCAAGCCCGCCGATCAACGGTACGAATGCCTCGGCATCCTCGCCGCAGGTCACCGTGGTGACGCCCGTAGCCGCATCGTAAACCGATGATATCACAGGGAATTCGCCGCAGGAAGCGGCCTCGATTATTTCTGGGGACATTCCGCCTGCGGCCAAGGGGCCAGCCAAAAGGGACAGAAGTGCAATGGTTGTGCCGCAATACTTCATTTTAAAATCCTTACCCGTTTTTGGGCTAAATCAGACATTGTGCTTTTAGATATAGCAGAATTTGGGACTGATGCCTAGAGCAATGCGCGTCCGGTACCTTAGGTGTTGAATCCTTAGTTTGATGGTGCGGTTCTTTTGAAAGGGATGGAAATGTAAGGAAACATTGTGGGACAATTTAGTAACGGGAGCGTTTCAACCACAGAAGTGGTAAGATCTGCAATTCAACGATCCACTGCCCCTATAGATCAGCTAGCGCCGTCCGACTGTCGATCGTCGCCAACACGCCTGTCTGAAGCCGTACCATCTGGACCGGCGGAGGCGGCCTTGGGATCAACGGCCCGCCCAGCGATGACCCACCGCATCACTGGATGGGGGGGGCAAACGATCCGCTTCATTCATTGAGCGCCGCCAGCAATGTTAGATAGGTCAAGCACAGCGCCCAGTTCTCGGAACAACACTAGTCCGCCATCTGAACATATCTTCGAACCATAGAATTCCAACCGTACCCGACGATCAAAATCGAACAGAGCACCACCCATTTTGCCCGCACCTTCTGGGTGATCCATGATTTGCCGCCTACAGCCCAGTAACATTTTAAAATTGTAGCCCCTTATTGCTTTTTAGGGCGACAAAATTATTGAGTTACTTGAGAAATGCAGGGTTGAGTGACAGTTAAAAAAACTGATTTTTTTATAACGGCTGATTGTGGATCAAGAGGTCCCTCCCGCCGCATAAGTTGCCTAAAAAACCAAATAGCGGGCTGAAGAATTTTTGCCGGACGTAAAGCCTTGGACAACTAGAGGGAAAGGGTGTTTTACTTGGGGAGTGTAAGTTAAGGAGTGTTTAGGTTTTTTGCCAAATTCTTGGGAATTGAAGGGATTTGCCGTGTTGCGACTGATGTGTGTTCTCGCTTTGGCGACCCTTTGCGGTTGTGGTGGAGCCTATGTCGACGGGGTCCCCCCACCGCTGAAAATTTCGTTTGCGCCCGACGACCTTTCGGTTGTCTCATCTGAGAGTGTTTCGCGCAGTTTCGACCCGGCGGGACCGGAGACGACGCCAAATGACATGCATTTTGGCAACATGCTCAACGACTATAGGATCAGCCCCACAACTGGCAGCCTGGTACTCGGCACCCTAGTATTCAATGTGCGATTAAATGCAGCCGCGCAGGGTCATGCTGAGGATATGCTGGCAAGAAACTACTTTTCCCACGAATCCCCAGAAGGCAAAACGGTGCTTAATCGTATCCGGGCACAAGGCTATAACCCCACCGCCTTTGCGGAAAATCTGGCCAAGGGATACCAATCTGATGCTGCGGTCTTAAAAGCATGGCAGGGTTCCCCCAGCCATGACGACGCCCTGCGCGGTGCACTATTTAAAGAATTTGGCCTAGGCGTAGCCGGTGCAGGGAGCAAAACTCACTGGGTGCTCGTGTTGGCCACGGAATAGCGCCGTTCGGTTAGCCAATTCCGGGCCATATATGCCTATTGGCATTTATACTCGCAGCGCGCGAAAATTTTTGCTTCGTTTACGTCACTGGCTTCCGTCAAGGTCCACCTTTTCTCGTCAAAATCTCGTTGATGCGTGGCCAGCATATCGGCGGCCAGCGTCGGCCCAGAGCCCTCATAGTTCTCTTCCACCATCGTCACAGTGAACACTCTGCCCCCTGTATTAATCAGGTTGTTAGATATGCGGCAACGTACCATGTGGCGGATCGCGCCAGCGTCATCGGTCTGAATATCCGGCAACCATTATCGGGATTGAGGTCGCTCACATGGCCTACAAGGGTTGGCTTTCAGCAAACGGCCCTGCCCCGTTCAAGCAGTCCGCCAACCTCGCAGCACAACCAAATCTAGAATTTTGGCTTCTCAACTTATACAAAAATCTGCGACACAACCTGAACTGGACGCTGGTGAAGCGGCATCTCTTCTATAAAAATACCCTGCTCTTATAAATACCACATTTCCGCCATTCAGATGAACGGATTCACGCACATCAGTTTTTTAAACCCTTTGTGTTAAAAAGGAAAAGGACGCGTCAAGCATACAAATTAGTGCGGGCTGCATTTTGTGCACTACTGTGAGTCTTTTTGTTTGTTGGCCCATGCTTTGAAAGGTCTTTTAATGATAGTCGGATATATTATTTTAGGCGTTATTACAGGTCTGATCTCCTCAGCTGTCGCTGTATTGCTTGGTGCTTCGTTGTGGTTTGCATTCAGTCTTTACGCACTGGTCGGCTTTGCAACAGTAACACTACTGTCTGCGGCCCAGATTATCGCTGGCCGCCTCGAGGGTCGCGCCAAAGTTTCTATCTTCGCAGATCATCATTTTGGTGCCGACAAGTCCCTTACGTCCGAACCTTTAACCAGCCATCAGAACGCGATGAAAGAGCCATCCATGCGGATTTTGGCAGTCGATGACGACCCTTTCATACTGACGCTCGTAGAAACGATCTCTGCAGATGTGGGTGTCCTGAATGTCGTCACTGCAGGATCCGGTGAACAGGCTCTGAGGCTTCTGGCCAACAAAGACACAACTTTTGACTACCTCCTGTTCGATATCCGCATGCCGGGCATGGATGGTATCGAACTATGCAGACATGTTCGCCAAATGTCCCAATACCACGAGACGCCTATCATCATGCTGACCGCGATGCGGGACATTAAGAACATGGGCGAAGCCTTCCGGGTCGGTGCCAGTGACTACGCTAGCAAACCATTCGATGTCGGAGAGTTGAGTTTACGCTTGCGCCGAGCACAGGACAAGTTCGCCGCTCAATATGACGCAAATCTGGCAAGCCAGAAAGGTGCAGGCGATTTGTCACAGCAAATCACCATAGAAAGCCCCGAAAGGTTTGGAGACATCCGGCGCGACGGGTCCAGCCCTCTCGTCGATCGCATGGCTCTGTCAAACTATCTGATACAGTTGCCACGAGAGGACGTGAGAAATGTCCAGGTCTTTGCCATCAACATCAATTGGCCCGAAATGTTTGATACGGGATCGTCCCCGCAACAGCTAGCAGGCTTGCTTAAAGACGTTGCGGCCGTTGCCGACGTGTCTTTGGGTCCCGATCGGACAATCATGGCCTACACTAATGACGACTACCTTCTGATCGCCACCCATTCCGTTGCCCCGCTGTCTGCGACCAATATTGAGGTGAACATCGAAAGACACCTTCAAGACAGCGCCTTTGATCAGAGAGTACGCGAAGCTGAAGGGCCCGTCGTATCGGTGGGCGGGCCGGTGCAGTTGCAAGGTGCAAAGCAGCAGCGCGCCACGTTTGCGATTGATCGTGCGATTGTACTTGCAAAAAACAGGGCGCTTGACAAACAAGGCAGAGCCGCTGTTGGTTTTCACAGAGCCTAGCACCTCCCTCAGAGGCCCCCCCCACCCATGGGCCGCCCCTCTCGTAGGTTTTGGGCCCATGAGCAGCAGTTGTATCGCCAACGCATCGCCCTACTTTGTTAGTGCAAACATCATGAAAAAATGTCGTTTACCCCGCGCCAGCAGGACAATCCCCCCCACTTTAATGGCAAACTTTTGCACTGCGTTCTCACGTCAGAGATGTTTCCTGAAAATATACAATACCGGGTCAGTTCTCGGTGACATTCAACACGTCATTGGTTCAAAAACCCTGACTACGGACACGTGGGGATATCTGCAATCTCGACCGACCATAATGTCGTCCCGTCGTCGTGCGTCTCGACAAAGGTGAAACCAAGCTGCGCATAGTGTTCCGCCACCATGCTATTGCGCGTCGATGGAATATAGCGTCCGCGCAGCGTTGTAATGCCTGCCGCCTGTGCTGCAGTTTTCAGAAATTGCAGCAGGACCTTTTCAACGCGACGCCCAAGAACGCGGCAACTCATCAGCCAAGTGTCAATCTCCCAGATGGACCCTTCCGTCCGGCAAATCAGGACGCTGATCATGCCATTATCTGCGAACCGATCCTTGAGTCTGACCTGAAGGGTCATAATGTCGCTGTCGCCTTCCATCTTGGCCACATCTGCCTCTGAGTAGCGCCGCGTTGTCAGGTTGAACTGGTTGGATTTATTTATTAATTGCGCAATTCGCGAACGCCCCTGAGTATCAAATGGCTGTAACGAAAATTCCATTTCAAGCGACCGCAAGTAATCCTCAATGTCTGTGACAGAGGCCTGAAGTGCCACCCGCTTTGAGTTGCTTTGGTAATCCTCTGCACGGCGGCGATCCTCGTCCGAAAATGTCGACGCCTCAAAAAAGCCGCTGGCCATGAGGATTCTGACGAAATACGCAGGATCATCCGATAATTCAGGCACCGCAACTTTACCGAGCGCCTCACGGACCAATCCCCGCTCTGCTGGATTATCATCAAGAAACGCAAGTGACTCGAGCCCAAGAGAAAGCGCGTCACTGATGGCTTGGATGTTGGTCGCCTTGTCGCGCCAATTAGCCTGAAACACCGCAATATGATCTTCTTTCAAAACCATTTCAGAGTGTTCACGGAAAGCAGAGCGTGCAACATCATCATCATTCTTCGACGAAACGGCCAGTACAATGCCACGATCTCGCAACTGCAGTGCACATTCTTGAACAGCTCTATGGGCTTCGCCAACCGCGTCGCCTTCGGCAAGACGAATGCCATCCAAACCGTCATCGCCGATCACCCCACCCCAGAGCGTGTTATCAAGGTCAAGCACCAGACAGCGCCGGCTTTGGCCGCGCCAGGCCGAAATCACCCGCAAAACATGGTCCGCATAAAGTGGCAGCACTAAGTTGGAATGTGGGACCCGCGCCATTTGCCAAAGCCCGGGATCGTGCCATGTCGCGAGGCCCACCGTTTCGGCCAGACCGGCCGTATCCAGCAAAAGATGTGGCGTGCCGTTGAGCATTTCGGCCAGGGCCCGATTGAAATCATGCGTCAATTGACGCCAAGTGCCCGCTACGGCGAGGTCGAGTGACCCCAAATCAGGTTCAGCTGGACGGGCTACGGTTTGAAACATTCCGACCGCGCGGGAATGCTTCAAAATAGCCGTTTTATAGGTCTCGATTTGCTGAAGTGCGGCCGCAAGGCCCGCCTTCGCGGCCCTTTCGTCACCCGGTGTTGCGGTCAGATTAATTCCGCGATGGTCCAGTGCAAAGATGATGGCATCGGGATCGGCGGCGTATGTCATGGACGCCGGGTCAAGAACCTCTTGCGCGACCTGTCCATATGGTGCGGCAACAAGATCGATTGCAAAGCCGTGTCGCAGTCCGGTCGCCACAAGCGCCGGACACAGAAATTCGGTCGTGGCATTGCTAAGCACCGCAACCTTGAGCGGGATCAGTGGTTGCATATCTGCGCCACCGTCGCGCGCTTTGGTGAATGCCCGCGCCAGTTTGCTTAACTGCAACTCATTCAGGCCACTTTGCGCCAACTGGCGCAACACGGTGCCCGTGTCCGCCCCCGCCGTCGGTATGGACTTGATTGCCATCGCAAAATCAGGCGAGGGCTTAGAGAGCCATCCAAGCTGCAGATAGAGGGTGTTACTCATCAGGCGGACTCTTTCTTAGGTTTTGGCGATAATCAGATCGGCAAGTTGCCCTACGTTTTTCAAATTGCTGATTTCACCCGAAGAAAATTTGACGCCGCATTTTTGCTGGATTTCAAGCATCAGCCGAATGTGATTAAGGCTATCCCAGCCGTCCACTTGATCCGCCGTCAGTTCAGGCACGAATTCCGATCGTTCAAGATCAAAAAATTCCTCAAATATTTCGTAAAGTGTTTCGAAGGCTTGGGTGCTGTCCATTGTTGTGTCCTGCTAATTATTGATTGGAATTTTGTGCCGGCCGGATCGTTTGAATGTGATTTGCCAGCCCATCAATCCACGGGCCGATGTCACGCGGCCGCACATGAGCGTCATCGTAAAAGCTGTCCGCAGTATTAAGCTGTCGCAGATCGAGGTATGTGAACGCTGCTATCTCGTCCAAACCGGCGCGTGTCTGCGCAATCCTGTCGCTGTGGTCTGCGTCATAAGGAATACCCTGTGCATGCCAGATCGGGATCGGCAGGTCGGCCACAATCACCTGCGCCCCTGCATCGGTTAAACTACGCACCAGCGCGTCAAGAACGGCGTATTGCTCACCCGTGAGGGCATCCGAAGTCATATAGCGGCGGCGATAGGCCAATGCCTGTGATTTCTGGAGATCGCTGTAAACCATCGTGTTTCTGACTTCGGTGTCGAAATTGGGCGGGCGCACGAAAAACAGGCTGCGCAAATCTGCTGTGACCAGTCGCATCGCTTTTTCCAATGCTATGAACGGATGGACGGCAATCGCGGCGTAGTCGGCGTCGCGGTCAGATATCAGGCCTTCGGGTCCGTTTGCGCCAGCACGCTGAAATCCGTAGCGAAATCGCTCTCGGTCAATGTCAGTCTCAAACACTGCGGCATCGCCAGACGACCAGAGGTTGGCGTTTTCAATAAATGTCGCATACCAAATGCCAATAACAAAAATATGGCCTTCCAGATTTTCTTGCCCGATCGACGCCCGCGCTAGATCGGCAATCTGTGCGATTTCAGTCATGTTTGCATCGCCGATGCCAAGGTTATGAAACGTAACCCCGTCGATCCGATCGGCAAGCAATTGCCGGTCAAACCCTACTTGCGTATTGCTTGAGCCCAACAGAATGACTTTCTCACCTTCGGCGCGCAGCCCCTTGCGCCCGTAGTAAATCTGCCGGGGCGATGTCGTATAAACGGTATTTTCAGCACGGAATGTATCGATTGGTGCTGCCCGATCGGGCGGCGGCAATACCAGCAGCGATACGATCAGCAACACACAACTGAGCGTAAGAAAGCTAAACAGCAGAAGCAAAAGCTGGCCCAACACGGTCTTCAAATCAGAAAGCTGCATAGACAAACCCAGCGCCTTTATTCAGGATCGTTTGTGCCGTCACACAGGTATAAAGAATGGCTGCCATCGCACCAAAAGCCAGACCAGCAGGCGCGGTGTCCCATGCCATCGGGCGCGCAAAAAGTTTTGACAGCAGATCAAGCCCCATGGCTGCAACCGCCCATCCGACGCTCAGCACGATCAGCGCCAAAATCCATCCTGTGACATGGATTCGCCCTGTCAGTTCAATCACATCGCCCAGATCAAGCCAGAAGGCGGTAAGGGCAATCGCGAAATAGCCGATCGTCAAACCACGCGCAGTATAAGTATAGATCGGGTTGGCCGAAAGCGCCCGGAACGATTTGTGCCCTAACTTGGCCGACAGCACGACTTGCCACAACTTGTTCAGGCTGACACCAAGACCCAGCACAAAACCATAAACGACAAAGATAGGCGTTGACCCGTGCCAAGCCCCCAGAATCATGAAAACGACAAAGTATGTAAATATGCCGATAACCGGTGCCGCAGCTTTCGACGGCCAGCGCGTCATCAGAGCCCGCATGATGGGGATGAATGAATATTGCTTGGACCAGTTTGACAGGGTCATGTGCCACCTGCTCCAGAATTCGATCATCCCGCGCGATGCAAAAGGTTTGTTGAAGTTCTCCGGCAGTTCTAGCCCGGCAAGCCGCGCGATCCCGATGACGATATCCATGTAGCCGGCAAAATTCATATATAGGTAAAACGTGTAAACGGCCGCCGCGATGCAATAAAAAAACACCAATTTATAGCCCGCGACTGCCTCTGCGCCAAAAAGCTGGGGCACGATATTGTCAAAGATATAAAGGGCGCTGGCCGACAGGATCAGGACCTTGCCATAGCCGACGGTCACCCGTCCCAATGCAGCGCGGACAGCCATGGGTTCTGCAGGCATCGGGGCCATGAAATTCGCTTTGAATGTTTGAAAGCGGTCAATCGGGCCCGAGACGAAAGCAAGAAAATTGGTAACTGCCCAGCATGACTGGCTGAGCCTCTGGGGCGATCAGATATTCAGCCGAGGCGCAGTTGTGCGATCAACTGATCTGACGGTTTCATCAGGGTTTCGATGACAGACCAACCCTGCTTGCGGGC
>Ga0209491_10006238_pt1 | contig 16691 bp, 6 predicted proteins | sample BON02_FD_187213 | JGI IMG/M metagenome (GOLD analysis project Ga0209491, IMG submission 187213) | Freshwater microbial communities from Lake Bonney liftoff mats and glacier meltwater in Antarctica - BON-02 (SPAdes) (version 2) | ecosystem: Environmental > Aquatic > Freshwater > Ice > Glacier...
CCACCCCCACCCCCACCCCCACACACCCCCACGCGCAGCACGCAGCACACAGCGCATGGCACACACACACGCACACACACACACACACACACACACACACACACACACGCGCGCGCGCGCACACACACACGCGCACACACACACGCACCTCGGCCGCGGCCTCCCCGCGCCCCCCCGCCCCCCCCGCATCCCCGGCCCCCGCCGCCGCTGCCACCCGGGCGCCTCCCCGCCCTCTTTCCGCACGCCCAGGGCTCCAAGTCCGTCCAAGACGCCCTCTCGCGCCTTCTGCTGAAACACCCAGAGACCCGGTTTCGGACGGCTTCGGACGACTGTGAAGGGGGCCTTCGGACGGGCGATTTTACACAGAAGGGAGGGAGGGAGAGATAGAGAGAGGGAAGGCGAGGAAGAGGGCGGCGATGGCGCCGGGACCCCGAGAGCGTCGACGAGTCTCCCTCCCTCTCTGCCTCACCCGAGCCGCCCGGCCGCCGCGCCCCTCGCCAGCGACGAGGGCGACGACGACGCGCCGTCCCAGGCGGGGCCCGCGACGCCGCCATCTCCTCCGCCCTCCTCCTCCCAGCCCTCGTCACCCTCGCCCTCGCCCCCGAGAGCGCCGAAGAGCGCGGCCGCCCCCCGCTCCGCCCCGAGCGCGCCCAGGCCCCCGCCCTCTCCGACGCCGTACGCCGCCGCCGCCGCGATCGCCGCGTCCGGCGCCATCAGCCTCGACACCACCGCGTCGCGCCACGCCGCCAGCAAGCTCAGGAACGCGCGGCTCGACTCGACCCGGAACTCGTCGAGCGGCTGCGCCGAGGCGTAGGCGCGCACGCCGACCGCGCGGCGCAGGCGCTCGGCGTCCTCTAAAAAGGCGCCCCACAGCGCGTCCAGCCACTCGAGCATGGCCTGCTGCTCGTGCGCGGCGACGTAGAGGTCGGCGTCGAGGTCGAGGAGGCCCTGGCCGCGCCGGGGCGGGGCGCTCGCGCCGGCGCCGTTCGGGTCCGAGGGGTCGAACTCGAGGGGCGCAAAGTCGTCGCCGCCGCCGTCGTCGGCGTCGGCGGCGCCCGCGGCGACGGCCGCCGCGCTGCCGCGCACCAGCAAGGTGCGCACGCACGCGCGGCGCGCCTCGAGGCTGTGCACGAGCGCCTCGCCCAGGTAGTCGCGCAGCACGGCGAGGCGCGGGGCGTAGCGCCCGCGCAACGGGGGGCGCTGGCCGGCCAGGGCCCCCGCACGCACGGCGGCGGCCGCGACCGCGTCCGCGTCAAACGTGGGGTGCTGCTGCGGCTGCCTCTGCTGCCGCTGCCTCTGCCGCTGCTGCTGCTGCCGCTCGACGGCCGCAGACGCCGCCGCCGCCGCCGCCAGGCCGCCGACCGCGCGCGCCGCCGCCTCGGCCCCCTCTTCCCCACCACAGGCCTCCCCCTCCTGATCCGACTGTCCCCCGCCGCCTCCCTCCTCCTCCTCGGCGTCCGCGAGGCCGCACAGCAGGCCCACCGACCCGAAGAGCCGGCGGTGCGTCGCCAGCGCCAGCGCCGAGCGCAGCGTCGGCGGCGCGGCCGGGCGCGGCCACTTGAGCGGCTCGCCCAGGGCCAGGTAGCGCGCGAGCTGCGCGGCCTCGCGCGGCGCGAGCACGTCGACCTCGACCAGGCGCGCGGCCGCGGGCGGGGGCGCGGCGGAGAAGGGGAAGGACGGAGACGAAGACGACGAGCCGTTGCCGCCGCCGCCACCGCCGCCGCCCTCGCCGCCGTCGCCCCCCGACGCCGCCAGCAGCAGCTGCCGCAGCGCCTCGGCCGCGCGCGCGTCGCCCGCCACCAGCTCGAGCCCGTCGCCTCCTCCTTCGCCGCCGCCGTGCGCTGCTGAGACGATGCCCGCCCCGCCGCCCGGGTTGACCAGGCGCGTCACGTGCCACATCACCGCCGCCAGGGGGCTCACCTTGCCGCCGCCCTCGTACGCCGCTGCCTCGCCCGCGCCGGCTTGCCCCATCGCCGCCGCCAGCGCCGCCGCGCCGCCCGAGAACGCGGCGGCCGGCTCGAGCGTCTCGGCCACCCACGCCTCAGGGCCCGCCTTTGGGTCCAGGAACCGGGACACCAGGCCGTCCGCCCACTGCTGCAGGGCCACCAAGGCCACCTGGTTGCGCTGCCGGGCGTCGCCGCAAAGAATCAACCGCCTAAGGCGGTAGGCGTTGGCGCGGTAGCGCTCGAGCGCCTCGTCGTAACGGGCGGTCTCGAGCCTCGCCATCTGCCACTGGGACTCGAGGGCGCGCTGCACGTCGCGGTGCAGCAGGGCCACTACAGGGCCGTCGAGGTAGGGGACGGAGGACAGCTGGGTCTGCTCGAAGACGCGCTGGAGGTCTGCGGCGTTTCGAATGGGTTGTTTTGGGGTTGGGTTTGTTTGTTGGGGGGAGGGCGACGGGCGGGCGAGGAGAGCGTGTGTGAGCGGAGGAGGGCGCTTTTGTTTCTGCGTCGTCGCCGTCGTCGTCGTCATCGTCGTCTCTTCAAGCACCCTCCAAGCCCCCCTATACCCCCCGCAAAAAGACCCAACAAACAACCACACGCGCGCGCCAACTGCTCATGTGCTACTCACACCCGAGCCCGTACGTCTGGATGAGCCGGTCGCTCAGGTCGAACAGCAAGCGCGTCTCTCCCGGGTCGCCCTGCCGCCCGGCCCTGCCGCGCAGCTGCCGCTCGACGCGGCCCGTCTCTTGGAGCGAGACGCCGAGCACGAGCAGGCCGCCCGCCTCGCGCACGCGTCGCGCCGCGCGGTCGCACGTGCGCGCGAGCCAGAGCCACAGGAGGGTGGCGGCGCGGGCCGCGAAGCGCTGGAGGGGGCCGCGCTCGCCCGACAGCACGGGGCAGCGGCGCGACGCTGCGGAGGGCGAGGAAGAGAGCGACGACGACGAAAGAGCGGGGGAAAACCCCTCCCCCTCCCCCGCCGCCCCCAGCCCGCCCTCGAGCTCGGCCATGACCTCCTCCGCCACGGGCGCCACCTCGCTCTCGAAGTCGAGCTCCTCGGGCGCCCGCGCGCCGTGCGCCGCGCGCAGGCGCCGCGTCGTCTCGCGCACGGCCGCCTGGGCCGCGGCCAGCGCCTCGTTGGCCAGGGCGGCGGCCGCGTCCCAGGTCTCGATGGGCGGGGCGGCAGAGGCAGAGGCGCCGCCGCCGGCAGCGCCGCCGCCGTCCCCGTCGTCGGCGTCAGCGTCAAGCGCCCGTCCCCCTTGCTGCTGCCGCTGCTGCTGCCGCTGCTGCTGCTGCTGGGCCTGGGCCTGCGCGACGGCCATGGCCGCGACCAGGGCCAGGTGCAGGCCGCGGGGCACGGGCTCGCCCCCGCCGCCGTCGATGCTGCCGATGGCGCCGCTGCCGCGGCTGCTGCGGCGCCATCGGCGGCTGTCGTCGCCGCCATCCCCGTCGTCGGACGAAGACAGCGACGACAGCGACGAGAGCGATGACAGGGACGACGCCGCCGCGCCGTCGGGCGCCGAGTTGAGCGCCGCCAGCACCCCGGCCATCCCCCACGCCCCGTCGTAGGCGCCAAGCTCGGGCAGCGGCAGCGGCGGGATCGCGCGCGCGTCGGCCGCCGCCGCCGCCTCTGCCGCCGTCGCCGGCTCGAGCGCGTCGAGCAAGGCGTCGGCGCCTCCGCCCGCCGCCGCCGCGTCCGCCGCCGCCGCCCCCCCGCGCTCCTCGCCGCACGGCACCCCCGCCGCCGCCATCAGCAGCCGACGGTACAACAGGCGCATCAGGGCCGCCTGCGCCAGGCCCTCGGGCGAGCCGCCCAAGACCACGTCCGTCCCGCGGCCCGCCATGTTTGTGGCGATGGTGACGGCGCCGGGTAAACCCGCCGCCGCCACCACCTGCGCCTCGGTGCGCACGTTCTCGGGCCGGGCGTTGAGCAGGCGCACTCGCGACAGCAGGGCGCGGCGCTCGCGGGCGTCGAGGCCGTCGCCGCGCCGGCGGGAGAGGCGCGCGGGGGGGAAGGGGGGGAGGCCGCCGCCGCCGCCGCCGCCGCCGCCGCCGCCGTCGTAGCTACCCGCCGGGGATTCCCCGCGCGACGGCGGCGCCGACGGCGACGACGACGGCGCGCCATAACCGCCGCCGCCCCCCGCCCCAGCGCCCATCCCCCTCCGCCACGCGCCCGGCGCCTCGGCCCAAGCCTCCAGCACCGCGAGCACCCGCTCCGACTCGTTGACCGACGTCGTGCCGATCAGCACGGGCCGCCGCGCCGCCCAGCTCCGCTCGACCGCCGCCACCACCGCCGCCAGCTTGTCTCGCTCGGCAAAGTAGAGGCGCGGCGGGTGGTCGACGCGCGCCTGCGGCCGGTGCGTGGGCACGGCCACCACGCGCAGGCCGTACGTCTCGTACAGCTCGGCGGCGGCGGCGCGCGCCGTGCCAGTCATGCCGGACAGGCGGGCGTAGGCGCGGAAGAACACCTGGAACGTGACGCTGGCGGTGGGCGAGGCCTCGGCGCGCACGCGCACGCGCTCCTTGGCCTCGATCGCCTGGTGCAGGCCCTGGGTGTAGCGCGACATGGCGCGGACGCGGCCGGTGGACTCGTCGATGATGGCGATGGTCGCGTTGATCCGGGTCCTTCTGCCGGCGCGCCGCCTCGGCGAGGGGCCGCTTAATTTGGCGCCGCCGCCGCCGCCGCCAAACGCGCCGCCGGCCTCGTCCTCGTCGTCGTCGTCCTCCTCCTCTTCCTCGTAGTCGTCGTTTTCCGCTCCGCCTGCGCCGTCCCCCCCGCCCTCCTCCTCCTCCTGCACGATGTACTGCGCGCCGCGGGCGTAGTACTCGCGCGCCTTGAGCGCGGTGACCGCCATCTGCCCCCACGGCACGTCGTCCTCCCAGAGGTCCATGAGATTCGGCGGCCGGCGGGCGCGCGCGGCGGCCGCGAAGGCGACGGACGGGTCCGACGCGAGCGCCGAGAAGACGCGCGCCATCCCCTCCTCGGTCAGCGACATGCCCCTGGCCTTGCGGTCGAGCTGCAGGTAGCGCTCCTTGACGCGGCTTTCGGCCGCGTCGGCGCGGGCCGACTCGCGGCGCGCGCGGTCGGCGGCCTCGGGCGAGCCCGGGCGGGCCGGGGGGCCCGGCAGCAACGGCGCGCGGCCGCCGCCATTTGTCCCGCCGCCGCCGCCGCCGCCGCCGCCGCCGCCGCCCGTCCTCTCGAGCTCGGCGGCCACCTCGCCCTCAATCCGCGCCCACAGGGCCCCGGCCGCGCGGTCGACCGTCCGCACGAGGTCGGCGTGGTCGTGCAGGGGCTGGCTGATGATCATGGGGTTGCGCGACTCGTCGATGAGGATCGAGTCGGCCTCGTCGATGATGGCCGTCGACAGGCGCTCGGGCAGCATCTGACGGTGGTCGTGGTGGGTGTTGTTTTTTTGTTGTTTTGGTGGGTGTTGTTTTTTTGTTTTTTTGTTTTTTGTTTTTTTGTTTTGTTGTTTTGGGGGCGGGATGGAGCGCCGGCGGCGGGCGCGTTTGGGTTTTTTGGTGGTTTTTTTTTTGAATTTTTGTGGTGTGTGTGATTTGGAGGAGAGAGAGGGGGAGGGAGCGGAAGGAGGTGGGGAGCCGAGGCGTGAGCACGTCGAAGCGAGGGGCGTGCGCGTCGCCCTCTCGTGGTCGTGCGCGTGCAAAGACGGGGGCGTCGCCTGGAGAGAGGGGCGCCAAGAAAAGGAGGAAAGAAAACGCGGCGGCGGCGGGGCGCCAACCCTCCCCACATGCCCCCCCCCCCCTCCCCCCAAACACCAAGACAACCAGCTACTCACCAGCTCCTCCGCCGTCGCCGCCGTGTTGTCCCTCAGGTAGTTGAAGCACAGCTCCTGCCCCGTCACGTACGTCACGTCCGCCCCGTACGCACGGCGCGCGCCCTCGGGCGCCATCCCCCCTTGAACCGCCGCGCACGCCAGCCCCAAGGCCGCGTACGCGCGTCCCATCCACGCCGCGTCGCGCGCCGCCAGGTAGTCGTTGACCGTGACCACGTGCACCCCGCCCCACCCGGGCGGGCGCGGGGCCAGGGACGACAGGTAGGCCGAAAGCACCGCCACGAGCGTTTTTCCCTCGCCTGTCGCCATCTCTGCGACGGCGCCGTCGTGCAAGGCCACTGCGCCGACGACTTGGGCGTCGTAGTGCCGCAGCCCCAGGGCGCGGCGGGAAGCCTCGCGCGCGGCGGCGAACGCCTCGGGCAGGGCGTCGTCGAGGGCGGCGCGCAGGGCCGAGCGGTAGGCGTCGCAGGCCGGGTCCGAGGCGGCGGCCGTGCCGAGCGCGGCGGGGGAGACGCGCGCGGCGACGCGCGCGCGCAGGGCGGCGGTGAGGCGGGGGAAGGCGGCGTCCGGCAGGGCGCGGACGGCGGGCTCGAGCGCGCTGACGGCGGCGACGATGCGGATGTAGCGGCGGAGGACGCGGCGGCGGCCCCAGGGGGCGGAGCGGAGCTGCTCTTCCCAGTGGGCGGGGACTTTGGGGTCTGGGGCAGAGGCGGCGGCGGCGGCGGCTGCCGCGGCCGCTGCCGCCGCTGCCGCGGCCGCGTCGTCCGGCGGCCGAGGAGACCCCGGCAGCGAGGCCGAGGCGGCCGCCGCGGCTGCCGCAGCGGCAGCGGGCCCAGCGATCACGGCCGCGATGGCCGCGGACGCCGCGGCCGCCGCGACGGCCGCCTCCTCCGACAGGACACGCAGCTCCTCCGGGTCGTCGTCCGTGGTGGAGAGGAGGAGGCCTGCGGGTGGGGGCGGTTGGGCCGGGCCGCCGCCGCGGCCGCCGCCCGCCGCGCTGCCGCCGTCGCCGTTTGAGCGTTGGCCGGGCGTCGTCGACGGCGACGCCGCGCGGCGCAGCAGCAGCCCCGGTCCTTGTCGCCGCGCGCCGCCGTTGGAGAGGGCGGTGGGTCTTGATGCTGCAGATGCTGCTGGCGACGCGCGGCACAGCGACGGCGGGCGCCACGAGGGGCACGGGAGAGGAGGAAGAGAGGGGCGGAGGCCCGCTCCTCCTGCAGCGGCGGGCCGCCCGCTCCTTCCCGGTTGAGAACAAGCGCGATGCATCGCGGTCCCGGTCAATCTAGTAGCGTCTAATTGGCCCGAGGAGGGGACAAACCTGGCCCGGGCGGGCAATCGATGATGGCATCCGAAAGAGGAGTTTCGCCGTTTGTGGGGGTTTGAAGACAAGGGGGGGAACGGCTGCGGGTCCCAAATTTGGCGAGTGGGAGAGGATGCTTCGTGTGTTCACAGTGGTGCAGAGGCGGGAGGGCAGCGCCCGCGCGTCAAGTGCCTCTGTGAAGGACGAGCCCGGACCGCGACGATGGCTGACGACACCGACGCCGACGCCGACGCCGACGCACTTGCACATCAACGAGCGAGCGAGGGTCGCGGCAGCATCCGATGCAGCAGCAAACACGCACACGTCGTCAAACCTTCCACCACATCTGTCACCCCCCAAAACGTCTGCGCGGAGAGAAGCAGGGCAACACTAAACACAACGACGCGAATCGCAAATTGCAACCAACTTTTCCCCGCGAGCGCCACACATCTTCCCACCTTGCTTTTCGGGCGGCACGACCCGCCGTGAGCGGGTCCGACACCTCGCGATCCCCATCCGCGCGCGCACGCCATTGCCTGACGCGCGCGCGGGGTCCAAAAAGGCGGGGGCGCTTGGGAGAGACAGTCAAGAGCGAGGGCACGACAATGACGTCGCGCGTGCTCCTCGCGTTCCGGCGCTGGTCGGCCGTGCGGCAGCACCACGCGACGGCACAGGCGTCTGCCTCGTTCGCGTCGTGGACGGCGACGCAGCAGGCGCGCGCTTGGGGCCCGCGCTGCATCGGCGGCATGGGCGGCGCCGGCGGCAGCTCGGCGTCGGCATCGGCGGCGTCGGCGGCGCCCTCGCTCTGGCAGCAGAACCACCACCATCACCACCAGCAGCAGCAGCACGCCGCGGCGAGAGGCCTGTCCTCGCAAGTCGCGCAGGACGACCAGCAGCAGCAGCAGCAGCAGGAGCAGCAGCGGCGCAGGAGGCCCGCGGACCAGACGCCAGCAGCAGCAGCAGCGGCAGCGGCAGCAGCGGCCAAGCCCGGCGGCGGCGGCGGGCGCAGCGGCGCCCTCGAGGCGACCCTCGTCTGGCCCCCTTCCTCGTCCTTCTCCTCCTCCTCTCCGCCCCCGTCCCAGGCCCTCGCGCGGCGGCGCGCCACGGCCGACGCGGTCGTCGTCGGCGAGCCCGACGACGAGCACGGCCCGTCGCCCCATCCGCCCGCGCTGCGCCGCGCGCCGCCGCTGCCGCCCGCGCCGCCGCCGCCGCCCGACGGCGACATCGACGGCGGCGCCGACGCTCAGCGGCAGCAGCACCACCCCCCGCCGCCGCGCCCGTCCGCGGCCGCCGCCCCCCCCGCCCGCCTGCACGTGCGCGCCTACCACGTGGGCGGCGAGGTGGACGTGCCCGCCTTCTGCGCGGCCGAGGGTCCCTGGTCGCTGCGGCTGCTGGCGCGCGACCACGCCATCCTGCGCGCGGCCGACCCGACCGAGGAGACAGACTTGCTGCCCGCCGCCGCGGGGCGGCCGCGGCCCCGGCGGCGGCGGCCTCGGCAGGAGGGCGGGGGCGCGGGGCGAGGCGCGCCGGCGGCGGCCCCGGCGGCGGCGGCCGGCGGCGAGCTGGCGGGGTCGCGCGAGGACGACAGCGACGCGGACGACGACGGCGAGGAGGACGACGGCGTCGAGGTGGTCGGCGGGTGCGGGACGAGCAGGATGGGCGACGGCGACGGCGACGGCGACGGCGCCGAGGGGCGCGGCGTCGGCGGCGGCGGCGAGCGAGCGGGCGGCGGCGGCAGCGGCGGCGAGCGGTTGTTTGTGGTCTACCGCTTCGGCTCCGTCATCTTCTTCGGCTCGGACGAAGACGCGGACGACCGGTGGATCCGCCGCATCCAGGCCTACACGCAGGACCCGTCGCCCGAGCCCGTGTCGGACGAGACGACGCTGGTGGTGGTGGGCGGCGGGGGGGCAGGATGGGGGGCAGGAGGGGGAGGCGGCGGCGGCGGCGGCGGCGGCTCTCCGCAGGCCCCGCCCCTCGCGCAGCAGTACCCTCTGCACGGCGCCGACGACTTCGGGTCGTCCTCGGCGGACGCCGCGGCGCTCTCGGGCCTCGCCGGCGCCGACGCCGACGCCGAGGCCGAGGCCGACGGCGACGACGCCGACGCCGCCGACGCCGCCGACGGCGGCCGCGGCGCCCCGGGGCGCGCCGCCCTCTCCTGCTCCCCCTCCTCCGCGCTGCTGCCCCGCGGCGCCTGGTTCGCCCTCCAGCCCGACCGCGTCGTCCTGCGCCGCCTGGACGTGGGCAACGCCCGCGTCATCAGCAGCGTCCTCGGCCAGTCGGTCGCGCTCGAGCACTACCACCGCCGCGTCGACCGCGCCCTCGAGGCCCTGGCGCCGACGCTCCACGAGATCGCGGCGACGGGGCGGTCGCGCTCGGCCGCCTCGTCCGACCGCTCGCTCCTGCGCCTCATCGGCGAGAACTCCCTACTGTACACCCAGGTGGTCGCCAAGCTCGGCCTGCTGGACACGTCGGACGCCGCGTGGGGAAAGGACCGCTACCACAGCGTGTGGCGGGCGCTCCGGGGGGACTATGAGCTCGACCGGCGGTTTGACGCGCTCAATCGCAAGCTCGGCCCGATGCTCGAGAACGCAAAGTTCGTTCTCGAGGTGCGCGAGGACAAGAAGAGCGAGCGGTCGGAGCTAATCATCATCGCGCTGATCGGCATCGAGATCGTGCTGCACGTGGCGCAGCACTTTGTGCCGGCGTTCGTGGGGGCGGGCGGGGGCGGGGGGTAAAGTGTGGGGGCGGCGGCGGGGGGTGGGGTTGTGTTTTTTTTTGGATGTGCGCGCCGACGGAGAGAGAGAGAGAGCGTGACGGGGCGGGCGCGCGCGCGGCAGCGGCGGCCGCCGTCGGCGCCTCCCCTTTGTTCTTTTCGCTGGGGTTTGTTGTTCTTCTCGGCGACGTAACGTGCGACCGGATTCGGAAGTGAAATTACACACGCGAGAGGGACGGTGGGCGACCTCGCGCGCGCGCGCGAGCGAGCGAGAGAGAGTGAGAGAGAAGGGCGCGCCGTTGTCGAGACGAAAAAAGGTCGGGCGGCGGGCGGGCGGGCGGGGTCGGTCGGAGGCAAGCGGCGACGCGAAAAACAACAACCAGCCGACTCGCAAGCCAAGAGCGTCGCCCGACGCGCGCCGCGGGCGATGTCGCGCCGCTCGCGCGCGCGCGAGAACCGGGGCAGGAGGGAGGGAGGAGGCGGGGCGAAAGAGCTGGCGGGAGGGAGAGGAAAACCAGCCGTTGCGGGCGCGCGCCGCCCTGCGCCCGTCGCGAGCGCCCGTCGCGACCCTCCTCCGCCGTCGCTTGTCGGCGTCAGCAGAGGGCGCCCGCCGCGAGAGTCGGCGCGGAGCAGAGCGCGGAGCAGAGCAGAGAGGGAGGGGGGTTGTGGGGAGGGTGGAGGGTTTTGCGCGTTGTAGAGCGTGAAGGGGTCACATGCACATGCTCCGTGAGAGGGGAGAGAGAGGGCGGTGACACGCGGAGAGGGAAGAGTCTCCCCTACGAGGAGAGGGAGGCAGTGAGCGATTTTTCTCATCGATTTCACATGCTTGCCCCGCCGCTCCCGCGCCCCCCCGGCCCCCCCGTGAGGCGCTGAGCGCGCGGGCGCGCCCCCCGCGCAACTTTGACCGTCGATCCGGGCGGTTGGGGGCGGGGGTGCGGGGACCAGGGACGAGGATTACAAGCGCCGGCGGCTGCCCGGCGGCGACACGCGGAGCGTCGACTCGCCCCCCGTTGCGGGCAAGAGTCACCAACACAGGGTGAGAGCCCATAAAAGCTCAGCCCTCATCTTTGCCCATTCCGCACATCAAAAGAAGCGAACGCCCGCGCGTCGCCCTTTAGCCAAACCCACACCCAGCAAAGCGTCGACCCTCCGCCGACGCCTGCTTCCACACGCGGAAGCCCTTTTTTGTTTCTTTCAAAGAAGGCGATTCTCGATTTTCGTTTTTTGCTCTCTCACATCGCACAGAGCCCCTCCCCTCCCGCCGCCCCCCTCGCCCGCCCGCCCGCCCGCGCGCGCGAGGTGACAGCGCTCAAGGCTGCCTCCAGCGTCGTCTCCGCCCGCGGAAAATACGCCGCGCGTGCCGATCGAATTCTGCGTTTTTGCCACATCTTTCGCCTTCTTCGCAACCCCAGAACCTCGCACCGTCGCCACCCCCGGCCGCGGCCGCCACCCCCCTTCCCCCCCCCATCCCCCCCTCCGCCCGCCAATCGTCGCCCACCATGGGCTTCTTCGAGCAGCTGTCCTTCGGATGGATGAACAAGGTCGTCGTCAGCGCGCGCCGCAACGGCCACGTTGACCTGGACCCCCTCCCCCTGCCCGACCAGCAGACGACGGCCGTCGCCTCGCCCGCCTTTGACGCGGCGTGGGCGTCGGTCGTCGCCGACGCCAAGAAGACGGGCAAGCGGCCAAAGCTGGTGACCGCCCTGTCCCGCGCCTTTGGCCGCGACCTGATGAAGGCCGGCGTGTTCAAGCTGGGGTGGTCGTTCTGCGTGATCATGGGTGAGTTTTTGGGTCGTCGTCGTCGTCGTCGTTGTCGCGAAGAGAGAGGGCGGGGGGGGCCGCGATTCTTTGCCTCCTGCGGGCCCTCCTGCGGCCGAGAACCCCCCCCCCCCCCCCCCCCCCCCCCCCCTCCCGCCCGGAACAAGAGGCGCGCCGCCGCCTCCCGGCGTTCGTCTTCTCCTCCCCTCTTGCCCCTCCGCCCCGCACCCCGCCCGGGCGCGCGTGCGCGGGGCGTGTGCGCGTCAGCGTGCGCCCTCTGCCCCCATCCCCGCCCGCATCCCCCCTCCTCCCCTCCCTCGTCCTTCCGGTCCTTTCCGCTCACTCTCCTCCCTCCCTCCTCCCCAAAAACAACCAACGACGAAACGCGCACGAACAAACAACAAAAAAACCCACAGGCGCCTTCTTCTTCACGCGCTCCATCCTGCAGTTCGTCAACAACGACCTGCCCATGGCCAAGAACCCCTACAACGGGTGGATCCTGACCGTCTTTTTCTTCATCGACGCGTGGCTGCTCGGCGAGTGTTTTATTTTCTTCTTTTTTTTCCCGGGGGTCGGGGGCACCGCTGGTTTTTTTTATTTTTTGGGGGGGAGGGAGGAAAAGGGGGAAGGGGGGGGCGGAGGGCGGATGCGCGGCGGGCAGCTGCGCGCGCCCGCGCGGCCGGGCGCGCCCATTCGTCCCCGCGCCCGCCCCCCCCCCCGCCCATGGCGGCGGGCGATCGCCCCGTTCTCTTTTTTCTCCCGCTCGCTCGCTCGCCCTCGAGCAGAGAGGAAAGAGGCCGCGTGCGCGCCGGCGCGTCGTCTCTCTCTTTTTCTCTCTCCAACCGCCCTTCTCACGCCCTCCCCCTCCCCCCCCCCAAAAAAACACCCATTCCCCCCACCCTCAAAACAACAATGCACAAACAGGCATCATGCTCCAGCGCATGGGCTACGGCTGCATGCGCGTGGGCATCCGCGTGCGCGCGGCGCTGACCAACGCCATCTGCCGGCGGTCCTTCTCGATGGCCTCGATCGCCATGGACCAGGCGTCGGACGCCGTGTCCTTCGTCGCCTCGGACATCAACAAGGTGCGTCTTTCATGCAGTGTCTTGTGTGTTTTTCGCGGGGAGAAGGGCGAGGGTGTTTTCGCCTGGCGGCGGCGGCGCATTTGTTTTTGTTCTCTCTTCTTGCCCGGCAGCGGCGCGCTTTTTTTTTCTCCGGCGCTCGCTTGCGCGCGCTTTTGGGGGCCGCGCCGCGCCCGCGCGGGTCCAACCCAGCTCCTCCGCCTCCTCATCATTATCGGCAACTCACACACGACCACGCGCCGCTGCCCCCCCCCCGCCCCGAGCACAACCCAAAAAAAACACTCTGGCGCCCTGCCCCCCCCCCCCCAAAAAAACATCAAAAACACAGATCTATGACGGCTGCCAGGAGATCCACTACCTGTGGACCGCCCCAATCGAGGCCGGCGCGATCCTCATCATCCTGGCCATCCTCGTCGGCATCTACGCGCTGCCCGGGTGGGGCGTCATCATGATCGTCCTGCCCGCGCAGTACTTTTTCGGCTACAAGATCATCCAGAACAAGATCGAGAACGCCAAGAACACGCAGGCGCGCGGCGGCATCGTGCAGGAGCTGCTGCCGGCCATGAAGCTGGTCAAGTACTACGCTTGGGAGCAGTACTTTGAGCGCCAGATCTCGGCCATCCGCAAGCGCGAGCTCAAGTGCCAGGCGCGCTCGGCGGTCATCAAGACGATCAACACGACGATGGTGTTCGGCACGCCGCCCACGACCGCCTGCGTCATCTTTGCGTGCTACCAGATGCTCGTGGGCCGCCTGCCCGCCACGCTGGCCTTCACGACCCTGTCGCTGTTCAACATCCTGCGCTTCCCGCTCGTGGTGCTGCCCAAGGCCCTGCGCGCGATGTCGGACGCCATCACGTCGATGGAGCGCGTCGAGGCGTTTTTGATCGAAAACCACCCGGCCGACGAGCGCAAGGTGGACAACGCGCCCGGCATCAAGATCTCCGGCGCCGAGTTTACGCACCCGGGCAAGGACGACTTTATCCTCAAGGTGCCCGTGTTTGAGTGCATGCCGGGTGAGCTGGTCGCCGTGGTCGGCCGCGTCGGCGCGGGCAAGTCGTCGCTGATCCAGGCGGTGCTCGGGCAGATGGACCTGGTGAAGGGGTCTTGCCAGCTGGGCGGCGCCGTCTCTTACGTGCCGCAAAACCCGTGGTGCCAGAATCTGTCGCTCAAGGAGAACATCACCTTTGGCCAGGAGTGGGACGAGGACAAGTACAACCACGTGATCCACGACTGCGCGCTGGAGCTCGACCTCCAGATCCTGCCAAAAGGCGACGAGACCAAGGCGGGCCTGCGCGGCATCAACCTGTCCGGCGGCCAGCGCCAGCGCCTCAACCTGGCGCGCGCCGCCTACTTCCACGGCGACGTCTTTCTGCTCGACAACGCGCTCTCGGCGGTCGACCACCACACGGCCAGCCACATCTTCGACAACCTCTTGAAGAACAGCGTCTCGGACATGGCCGTGGTGCTGATCACCCACCAGGTCGAGTTTCTGCCGAAGTGCGACAAGGTGTGCATCATGGACGCCGGCAACCAGCTCTACTTCGGCCCCTTCAACGCCGAGGCGCAGCGCATCCTGTCGACGGTCCTGCCCGCGCAGCACCTGCTCGCGGCCGCGGGCGCCGCCGAGGGCCCGCGCGAGGCGCCCAAGAAGAAGAAGCTCATGGCGCGCACCAAGAGCGGCAACCTGACGCGCTCGGCGTCGTCGACGCTGTCGCTGGGCAACACCAACATCGGCACGGCCATGGCCGGGGGCAAGCGCAAGGCACGCGAGGGGGACAAGACGACGCTCAGCTTCATGCAGGCCATCGGCGTCTACATCAAGGCCGGGACCGTCGCGATGTTTCTCATCTCGCTCTTTTTCTTCGTCACGGCGCAGGCGTCGCGCCAGGCGTCCGACTACAGCATCCGCTGGTGGACGGGCGACGGCCAGAAGTGGTTCGCCACCAACTCGTCGCCTTTCGGGGTCCCTGGCGGCAACGCCTACGCGCTGCTCTACGGCATCCTCACGATCATGTTCGTCGTGCTGATGCTGTGCCGCGGCACGGCCTACCACCTGTGGTCGATCGGCGCGTCGCAGCGCCTGCACAGCAAGATGACGCACAATGTGCTGCACGCGCCGCTCGGCTTTTTCCTGCGCAACCCCATCGGCGACATGCTGGTTGCCTTTTCCAAGGACCAGGACATCATGGACGAGAACCTGGTCGACTGCGTGCACTACCTAGGCATCTACGGCTTCATCCTGCTGGCGACGGCCGTGACGGTCTCGATCGTCATCCCCACCTTCGCCTGCTTCGCCGCCGCCCTGGTCATCTTCTCCGTGTGCATCCTAGCCTTCTACCTGCCCGCCGCCACGGCGCTCAAGAAGCACCGCGCCGAGACGGCGGGCGACCTGGTCGGCCTGGTCGCAGAGACGCTCGAGGGCCTGCCCGTCATCAACGCGTTTGCGCAGCGCCAGTACTTTTTGGACACGGCCGAGTACCGCATCGACCTGCACCACAAGGCCATCTACAACGCCGAGTCGCTCTCTCTGTGGCTCGCCTTCTACTGCGACCTGTTTGGCGCCGTGCTGGTGCTGGCCGTGTGCTCGTTCTCGATGGCGCAGCGCGCGACGCTCGGCGCCTCCGCCGTCGGCCTCGCCTTCTCCAACGTCATCCAGCTGCTCGTCTTCTTCTCGTGGACCATCCGCAACGTGGCCGACGGCATCAGCTACATGGGCTCGACCGAGAAGATCGGGTGGCTCGCCGTCGGCCCCGTGCCCCAGGAGGGCGGCGCCGTGGTCGGCGCCGACGGCGCCGCCATTGCCGAGGAGCTCGGCAACAGCAGCAAGGGCGGCGGCGACGGCAAGCTGATCGTCGCCGTCGACGTGGGCGGCGCTTCCGTGCCCGACGGCTGGCCGCGCCAGGGCGTGGTCGAGTTCCGCGACGTGTGGATGCGCTACGCCCCCACGGCGCCCTTTGCGCTCAAGGGCGTGTCGTTCCGCCTGGAGCACGGCGAGAAGGTGGGCGTCGTCGGCCGCACGGGCAGCGGCAAGTCGACGCTCCTGCTCGCCCTCTACCGGATGTTCGTGCTGGACAAGGGGCACGTGGTCGTCGACGGCGTGCACACGGGCACGCTGTCGCTGCGGCGGCTGCGCCCGGCCCTCTCCATCATTCCGCAGGAGCCGGTGGTCTTCTCCGGCACGGTCCGCTCCAACCTCGACCCGTGGGCCGAGACGAGCGACGGCCAGATGTGGGACGTGCTCCGGCAGGTGGGGCTCGAGGCCGCCGCCAAGAGCGCCGGCGGCCTGGACGGCCGGCTCGACGGCACGGGCGGCCAGGCCTGGTCGCTCGGGCAGCAGCAGCTCATGTGCCTGGCGCGCGCGGCGCTCAAGCGCTCGCCCATCCTGTGCCTGGACGAGGCCACGGCCGCCATGGACCCGCACACGGAGCAGCAGGTGGTCGCCGTCATCAAGCGCATCTTTTCCGACCGGACCACCATCACGATCGCGCACCGGCTCGACACGGTCATCGAGGGCGACAAGATCATCGTGATGGAGCAGGGGGTGCTGCAGGAGTTTGCGGCGCCCAAGACGCTGCTGGACGACCGCGAGAGCATGTTCAGCAAGCTGATCGACAAGAGCGGCAAGGGGCCCGCGGCCGCCCTGCGCGCCATTGCGGCTGAGACGTTTGCGGCCAAGGGCCTGGCGCCGGCGGCGGGGGCGATCTAAGGGAGAGAAAAAAAGAGAGCGCTTGTCGCGCCTTTTTCCTTTCTTCCGCCGCGCCTCTTTTTTCTTTCTTCCGCCTTTGCTGTCGGTCTCTCCCCCCCCCCCTGTTTGATTGGTGTTGTGGGGGGGGCGGCGGCGGGCGGGGCGGTGGGGTATGCGTCTTTTTCTTGGCGCCCGCCCCCCCTTGCCCGCTCGCCCCGCTGCCCCGCCCCCCCTCGGTGCTCTGCTGGCGACTCGTCCCGGCCCTTTTTTTCATTCCGCCGCGCGCGCCCCCAGGCGCGGCGCCCGCCGCCCTTATGTTCCTCTTGCTTTGCGCCCACCACCTAGGAGTTTCCTTTTTTGAGTGACACGGCTCACACCCCAAAAAAATGTTCTCTTATTCTGTAAGCAAAAAAAAAAAAAAA
>Ga0209491_10006247_pt1 | contig 16670 bp, 12 predicted proteins | sample BON02_FD_187213 | JGI IMG/M metagenome (GOLD analysis project Ga0209491, IMG submission 187213) | Freshwater microbial communities from Lake Bonney liftoff mats and glacier meltwater in Antarctica - BON-02 (SPAdes) (version 2) | ecosystem: Environmental > Aquatic > Freshwater > Ice > Glacier...
TATATATGTGTGTGTGTGTGTGTGTATATGTATATATGTGGGAGAGAGAGAGAGAGAGTACACATATATATATACATATACATATACATATACATATATATATATATATATATATATATATATATATATATATGTATATATATATATATATATATATATATATATATTTATATATATATGTATATATATATATATATATATATATATATATATATATATATTATATATATATAGATAGATATATATATATATAGATAGATATATATATATATATACATACATACATATATATATATATATAATATATAGATAGATAGATAGATAGATAGATAGATAGATAGATAGATAGATTGACAGATAAGTAGACAGATAGATAGATAGATAGATAAATAGATACATGTAGATATATATAAGAGAGAGAGAGCGAGAGCGAGAGAGCGAGAGAGCGAGAGAGCGAGAGAGAGCGAGAGAGAGAATTGTATATATATACTGTATATACCTGGCCTGCCTTGAGGTTGAACACGCACGTCTGCCCCCCCAGCTGGTGGGCGAATGTGTACGCTGATTCGGTCAGATACTTGCGGCCCCAGAAGAACGCCAGCGCGCACATGGCCAGCCGCCCGTGTTTGAGCTCTGCCAGCTGCAGCCGCTCCACCTGTTGCGCTGACGAATCCTCCGCCAGCTGGAGAGGGTCAAAGCTGCCGCGCAAATCGCCGGCAGCCCCTCGCTTGCGGGCGGCGAGCTCACCCGCGACGGCGGCGAGCAGCAGCACGCCCCAATAGGTGAACGCGGCTGCGCGTATTGCCTCCAGCGGCAGAGCGCTTGCGCCCAGCGGCCCGTCGATGCTGCAGCCATTGCCACTGCACACGGAAGACGGCGGCACGATGCGTGTGGCGATCCCGAAACCCAGTTCAGCGACCGGCCATCCCCAAGTGGCCACCATGGCCAGCCGGCCGTGACGCACTTCGGCCTCTCTGAGCCGTGGAAGCGACTCTAGGGTCGCAAACCCGAGCGGGTCAAACCCAAAATCGCCCACGGAGCTTCCGTCGAGCGCAGCGGGCCGCGGCAGGAACGGTAGCGCGATAGAACGTGCGCCGGTGGTGGTCATCGACGGCAGGGCGCCGGCGAGGATAGCGGCAGTCGCAAGCATCTGAGTCAGACGCGGAGTAGGGCAAGTGGGCCTAGGATGCGCACGGCAACGACGCCAGCGAACGGCGACCTTAACCAATTCACGTTCACAGACGAATGTAACTAGCTCTACTTGTGGATAGTGTAGATACTTTTTTGTGGTGAAGGGACGTTTTTTCTTTTTTTTAAAACATACTAACTACTCCAGCCTTCCGCGGCATACTACATCGCCATGCCCCATGTTACTTCATGTATAACAAGTGTACGAGCTATCGTAGCTATCTACGAGTTGCAACCGCATTGGCATTGGGCCCATTTCATGTTCATGTTCATGTTCATGTGAGCAATTCAAGGCGGCTTCAGGGGACCATTCTCGATGGTTCAGGGGCCGTCCCACGTGGTGGTCCCTGGTTACTGTAGGTTAACCCTCCGTGGTGTGTGGTGTGTACCATGCATACACGGGGAGAGTCCGAGAAAAGAAGTCCCAGCGCCCCCCCCCCTTAAAATCACAGAAGCCCACGCGTAGCCTTCACAATCGCCTTCTCACACGGCCACCTCAAGTCCCGCCACCACCGCCGCCGCACCGTGCTCCTGAATCTGGCGCGCCAGGTCGGGCCTGGCCCGGCCCACCGCCACCTGCGCCGCCGTCTCGCCGTCGTCGTTGGCGATGGCCGGGTCAACGCCGCTGGATAGGAGCAAGCCGACCGCAAAGGCCTGGCCGTTGGCCGCCGCGGTGTGCAGCGGCGTCGCCTCGGACGTGTTGAGCGCGTTTGGCTGGGCGCCCACAGAGAGCAGCCACTCCATCAGCCGCACCTCGCCTCTGGCCGCCGCCCAGTGCAGCGCCGTGTGGCCGATGCCGCGAGCCTTGTGGTGGACGAGCTCGGGTCCGGACTGGGCGAGGAGCTTTTCCATCTGCGCCACGTCGGCCGCCTTCGCCGCCTCGATCCAGCGCACGCCCACGTCGCCGTCCGTTGGACACTGCGCCGGCGAGCGAGCCACGGCAGGAGCGGCCGCGGCGGACGGGGCCACGCGGGGCGCTCTCCTCGGCTGGGCCGTTTCCGCTGGCGCGGACGCGTTGCCCCCAGCGGGCACCTCGCCTTGCCTCAGCGCCGCGCGCAGGCTCTCGAGCCCCTGCCGCAGCCCCGCGTTGTCGGGCTCGAGCTCAAGCCCCCGCTTGTAGGCCCGGTTGGCATCCTTGTACCTGCCGAGCAGCACGAGCGCCGCCGCCTGGCGCGAGTAGCCCTTGGCCCACTGCGGAGCGAGTGCCACGCAGCGCTCGGCGTCGGCCAGCGCCTCCTGCGCGCCGCCCACCGAGGCGAAGGCCGCCGAGCGGTTCGAGTGCAGCACGTAGCTCGCAGGGTCGAGGCGCAGCCCGATGGAGAAGTGCTTGATCGCGCCTTCGAAGTCGCACGCCGAGAAGCGCTCGTTGCCCGCCGCCTTGGAGCGCTCGGCCGCCGCCTTGAGCTTGGACGACTCCACCGCCTCATCCTCGTCCTCGCTGCTCTCGGCAGCGGCGCTGGGGGCAGCCAAGGCGGCGGCAGGGGCGGCGGGCGGCGGCGATGCTGGCTCCGGCGCAGCCGCCTCCTGCGCGGCTCGAGCCTCCGACGAGGGCGCCGTTGGCGAGGCGCTCGTGACAGACTGCTCCTCCCTCGCAATGAGCTCGCGCACCAGCGCCTCGAGGTCCGACTTCTCGGCCGCGCCGGCGCAGTCGACCCGTCCCAGGCGCAGCACCTCCTTCATCGCGCCAACCTTCCACCCGCCCTCGCTAGACGCCAGCACCGCCAGCTTCGACTGCAGCGCAGGCTTCCCAGCGTGCGCCTCGAGCACGCGCGCAATCGCGCCGTAACTCCGGTCGAGCGCCACGTCGCGCGCCGTGTGCCCCTCCGCGTCCTGGAGCGCGGGGTCAGCGCCCGCCGCCAGCAGCGCCTCCACCGCGGCCAGCTTCCCGTTCTGAGACGCCGCGTGCAGCGGCCGCAACCCGGCGTTGTTGATGAGCGACGTGCTCGCGCCCTGGTCGAGCAGCCACGCGAGTATCGGCGCGTGACCCTTGGAGGCGGCCCAGTGCAGGGCCGAGTGCGCGATGAAGCCGAGCGAGCAGCCCTTGCCCCGGTAGGAGAGCAGCTCGTGGTTCGCGGCGAAGAGCCGCTCCATCGTGGCCAGGTCGCCGTGCTTCGCCGCCTCCAGCCACTCGGGGCCATGCGGCGGCATCGGGCCGTCACTGGAGATGGGCTGGGGCGCCGTTGGCCCTCTCCCTCCGCTGCTGCCCGTGTCTCGCGCCGCCGCCATGCCCTCGCGCGGCTGCCTCCTCGCTTGGAGCGTTGCCTGTGCCTCGCCCTCCTCGTCCTCGTCGCTGCTCAGATCGTCGAGCGCGGAGGGCTTCCCATACGAAACACGGCCACCGGTGGGAGCGGGCGGCGCGGTTGTCGCCGACGCGGACTCGTCGCTCGCCGGCGGCGCAGGCTCGGCGGCGCTCGGTGGCGCATGCGCGGCATGGCCATTTGTCCCACCCACGCCGTCGCTGTCCGCCGTGACGACTCCCTCGCTCGCAATGAGCTCGCGCACCAGCGCCTCCAGGTCCGACTTCTCGGCCGCGCCGGCGCAGTCGACCCGTCCCAGGCGCAGCACCTCCTTCATCGCGCCAACCTTCCACCCGCCCTCGCTCGACGCCAGCACCGCCAGCTTCGACTGTAGCGCAGCCTTCCCAGCGTGCGCCTCGAGCACGCGCGCAATCGCGCCGTAACTCCGGTCGAGCGCCACGTCGCGCGCCGTGTGCCCCTCCGCGTCCTGGAGCGCGGGGTCAGCGCCCGCCGCCAGCAGCGCCTCCACCGCCGCCAGCTTCCCGTTCTGAGACGCCGCGTGCAGCGGCCGCGACCCGGCGTTGTTGATGAGCGACGTGCTCGCGCCCTGGCCGAGCAGCCACGCGAGTATCGGCGCGTGACCCTTGGAGGCGGCCCAGTGCAGAGCCGAGTGCGCGATGAAGCCGAGCGAGCAGCCCTTGCCCCGGTAGAAGAGCAGCTCGTGGTTCGCGGCAAAGAGCCGCTCCATCGCGGCCAGGTCGCCGCGCTTCGCCGCCTCCAGCCACTCCGGCCCATGCTGTGGTATCGGGCCGTCGCTGGAGTTGGGCTGGGGCGCCATCCCTGGCGTCTCGCTGGCTCGCTGGTGACAGTTTTTGGCGCGAATGTGGGTTAACCTTGGGCTATTTTGGGGCCCAATTTGCCCAAAAATAGCCATGGTTGGCGCAACGCTTTACGTTGGCGGCCTGGCCAGGGGGACAGACCAGGCGGCACTGGCGCTAGCCTACGTACCACAGCGCGTCGTGCACGCGGTTGTATCGCGGTCTTTTGGGTTCGTCACTTTCGCCACTGTCGCCGAGGCCGAGACAGCAGTGACCCGTTTGGATGTGGTGATTGGCGATCGGACTGTCCACGCGGCCTTGCGACACAGCGGGCAGACTCCGGGCGAGGCGCGCACGACCGCGATTTCCGGCCGGTCGGCGTCGTCGGGCGGGGGCAGTTCTGTCTTCGTTCACTGCATCGGCCGCCAAACCGACGCCTCTTCGCTCCAGGCGGCGCTGGCGGAGGCGTGCTTGGCCCTGGGCGTGGCGGCGCGGGTGGTGGTGCCCCGAAAGCAGGGCGTTGGCCACGCTCCGCAGCACCGCGGCTTCGCTTTTCTCGAGTGCAGCAACGCCGGCGATGTGGCAGGATTGCTGGCTGGGCTGCCGGCTTCCGGGTGGAGCGTAGAGGCCGTGCGCAAGAAGCGGGGCAAGGCGGACAAGCGGGGCAAGCGGGGCAAGCGCGGCGGCAACACGCGCGGCAGCGGCCGGCGCAGTGTAGCGGGCGATCGGCGCGGCAGTGCGGGCGCGGGCTGTCCAGGGGAGGAGTACGAGGAGGATTGGGAGGAGGAGGGGGAGGGGGAGGACGAGGCGGTCGAGGTTCCGGCGACCGACGCTCCTCCCGCAGCGGCGCCTATTTCGCAGATCTCCGACGCGGAGCTGCGCTCGCTGTTGGCGGACGCGCGCGGGGCGAGCGACGAGTGGAACAGCGGCACCGACCCGTGCGTGGCGGCGCTGGCGTCCTTCGTCTCCGAGTCGCGCGAGTGGGCGCTGTGCGTGCAGGGGTTTATGGTGGAGCACTGCCGCGAGTTCGAGGCCACGGAGGAGAACCGGCTCGAGTGGTACGAGCTGCACCGGCGGCTGACGACGCTGATGGAGGCGATGCTCGAGCGGGAGCTGGGCAAGCTGGGCGTCGCGCCCGAGGACTTTGTCGACCGGATGCGCGCCGCCTGCGCTAGCGGTACCGTGGGGGGGCACGGCGCGGCGGAGTTGCTCGAGGCGGTGCTCGCGATGGATGACTTTGGCTCCTTCAAGGCGCAGATGCTCAGGCTGAAGGCGGACCTCAGCCTCATGAACCTCGGCCGGGACACGCTAGACACCTTTGCCACGCCGGCGGCGCGCGAGCGGTGACACGCCGTCTTTGATGGCGCAGGCCGGGTTAACCCCGCGGGGTCTCGGGAACCTGGCCAGCGAAATATTTGTCGTTTGAGCTGCGTTTTTTTTGGTGTTTTGAACCTAGTGCCTAGTGCTTTGTGTCTGGGGGCGAGGGTGTGGGGGGGGCCATCTCACTACCACAGCTGACTATTTTATATTTTAATTCATAAACATAATAAACAGTTATAGTTATAAACATAAAGCATAATGCCATTATATTAATAATGCATAATCCCAAAGTCTCAACTACAACTGTAAGTAGTACAACTACAACTATCACTAACCGCAACTAGCAACTAGCAAACAAAATATGTATCATGTATGTGTATGTAACATAATACAAATACATGATAATACGAATACTACGGTACGTATACTCTTATATTCATATATTTATATATATTATATACGGAACAAGAAAAGTAAAAGTAAAAGTACCGTGTAGTACAATACCATTCAATACCAATACCTTGTATACATATTAAATTATAATATGTATACGTATACGTAGGTAGGACGTAGGGCCTAGTAGAGAAGAGGCTATATATTATAATAAATCACACAAAAGACAAAAACACAAGGCACAAGACAGAAAGAACACGAACACGAACACGAACTCACGAACTCACGACTCACGACAATATATAAATACATGCACACAATCACAATAATTTGAACGCGGACATAGAACAAAGAACCTCAAGCAGCAAGCAGAAGCCGACGCCAAGAGGGAAATTATTCCTGTCAAACGATTATATACTACTTATACTATACATACTAGCTACTACATGCATCTACATATACTTCTACTACACTATATATACACACTGCTAGAAGAGTTAGAGTGCGAGTGCATGCACTACCTAGCTACAGCTACTACATTTGGTACTACCACCACTACTACCAGACTCACCACTCTTGAGCCCAACGTAAGCACCGATATGCCTCCGATGGTCATACAGCCGTGGTGACACCGTGTCCGCGGTGCCCATCGGTGCCGTTGTAGCCGTCGGGGAGGTGCAAGGCGCACGCCGCGGCTCGTCGCACATCACTTCCTCCCAGCGAGCAGTTTGCGCGCACTGCGCCCACATACGCGCGGGCGCAGGGTATCGTGCGCAGCGCGCGCGGTGCTCAGCAATCTGCGCTAGGGGTGAGAGATCATCCGTCGCTGTAGAAGTAGTAGCAGTAGAAGTAGTGGTAGTCGTAGTAAGTACCCAACAGCCGCGTGCGCGTGAGAAGGCGCCGGGTATTTGGTGCAGCGGCTTGCATCCCGGCGGGTGGCACCCCTCAAACGTTGCCAACGGTGGCTTGCTCGGCTGTCGACATGCGGCCGGGGTCGGCGGCCACGCCCCCAATAGAGTCTGTCGCGCACTTGTCGCCGACCAGCACGGGCTCCTCTGACATGGTCTCGCTCACCACCTTGACGACCCCAAGGTCGTCATTCGTGAGCATCACCGCGCGGAGCCACCCGGCCACCTGCCGTGCGAGAGGAGCCGCGGTCAGAGCCTGCCGTGCGAGATGGCGTGGCGGGTTGGCGCTGTGGCGCTGTGGTGCTCTGCACGGCCGCCTGTAGGCGGAGGGGCAAAGTCGGCTGCCCGAGCGTGCACCTTCTTGAAGAAGCCCGGCTGCTCCTCTCCTGTGGTCACCGGCTCCTGCTCATCGTCAGAAGACATAGGTCGAGGAGCACGTCCGCGAGCCGACGGTTGTTAAACTACGCAAATAGAACTCTTCATCATCACTTTGATTATCATCATCACACCTGCACACTCACTACTATGCGACGTGAAGGCCACTGGCTTCAGTGGCTGCTCAGCTTGCCTGAGCCCCAACTCCCTCCAAGGCGCAGGCACAGGCACCGCACGGGGACACGCACAGAATCGATGATCCAACATCCCCTTTTTAACAGAATGCCACCGTTTTCGACCAGTGTTCGTTCCGCTCGCCTTTTTTTAATATAAATGGAGACTAGAGCTACTCAATAACTTCTAAATTGGTCGGGTTCGTTGCTTGCAAAATTAGCAATTCGGCAAACTGTGGCCCAAAAATGTCAATGTTTAGTCCCCGCACAACAACGCTGTTCCCCGCCGGCGCGAGCTCGGCGCGGACGATCCAGATCCCGTCCGACGTGCAGGCCGTGCAGGCCGTCACGCAGGTCTTTGTGTGCAAGTACCCGTCGTGCAGCCGCTCGTACGTCTCGACCGACGGTGCGGCCCCCTTGCCAGAGAAGGGCAGAGAGGGGAGGGTCTGTGCACGCGCGGCGGGTGGGCTGGGGGCTGGACGCGGGCTCACGCGCCCCTTCCCTCGCTCTGCCTCAGGCGTGCGCAAGCACTGCCGCAAGCACCACCCGGAGTGGCTGGCGAGCCAGGACGAGCACGCGCGCGAGGGTCGGGCGCACAACCGGTCCGAACTCTACTGCGTCCCGCGGCTGCTGACCGCGGACGAGGCCGAGTCGCTGCAGAACGTTGAGACGAGGAAGCGCCAGCGCACAGGGGCCTCTCCCACGGACCTGAACCGCCGCTTCTCCGAGGACACCATGCGGGTCGACTCCCCGTGCCCGGCCACGACTCTGCCGCCGCGCGTGTTTGTCACCCCGCACCACATGCCGGCCGAGTCGCCGCGGGGAGAGATCCTCTTTGAGCACCCCTGGGGCATTGCCGTACCAATGACGCCGCTCCGCCTCGACGAAGACCTCCCGCTGACACCACCGGTGCGCCTCGCCCCTGCTCCCCCCCCCTCCCCCTCAGCAGCCCAAGCCGCCAGCCACAGCCCTGCTCACCTCCGGCTCGCATTCCCCTCGTGCACCAGACACACGCCGCCCAGGGCCCGCCCGTTTTCTTCAACTTCAACGCCGCCATGCCGCCGCCCAAGCGCGGCGCGTCGCTGGGCTCGTCCATCTTCATGCTCGACCCGATCGAGGCGGACGCAGGTACTGGAGATACCTACCTTGGCCTGCCTTATATACACGGACATCGCACTGTCAAGTACAGGAGCGAGCCGCTTACCGACTGTACTATCTTAGCGCTAAGATTGTACAGGTCGGTAAGCGGCTCGCTCCTGTACTTGACATTTATCAAGGACAGGAGCGAGCCGCTTACCGACTGGACTATCTTAGCGCTAAGATAGTACAGTCGGTTATCGGCTCGCTCCTGTACTTGACATTTGTCAAGTACAGGAGCGAGCCGCTTCCCGACTGTACTATCTTAACGCTAAGATAGTCCAGTCGGTAAGCGGCTCGCTCCTGTACTTGACACGCACTATACGCATAAAATACTATACGCTGTACATACGCCCTGCCCACCGTCGCCGTCAAGCCCATTAAGCACGTCCTTACAGTGCTTCCGTCCCTTTGTGACGCAGTCGACGAGATCGATGCTGCGCAACTCGATGCGGAGCGCACGTTCTTCAACGACGCTTCGACGGCCTTGCAGGCGGACGCCTTCTTCGCCGCAGTCTTCGCCTGATGCACCCCTCGTGGACGGGACGGATGGGCGAGTCGAGGCGGCGCGGCTCCAGGCCTAGTGCGCGGGCCTCGAGCTCGACGGGACGCCTCGCCTTACGTGTATTCTTTGTTAGTTATTTGTCGTCCCGCCCCGCCGCGGCTTCACGCCCCTTCCGTGGCCGAGCTCGTGCACGTGCACTTGTATACCTCTGTAGACCCCGCGGGGCTTGCCACTTCCGTTCGGGGACGCGCCCTGAGCTCCTCCCTCGTGCTCCTATGCCGGAGCGACCTCTTGTCCACTTTTTTGTAGCCAGGCCCCGTGCCCGCTGCTGGGCGGTCTGGCGCTAGTAGCTGCTTCCGCCGCCCCACCCATGTCTCCCGATAGCTCGAGAGCGCCTTCTCGGACCCGCATCTCCATCGGACCCGGCCGCCACACGCTCCCTCGCCGGGCCCTTGTTGCCGGCCATGCCAGGTGCCGCTGGGCATTCCGTCATGCGATGTAAGCATGCGATCCCACCCACTTGAGCCGACGATGATGATGAGTCGGCTCGTGGGTGTGAGGTTTTTTTTCGTTCTCCCTCGGTGCATTTTTTCTTCGCGGGCCGCGCGCCTGCCTGCCTCTGGTGGGCGGAACGTCTCCCCGCCTGTGCTCGTGCGGCAATTCACACCCGCTCCCGCGCTCTGTGCCTCCATAAGTCTCGGCGGCGGGTCGCTGCCTTTAGCCCCTTGCTGCAGCCTCGGCGCCGCCCCCCCCCCCTCTCACGGTTGATGTTTAATAGATATAGCTGTTCTATAGGGTCTGTTTCCTGTGACGGTGGCTGTGCGTGTTGCGTGATTATGCAGTTCTCGAATTGAATTGCGAATTGCTCCGCACTCTGTACTTTACCTTCTCCTTCTCACACCTTTACCGCTTAAAAACCTTAACCTTTTTCTGCTTCTTCTGCACTCTGCCACACACCACACAACACCATATATATATGACTCATTTTACCATATAATCCATATGTATATGAGTCGCTATTTTCTCACTCTCACCATCACCATATCCATATATTATTACTCTTCTTCTTCTCTTTTCTCTTACTATATATATATATATATAATAAAACTTTCTAGCTAATAACGTTTTTCACATAATACATACATACAGACACATTATTATCATAACTCATATAACATATCTCATGAACACTTACACTTATTATATAACACTTGCACTTTACTAAACTTACAACTTCTACTACTTACTTCTACTACTTAAGTCTAAGTCTTAGACTACTACTACTACGTATACGTACCACGTACGCACGTACGTACGCCACGTACCACTCGCCACTTGATCTTGATACCACGCGACGTACAACAACGTACAACGGTAGGTACACAAACAAAAACGCATAAACACACAACAACACTCAACATCCTACTATTCACGTTGCTGTGTGTAATGATAGATACGCGTCATTGCACGCGACACAGCCGCGGCATCATACGCCATACGCCGGGACCCTGGAATGTAGGTCCGCGCGTTGCGCTGTCGCTATAGCTCTAGCCTGAAGAGCGGGCGGCGTGCCGCGCGGCCAATCCGCACTGCGCAACAGTGTCGACGACCGGGACGGCTCATGGGCTAGCCCCCGAGTGAACCGCCGTGCCGATGGCATCCAGGACGCTGCGCACCAAACCGCCGTCGACCTGGTCCACAGCCGAAGTGACGGCCGGGGCTGCGTCGACTGTCGCACCCTGCGGGTTGGTGAGCTCTTGCAACACCGACCCCGCCATGTCGCCACTGCGCATGCCCTCGGAGATGCCACGAACGAGTGGCTGCGAGGGAGTGGCGCGGAGAGGTGAGCGGAGCAGCGGGTCAAGGGGTGGCGCAGTACCGGACGTGCGAGCGAGGAGCGGCGCACAATCGTGTAGAAGCCCGCGGTGAGGATGGCGACGGACGTGAGCGGCCCCTTCAGCGTCTGGACGGGGTCGATCGGGTTGGCCTTTTTCCACTCCTTCAACTCCTGCTCCGACTTGACCCACGCAATGAAGCGACCCTTGGGCACCACCGCTATGTCATCAGCGTCGCAATCGCTCACGGCCATCTTCATCGGCCCCTTGTCCCCCGCATCCATCTGGCACCGCGGCGGCGACGCGCGCGCTGCGCACGCCGCGCCACGCGGCAGGCCCGCAGCCAGAGCCAGGCCCGCCACTGGGCCTGCCGACAATGCAAAGAGCAGAACGTGAAGACGCATTGTTAATTGGGTCCAAATTCGCTGTGTGGGTCAATTGTGGATCGCGCTGGCCCACCGCGCACTGCCGCCGGAGGTGCAACCCAAACCTCTAACCACTCCCCCCGCCAGCTCCGTTGCGATGCACGCGCGTTCCGCGGCGCTGACCTTGCTCGCCGTCGTCGGCGCGGCCGCCGCCTCAGCTGGCGCCACCGTCACGTGTGACACTTCGCCGCAGATGGCGCCGCGGTCGGTCCCCTTTGTGCTCCTCGGCGTGGGCGGCGTCGGCTCGGAGCTGCTCCGCTCCATCGTCCGCGCACGCGCGCTGCACGCCGAGCGGTATGGCGTGCGGTTGAGCGCGATCGCCGTGTGCGACTCTTCGGGCGTCATGCGGTCTGTTGAGGGTGGGGCAGAGGTGAGCGACGAGGCGCTCATCGCGATGGTGGCGCACAAGGAGGGCGGCGGAAAGGTTGCGACCGCGGGTGGGGTCGGCGTGGCGTGCGAGGTGCGCCCGGCGGAGGTCTCGGCGGCCGAGTTCCTCAACCGGGTCTCGCAGGACGTCGCCTCGTCCGCCGCTGCCGCGGGCGCGATCGTCGTCGACTGCACCGCGACCGACGCCACGCTGCCCGCGCTGCTCACGGCGGCGACCACGCCGCCGATGCGCGCCGTTATGGCGAACAAGAAGCCGGTGAGCGCCTCGATGGCTGACTTTGACCTTTTCGCCGCGGCGGCGCCGCGCGTCCGTTTCGAGTCCACCGTGGGCGCCGGGCTCCCCGCAATCTCCAGCCTGCAGCGCGTGGTGGCTTCGGCCGACGCGGTGAGCAAGGTAGCGGGCTCGCTCAGCGGCACGCTCGGCTACGTCATGTCTGCGCTGCAGCAGGGCGAGGCCTTCTCGGTGGTGATGGCGCGCGCCAAGTCGCTCGGCTACACAGAGCCCGACCCACGCGACGACCTTGGCGGCGTCGACGTGGCGCGAAAGGCGCTCATCATGGCTCGCACGCTCGGGCTGCGGCTCGAGATGAGCGACGTGAGCGTGGAGCCGCTCTACGATGAGGCGTCGATGGGCGCGCTCAGCGTGGCCGACTTCATGTCGGCGCTCTCCAGCCTCGACGCCGGCTTCAAGGCGCGCGTCGCCGCCGCCGCCGCCCAGGGCAAGGTGCTGCGCTACGCCGCTACCGTGGACGTGGCCGCGGCCAAGCTCGTCGTCGGCCTTACGGCGGTGGCGGCCGACTCACCTCTCGGCTCGCTCGCGGGCACCGACAACCTGATCGAGGTCTACTCGTCCGTCTACCCAACCTCGCCGCTCGTTATTCGTGGCGCCGGCGCGGGCGTCGAGAGCACCGCCGCCGGAGTGCTCGCGGACATGCTCGAGCTCGCATTCACGCGCGGTTAGGCAGGTGGCGCCACTCCCAGGGGGGGATTCAGTGGGGAGTGCGCGCGGCGCCGCACGCTCTCGGTTCGGCTGCTCGGCTGTAGCACATCGACTGTGGCGAGGGTGTGTGTGCGTCTTAGTATTCGCATACATGATATGACCGCGATTTTTTAGCCCCTTGCCCTTGTCCCCGGCGCGGGCGTTTTGTTTTCGGTGCGCGAAAGCCCAGCCTTTGCTGCGCTCCCTGTTGCTGTTATCGATCAGACGATCAGACATGGTTCCGACGCACGCGCGAGACGCAACCCCCTCTCATCGACTTATTCCCGCCTACTGCTTGCTGATTCACGATTCACGATTCACTGATTGCGATTGCTGACGAGCCTACTGAGCCTATGCCCATCTATCGCTATCTCACTATCGCCATCGCTGCTCTCGCTCTCGCTCTCGTCTTGCTAAGCTGCTTAAAGCTAGCTAAAAAACGACTAAAACTAAAACGTGTGTGTGAACGTGAACGCTGCACCTATAATAAATGTGTGTTCGTGTATGTATATGCAGTTGCGGGTGGCACGTGTTCAACACACCTACACCTGCGCACTGTAGTCGTGTGTGCGCGTACACTCACACTCACTAGACACTAGACAGGCCTCATTACTCATTAGTCATGAGTGGCTGGTGGCTGGTGGTAGTGGTAGTGGCGTAAATTGTGCGTGAGTTGCACAGCACAGTCAGGCCCCCCCTGCTCGACAATCGCGGACAATACAGCAGGAGCTTCGAGCAACAGCAAACCAGACACACATACGAGAACCGGGCCGCGCGCGTCAACAACGAGCTCAGGACCAGGACCTCAGACTCAGACGAATACTCAGACCTCAGATCGAATCCTTGATCTTTCGGTACGCCCGGTCGAGCGTCAGCTCGTCCTCGCCTATCACCTTGATCTTGTGCAGCGTGTGTGGTGCGGCGGGGTCCGTCTCGACCCCACGCGCAATGGAGCCGTCCTCCATTAGCAAGCCTCCATCCGGAAGTCGCCGGACCGCGCCCTCAGGCAAGCCCTTGTCCCTGGGCGCGTTGGCTTCGCGCCAGTTGTTGAAGGCGTGCAGGCCCAGGACAAAGCTCAGCAGAGCCCAGAACCGCCGGTCGCCGAATCGAATTCCGCCCTCCGGCACGAACGTGTCCCAGACACGCTGCTGATTTTTTGCGTCCTTCGCCAATTGCTGAACCTCGGCGGCGCTCGGCCGGTCGCGCGGCGCGGGCGGTAGCGTCGCAAGCGGGCGGCACTGCAAAGTCCCCAGCCGTGTGCGAGCCAAGAGCCTGCGGCCTGCGGCAATGGAGGTTGTTCGAAGGAATCGCATGTTACGTCACATTCACAGCGGGCGTCCAAGCCTGTGGCTTTTCGCTGTGAATATGAGCATGACGCGACGACGCGCAGCAACGCTTGTGGTTTGGCTCGCGTGCTCGTGGGCCGAGCCCAGATGCGCTGAATGGGCCGCTGCTGGCGAGTGCCGGGTTAACCCGGTCTTCATGCTCGCCTCCTGCCCAGAGGCGTGCAGAAAGGCTTACTGCGATGAGAGGGCGATTTACGAGTGCGAGACTGCGCCTCATACAATGGGCGTCGTCTGCCCTGGCTCGTGTCGTGCGCCAGTCAGTCCGAGGTGTCCACAAGGCTTTGAATGCAACGCAGCGGCCCTGCAGGACGAGACCTCGGACCCGAAACGACTGGGGCGGTGCGTCGGCTGGGCCGAGTCGGGAGAGTGTGAGAGCAACACCGACTACATGCAGTCGAAATGCCCGCTGTCGTGCGCGGAGCGCTCCGCCGCCGAGTGCGCGACCTGGGCGCGAGCCGGGGAGTGCGAGGGGAACGCCGAGTGGATGCGCAAGGGGTGTTCTGCTGCGTGCTCCTCGGCGCGCAGGGAGGCGTGCAGCGCGGAAGAGTGCGCTGGCCAGCCGGAGGCGTGCCCTGCCGCTGATGGCTCTGGGGGTGAGGAGGCACGGCAGAGGACGATGCGGTAACTATATGTTTATCTATTGTGTGTGTGTGTGTTTGTGTGTGTGTGTGTGCGCGCGTTTGTGTGTGCGCGCGCATGTGTGTGTGTGTGTGTGCTTGCGTGCGTGCGTGCGTGTGTGCATGTGTGTGTGCTTGCGTGCGTGCGTGCGTGCGTGCGTGTGGGTGTGGGTGTGTGTGTGCGCGCCTGTGTGTGTGTGTGTGTGTGTGCGTGCGTGTGTGCGCATGTGTGTGCGTGCGTGCGTGTGTGGCGTGTGTAGCCCACCCTCCTGCTCTGGACTCTGCAGGTGGCCAGCGCCGCGCGTGTCGCGGCTTGACAACGCCTCCTCGCAGCTGACGGTGCGCAACGACTTGAGCCAGGCGGTCCAGCTCTTCTACGCTCTGCCGGCGGCGCCCGAGACGGGCTACGGCGTGCTGGCGCCCAGGGCTCGCCAGGCCCAGCATGCCTGCGTGGGGGACCGCTGGCGCTTCCGAGCTCTCGCGCCGCGAGGCGCGGCTCCCTCCTCGGGCGCGCTGCTTGGCGAGGTGGTCGTCGGCGTCGCCAGAGTGCACCCCTGCCTCTGCGCGGCCCACGCACGCGACGCCTCCGACTTCGAACCGTCCTTTTCCTCCGCAAACGCGAGTGCGCTGCTGCTGGTCCTCTCTGGGGTCTCGGTGGAGGCGACGGCGCTGCGGTGGAATGGGAGCGCACACGTCGTGCTCGGCTCGCTCTGGCCGAGCGGCTCGCGCCGCGCGCCGCCGCACGCGTCGAGCCAGATGCTGCTAACCGACTTGCACGAGGGAGATTTGGTCTCGGTCGTCGTCGCCTCGGAGCTGAGGAAGCTCGGCGGCGGCGGGGCCGTGGCGGACTCGGCCGCGCTGCGGAGCGCCATGCTGATGCAGCACCTCCAGACGGACCTGGTGCTGGCCCCGTGCCCGCGGGAGCTGCCCGCCCCACCTCGCACTCACCGGCCAGCGCTGGCAGACGAGGCGGCCTCGCGCGCTGCGCAGGGTCGGCACGAGCGCCGGCTGGAACGAGAGCTGCGCGGCCTAGAGCAGGAGCGCGTGGCGCTGCGTGCTGAGCTGGGGAGGCTGCATGAGATCGGGGACGTGGGTAGTCTGCCGAGTGACCTTGCGGATGCGTATGCCGCTAGGGCAGCCCAACTCCTTGCGAGTTCAGGCAAGGACGGCCGCGCGGCGGGGGGGCGGCCTGGGGTGGCAGCGGCGCTCTCCTCGATGCGCGCGCGGGGGAAGCGCGCCCCGCCGCAGCAGAGGGCGGGGACGACCACCCCACGGGCCGTGCGACGCGGGTCAGCAACGGAGCATGACGAGCTCCGATTGCGACGTCGCACGCTCTAGCAGTGTGGCGCATACACCATAGGCAATAGCAATAGAGCTCTAGGCGCAATAGGAAATAGGAAATAGCAATCGCAGTCGATGAAAGGGCGTCGCCCTTCCTCCGAGGCCCCACGCCCCACCCACTGCGCCCTCCCCGCACGGCGGGCCCGCGGCGTTCACAGATGATAAAAGGTAATAGAGTCAGTCTAAATAGAGATACTGTGCTAATATACGATTATATATATATATATATATATATATATATATATATATATATATATATATATATATATATATATATATATATATATATATAATAATAATAATTAATACATATTATAATAAAATAAACGCTTAATGCTTAATATCATAATACATTATGTACATGTACATGATATATATATGATATATGTGATTACCGCCCAATGAAACTGCCTCGAAACCTGTGTATATGTGTCGTCCGCATATAATTTAAAAAATCTCTCATCTGCGCTCTTCTGCACAATTAAATGCAAATGCGTAATAAAAAATTGAATTTGTTTTTTATGATATTGATGGATATAAAATATGGGGCCAGGGCCAGGGCTGGTGGCACATGTCTTGTGGCGGTATTGCATGCGGCTAGCGTCATCGGGTGTTGGGGGCGTGCGGCGGGTGCGGCTAGCGTTATTGTATGTTGGTAGCTGTGTCGGTGTCTTGTGGATGATGTT
>Ga0209491_10006249_pt1 | contig 16666 bp, 9 predicted proteins | sample BON02_FD_187213 | JGI IMG/M metagenome (GOLD analysis project Ga0209491, IMG submission 187213) | Freshwater microbial communities from Lake Bonney liftoff mats and glacier meltwater in Antarctica - BON-02 (SPAdes) (version 2) | ecosystem: Environmental > Aquatic > Freshwater > Ice > Glacier...
CGCATGTTGGCTTAAAGCAAAACACTTTATCACATCCTATATCCCACCCTTTTATGCAATTTGCTCAAATTCATACGCTATGCCTCTTGTTTTGTCTTTGAAAAACTGCTGTAATAAATCTCGGGGACACTCACCCGAAATAGGAAATAACTAATATAAGCATGCTTCGATGAAGAGAAATGCATTCACGCATTTCAGGCACAAGTGGCACGGGGGCCATTGCTAATCGATGCTTTCAAATATTACACTTCACACACTGCTGGAGTCCGTGTTGGGAGAAGACTCGCAGGTGTATGCACTAGTTATGCCGAGTATGCATGGTGCTACCAATGATTTGGCAGTAGCAGCAGCATCGACAACCGCGCCTCCGTCTAGCACGGGATGCAGCACCCTATCTACAAATGGTAGCAGCAGCATAGCAAGCGCCCTGAACCGCCGATACCCAGCGATAGACAAGTGCAACAAAATCAGCAAACTCAAGAAATTTATCGAGGACGCCTGTGCGACACATGCCGGTATTGTGAAGGAACATCTACTACTGGACAATGTACAGATGGAGATCAGGAAATGGCAGAATGAAATGCTCTCTCGAAATATGAAGACAGCGTACGTCAGTGTGGTTGTGGAAATGTGTATTCTGGTGCGCGACTTACCAGAAATCCAGGGGTACGTGTTGGAAGCGTGGCGTGGCAACGGAAGATTTAGTGGCATGGATGCGCAAAGCAATGCAGAAGGGGGAGTGGTGCCAAGCGAACTTAAAGACGCAATGTTGCAGTGCAAGAAAAAACGCAAAGAGAAGCGCATCGCGCTGCAGGACAAGGCCAAAATGATAGTGCGCAATATAGCAACATACAGAAATGACAGGAAGAAAACAAACACAAATCAATACGCCTGTGAGTGGAAGACAAAAGACTCGCTGGCGACAATTTTCTGGACAACGGTGGTGGAAAGATTGAATACTGAGGCAAAACTATGTGTGAGTGTCGAGATCGTCAAAAGTGGCCATGACACAACAAAGGCATTCGAGGACATGGCTCGTAATATGACAGTCGGTATGGCGAATGTGTCGGAGGTGAAAATAAAGTCTTTGCAAAACAGCATGACGACGCCTACGAATAAAAAGAGGAAACATGACGACACATGCATAATGCACACGCAAGATGCAGAAGATGTGACGGAAGCTGAAGACACCACAAGCATGACAAGTAGAATCGGGGTTGCCAGAAAATTCTCAGCAAGTGAGCTTCAGAAGTGGTATCAAAAAGGGTGGGAGACAGGATCCTCGCATAGTCTCGAAGAGGTCGAGCTAATGTGTGCTGTAAGTAATTACGCGGCAGAAACAGGTGAAGACGGTCGCGATGTGATAGTTGACTATTGCAACATAGCACCCATGCCGTACATGTCAACGCTGCGGGGCGTAAGCCCTGTGCAGAATGAGGTTTCGGAGGTGGTGCAGTTCGAGCATGAACGCAAAATTACGATGCGCGAGCTTGAAATTGTGGTATACTACTGTTCAACTCTGATGTGCAGGATTCCAGCATCAGTGCTCGAGAAAATTCTGCCCCTCAGCCGCATCAATGTCGCAGAAATTGTGGACATATACGCCCAGCTACGAGAATCATCTAAAAGACAGCAGGATGTTGTCCTGGATCAACTGCCCGAGCTAGGAGACGAATGCTGGCTACTATACCAACACTGTCTCGAGATCGAAATGTCACTACGAATGTTTGTGCACATGCACACTAAGAATCCGTCGTCTCTTGTGTACGATGCGGTAATCACAAGCAACGAGGACACTAATGGGGACACTAACGAGGACACTAACGAGGAGGAGGGTCAGACTGGCTGTATCGATTCTATCAAGGCCCATGCGATGCGTATGACCCTTTTTGCGACGCAAGACAACTTCGAGAGTCTGTTGCAGAAATGGATCACGGCGCGAGACCTTGTCATTTCAAACAGCAAAATGACAGCGGCCCTGCTACTCTGGGGAGAGGATGCTTTCATTTATTTCTGCATGCGCAGCAACAAGCTTCTGTCGTCTAGCCGCCCTAATGGATATATTACGGTGGATGAGGATGGCGATGCAGCCACCAACTACGAATACTTTACCTCCATTGAGATGGACTATGTCAATCTGTTGTGAAGGCGTTTCTAGCTGCTTGAAATAAAGGGTGTGGTACAGTCGTGGACGAGCATTAAGAAATCAATGAAGATTGCTTTTATTATTGCTCGTAAAGAAATCAGGTACAGCTGGTGTAGACGCGTAGGGTGCCTTATCTTCATAGGTCATTTTCCGCCTAAAGGCCCAATAATTAGTGGCTCTTTTGCGAAACAGTGATCAACGGCCTTTGGCATCACATATCTGTGAGCTGGTCTAATGATAGCAAGAACAAGTTCCCGAAGGATTTTCGGGACCGCTGAGCCAACAAGAAAGACAATCGTCGAACAGTTTGCAAAAAAAAAGAAAATAAAGAAAGAAACGATGACTTGTTTATGTTCCCTTTCTAGTAGATAGATTTCAAGGGTGGGAGCATAGGGTGGTGCCTTAACTTTGGTACGTTGGGGGTAAAATGCAGATATTAAACTTTGTTTTGCCAAACGAGACAAGCTCCTGCATGTTATAGTTTCATGACATGCACACAAAGAAAATCCCCAAAACGCAAAAAAACCGAGAACTCAAATCTACATGGATTTGAGGTACATAGTTCTCAAGCAAGGGTAACAAATTACTGTTTCAAGTAATAAAAACAATCATGAATGAAGCGAGTGTGCCTGTTTCTATCTCCTCACACGCACACATTGTGCCCGCCGGCGATGTTCTCCCTCGATCCCTCTGTGCTTGGCCTCGCACCTCCTTGCACCTGCTGCTGGGTCTCCGAAAACAGAAACATGAAAATATACGGAGAATGTGACAAAGGTTTTTTTGTTTTGCAGAAAACGACACGCACTGTGCTGCTCTGGTCAAGTTTCGTCTTGTCTGTCGTGTTTTCTCTTAATATCACAGAAGGTTGCCCTTTCCCGGATGCCCACGAACGAGTCGTGCCACGTTTTTTTGGTTTATTATACATTTACATGATGCTTTTTGAGCTTTGTGTATGAAATTCTTTCAACAAGCGATCCGCTGTTACCCACCACAAAGTTAATCTGCTCAAATTTTCATTTGAGACAGCAGTCACGTTGGAGGTGTAGACACATGCATTGCGTGTGTGCGTGTGTGTGTGATCAGGCACGGGCATCCTCACAAAGGCTTGTGAATTTTTGGAGAAGGGCCTTGTAGAAACGAATCTGTCCACAGGTAGTCTCGATGCACATGGCCTTTCGGGAACCCACTGATACCTCCTTCCACATCGTAACCAGGCACTAGATTATATTTATTCGAAGACATGATTGAAAAAACGTTTTCTTTATTGTGACTCCACACCTCGATCAGAACAAATTTGGGTCTGTGACGATTAAAATCAACACCTTGCAAGACGGGAACTTCGTATCCCTCCACGTCGAGACTCCACAAATCAACTTGAGAAATATTAAGGTCATCAAGAAGCGGAGAAAACGCCCTTCCTGACACATTACCACGACCTACTGAAATCTCTCCCATTGGACTACCACCGGGATCGGATATTTTAGACCCGTCATGCATACTCGAAACAAGGCCTGCATGGATGACGCCGGATCGCTTTCGATTTGCACGAATTAACTCTACATTAATGAGCGATGGCTCAATAAGAAGTCCGCGCCACCCAAAATTTTGTTCCAGTGCCAGCGTTGTAGACTGAAAAAGACCATTATGCCCACCACTTTCGATAAAGAACCCTCCTGGCCATGTTGTGACTTGACGCAAGCATCTGTCCAATGCAGGATACGGATGCGAGCCACTCGATGAGAATGGGTGGTTCATGAACTCTGCATGAGTTAAGTGTACACTCGACGGGGTATTCCAATCTTTGTATGATACATCAGGCGGGGCCAAGTGGAAAAGGCTGGCCATCACTTCACCAATTTGCTTTGTAGAATTTGCTACGGGAATTATTGCCACCGGCAGTCTAGCGATGTTGTGCATTGATACAATCGAGCCCCCATTTTTTTCGAGAACGTGCTCGGAAAAATCACCGCTATCTTTGACAATACGAAGCTTTTTCAAATTTAATTCTTCTGCGGACACAGAACCTGAAACTTGGTTGTCAATGTATACTTTTTGCTGAATAATTAACAGAATACACACAATGCACATCAATAGCACCGGCATATACCATCCATGCGCAGTGATATTGTGCGCTTGCCTATAATGTAGCATCAACCGAAGAGCGTATGTATACGTATGTACGTATCTATGTGTATATATATGTATTCATAAATACATACTTGTATACGTGCTTATATGAGTAAGCATACGTTTTGTTTCGCGCAAATGCAAACACTGTGTGCTGGATCCGGAATTTGGAAACCATCTCAAGACACCATCTTAGAATACAGGGTGGTGTAGACTCATAGGGTGCCTTATCTTCACACAGGCTGGTGTAACATAGGGTGCCTTATCTTCATAGGTCATTTTCCGCCTAAAGGCCCCTTTGGGGCAAAAGAGCCCAATAATTAGTGTCTCTTTTTGCCCCAAAAGGGCCTTTAGGCGAAACATGACCTGCAACTTTAGGCATCCTATGAGTCTTCGCCACATTGTAGGTCATTTTCCGCAAAGGGTCAGCCCAATAATTAGTGGCTCTTTATGTGTGTATGTATTAGAGTGTTCATGTGTGCGTGTATATGGGAGAGTGCACGGGGACTATATCATCCTGCATGCAAGCTTGCGACGCAGATGCTGGAGGAATGTGGGCGGATGTTTGCAAAAGGGTCTCTAGAAATTGCAAGTACGGCGTTGTTGGTCTGGGATTGCACGTCCAGGCCCTCGTAATTTGTCCTGGAATATGTTCGAAGACGTGTCTTGATTCTACCAATTCTATGGAAAGCTCGTAGTGATAGAGGTATGCTTTCTGTGTTTCGGCGTCGACGACTGCCTGATGTTTCCGAATGTCGTAAACTGGACATTGGCCCATTTCAATTTGTCCGTCACTGCAACGCGCAACTACATATTTCATTCCATTTGCCGATGGTTGCCACCACTGCTGCTCGCAAAGAGCCATGGCTTGGTGGTCGGCTGTCATGATAATGCACGGTGTTTTTTCTGTGGTGCTTACGTGCAGCCTGTTGAACGACTGCACTTTTCGATAAGACACCTCAAGACGCACTTCTGTGGATCTTTCTAGCCCTTGCCTCGAAGGCATACATTTTCCTATTCGAATAAACAATGGTTGGTTATTTTCTTTCTCTATCACGGCAATGAGGAAATTAATGTCATTGAGTCGTGTCAAATGACCTGTCACACGATCCTTCAAGGACTGCTCAAGAATGATGTTATATTTCCAGAGCAGGGTTTTTCGAATGCAAACAAACAATGCGTTGGCAATATTGTTGGCTTGTGCACACTCGGGCACTGCGATTCCAAACGTATGCGAAAGAAACATCACTAGCCCCGTTGGAAATGGCTCTATTCCTGTCGCGTGCGACGAGACAACACTCACTTTTATACGAGTTTCAGACTGTAATACTTATTCTGGACTTGTGATTGTGCCGCAGTCCTTCAGTGTGGCGAAGACTCATAGGATGCCTAAAGTTGCAGGTCATGTTTCGCCTGGGAGGGGCAAAAGAGCCACTAATTATTGGGCTCTTTTGCCCCAAAGGGGCCTTTAGGCGGAAATGACCTATGAAGATAAGGCACCCTACGCGTCTACACCAGCCTGTTTCATTATTAGCATCGCCTTAAAAATTTGTCTTCAGAAAATGAGCGTGGGCTAAAATCCCTGCTTGCCCCCCTGCTCGCTTACGATTCAAAATGGCCACCTAAAGTGCACTTTAGCGAGGCACGCATGTCTAGTAGGCGTCATCTGCTCGCTCATGATGTAGACACCCCCTCCTACGAACACCGCCGCCCCCGAACACCGCCGCCCCCAAGTACCCCCGCCCGCCCTCCCACAGAGCGACGACCCTTTGTGCGTCTGGATTTTTTGTGGTGTAGGGCCTGGTGCCAATGGGACTTTACTCTCAAAATCAGCCTATTGATTTCTCAGATGCACTGTCCCTGGAAGAAATTCGAAGATCAACAGTGTTTTATTTCGAGTTGGGCTGTAATGTATATATATGTAGGTCTGCACAAAGTGCCACGCGAGGCTGCCACATTTCGAGTGTCGGAAGGTCGGTAACATGCTTGGTTCGAAAGGAGGGGTTGCAGTGTCGCGACTTTCGGCATTCAATTGTTTGTGGGTCGTGGCGGTCACGGGAGTGATCATATCTCAAGTTCGAGCGCAAATACCACCCACATGCCCGGCATCACTCGATTGCGAGTGCACAATCAACGGAATTGCGTTGAGTGCATGGCGCAACACGGAATGCAATCAGTGCGTGCTGCTACAGGAAGAACAGCAGCAATGTGCAAGAGACAATACGATAGGGGGAACGGAAACTACGTTGGAAGCATGGGACCAGAACACGCATCAATTTGGCATCATGTTTACGCGGGACTCGAGAATACTATTGAATGAAAGTAGCGTGGCTGTTGTGAAGATCAAAAACAGCGTCAGCTCTGACGTAAAATTTCCTGGCTTGACGATTCGCGGCTTCAACACTCCCACGTGCGACGGGTGCATCCGACCAAATGGTACTGTTGTGTGGACATGGCAGAGGCAATCCGAAACTGACGAATTCTATAGCAAAGTTGACAGTGTTTGTACGATTTCGAATGAATGTATGTCGTCGCACAGCAAACTGTGGTTTTTCAACATCAACGTGTGGGCTTCGCAGGAGGAGTTGCAGCTGCAAAGCCTAGTGCTGAATTTCGAGGTCATGGTGGGGACTATTCTGTACGTGACGAGGGGTACTGACATACTCAAGAATACCACACAGGGTTTGGAAAATAACTTGTTTATATCGCGGGGCCATGATCAGATTGATTACATCGGAAAGTATCCCAGAGAATACACGCTGGCAGAGAAGCTGTTTGAGATCGACTGCTACTCGCTGCACAATACCCTCGCGTGTCCGTTTGAGGGCGATGTTCCAGGCATCATCGACCGCAATGCGACCTATGCGGATGCGCGTTACACGATTCGGCCCGTAAAAGGACGCAAGCTGTATGTGTATGTGCCGGTGAATTGCACAGCTGCAATCGTGACGACTACCTCCGTGTACGAGGTGCCTGGATATTCCAACAACGTATTCACCCGATATCTGCTCAGGGACACTGGCAAGTTGGACCTGGTTTTTGTGGCGGACGCGTGCCGTCGAAGAATTGTGATGGCGCGCACGACCCAGACGAGCCTGACAAAGCAATATAAATTTTCTTTTTCGGGATCTGTTATGCAGGAACAACTGGACGCAGTCAAGGCGCTGTTTGTTAAGGATTCGAGCGACATTGTGCTTGTCAACTCCACTGTTGACCAAAATGCCAGTAGCATTGTACTGACGGTGGAATTCCCAGTAACAAACACACCTGCCAGCACAGCACAGGTCGAGGGCGCCTTTGTCGGTGCTTCGGATGCCGTTGTACAGATTGTGACGCAAACGGTAAAGCTTTTGATCAACACCTGGAACTACATTTCGTTTTATGTTTTCAAGGACACAAACATCGAAGACTTGATGACAATAGAGGGCACCATGAACGGTTGGATGCAGGGAGATATATTTGTGAGAAAGCTTGTAAACTCTGTTGACTTGTCGTACGAGCGTATAGCTAATAATGCATGGATTCTTAATCAGGCCGGGCAATTTAAACATGAGAAACTTTCGACATATAGCATTTTTCCCAAATTTGTTGACGGACGACAGCCAATATTATTGAAATTGAGCGGTGTGGCGATTGTTTCTGTCGAATTCGACCTATTGCCGGGACCAAACCATCTACCAACGCTGAATTGGAATACATTAGCATCCCAGACATGGCAACAAATACTCCCATTTTCAGTCGCAGAAGCAGGAAGCATGTTGCGCTATGACGAAAAAGATGAGTTGTTCTTTGGATTACAAGACGCCGACGTAGTGGCAGTATCTAGTAGTGGTTTGTCATTTGACGCGGCCTCGGGCCTTCTCAAGTGGAATGAAAATAAGGCTCCCGTTGCATCAACCGTAGCAATGTTGATTTTGAGTAATAGGGAAGAAGTTCGCGATCCGTCGACGAGCATGACCGTTCGAATCGGCAACAGGCAAGATTATGGAGATAACTGGATGAAATCATACCAGCCAGCCTCGGCCACTAGACGTAGGCTGTTGCAGGTTACTCAAGAGACCTATGTAAACATTCCTGGGGTGTCGTGTTACGGTCGCAACGGGTGTTTCTGTACACTATGCAACCCATCTTCGACAGACCAGTGTGCTACTGACATCACTAATGTTTTGAAAATCCCATGGCCTACGGCGGAGTGCAACAAGTGTGTCATATTGAACCGTGCCACAGACGAGTGTCCTATAAATGACAATGACCCAAACTCTGGCATTGGCCGTGAATATATACAGCCGTCATTGAATTTTGCATTTTATGTGCAAGGTACCACGAGATTTAGCGCTGCAGTGGCTAAGCTGAAAAATAAGGTTGTGGTTATACGAGGTTATGGTGTCCCGTCGTGCTATGGGTGTTTCGATTCCATGAACGACAGAAATTACAAAACTACCGCAGTCAAGTGGGAAGATTCAATTCCTGGAACCTGCAGCGGCTGTGACGAAGAGCGCCGCGTGTATTTCTTTTCGTTTGCGGTGGCAGCATCTAATGTAGAAATCGCGTCCTATTCGAAAGACGTCAGCCCAACTGCACTCATGCTTGATTTCGAATTTGCGCTCGATCGGACTGTACATGTTGTTTCTGTAACCACCTCGCAAGAGGAATTGCGTTATGGAGACGGGACCAGAATTATAAACAGGCCTTTGCCCGAAAATAACTACTGGGTTCCATCATACCATGCAGACATCAAGCAATTGCAATCGGCGTGTGTGCAGGACACCTTGCAAGTGTTGCGTGACTTTCGCTGTCCATACGAAGGAAACGTAACCCAAACACTCGTTTTCAAAAGCAGCGCTGTCCCCGGCGCTACACACACACAGGTACAGGGTGTGTTGTATAAGACAACGATGCCTTCGCAGTCCACGCCGTTCAAAATTGTGCTGCGCCAGTTTGCTGGCAAAACACTGTATGTAACACTCGATAAGGCCGCGCTTGGAGGCGGGTGTGTGAACAGCATGAACATTTACAAGTCGTTCGTGTCTGATGGTGTCACTTACACGTGTGATACCACTATTTTTGAGGACGACTACAATGCAATTTGGCCGCAAATAACGCTTAAGTTTAAGAAACTTATTTGCGCTAGTTATACAGTATTGAACATGGATGATTGTCTCTACATGTGTACTATAAATAACGGCTATGTGGCCAGCTCTGAGCGTCTGAATATCACAATGAGAAACGACGACGGCCGAAGCCCAATATCCATTGCTTTCGACAACACAGCAGCAACTGCTACACAGCTGACAAAGTGGACGCTAGACACACCGAATGCCTACCTCGAAATCGTGTTTACGAAAGACGATTATACATGCGAAGACAGTCCAACAGACATCAGCTTCTTGATCAGCACCATGGCTGACTGCGGGCCCGGATACACACGCGGAAGCACTGCATGTGTACCTTGCATGGATGGTACCTACAAAGCAGGTTCTGGCGACCAAGGCTGTGACAGCTGTGCGGGTACTGTAGACGCGGCGAAAACAAATTGTACTGCGTGTGCGCCTGATTCATTCAAAACACAAGGACAAAACAATTGCACGCAGTGCGTTAATCGCACCGTTGTGAATACACTCAAGGACGGGTGCATAGAGTACACTTGTGCCGCTGGATCTGGAGGAGACCCCTGTGTGCAGTGTACATCTGGTTACTACAAAGTTTCTACGGGAGCAGGCGCATGCACGGCATGTAGTGTTCATTCCAATACCAAATTCACGTCATCTGTTGGCAGCACCGCAGCTACTAGCTGCACCTGTCCGACCGGGTCTGGAGGCTCGGACTGTCTGCAGTGTACGCCTGGTTACTATAAAGATTCGTTTGGAATAGGCGAGTGCATGCAATGTAGTAATAATGTGGCTAACAAATTCACGTCAATTGTTGGCAGCACCGCAAGTACTAGCTGCACCTGTCCGCCCGGGTCTGGAGGCTCGGACTGTCTGCAGTGTACGTCTGGTTTCTACAAAGCTTCGACTGGGGTAGGCGCATGCACGGCATGTAGTTCTGTTTCGAATAACAAATTCATATCACTGAATGGCAGCACCGCAGATACTTCCTGCATCTGTCCGGCCGGGTCTGGCGACCAGGGCTGTCTGCAGTGCGTGTCTGGTTCCTACAAAATTTTGACTGGAACAGGCCTGTGCACGCGATGTAGTAGTAATACGGCTACCAAATTCACGTCATCTGTTGGCAGCAGCGCAATTACTAACTGCACCTGTCCGGCCGGGTCTGGCGGCCAGGACTGTCTGCAGTGTACGTCTGGTTTCTACAAAGATTCGGTTGGAATAGGCGCGTGCACGCGATGTAGTATTGATGTGGCTACCAAATTCACGTCATCTGTTGGCAGCAGCGCAAGTACTAACTGCACCTGTCCGGCCGGGTCTGGCGGCCAGGACTGTCTGCAGTGTCTGCCTGGTTCCTATAAAAATTCGACTGGAACAGGCGCGTGCACGCCATGTAGTCCTGTCGCGAATACCAAATTCACGTCATCTGTTGGCAGCACCGCAATTACAAGCTGCACCTGTCCGGCCGGGTATGGAGGCTCAGACTGTCAGCAGTGTGGTCAAAACACATACAGAGCAGATTCTGCACAGACATCATCATGCGTAGCATGTAACACAACTTCCAGCTTCTCGCTCGCGGGTAGTACAAATTGTACATGCAATGGCGGATATCAAGGCGCGAACGGGATATATGCCCCGTGTTCACAGTGTGTTGTGGGCAAGTCGCGGGCCAGTGGTAGCACGAATGGTATGTGTACTTTGTGCACTGCAGGCAAGTACCAGGACACCGTCACGGCACTAAGCTGCAAAACGTGCACGGAAAATTCCGGCCACAACGTCGCAGGAAGTTCTGACGCAACAAGCTGTCTATGCAACGTGGGATTCCAGAGTAACGGTATGAACGCAGACAATTACCAATGCAGTGTGTGTGCTCAAAATCATTTCAAAAAAACCATAGGTTCTGCAGAGTGCACCGCGTGCCCGTCCAACCAAAGGCCGTTTGCAAATTCCAGCAGCTGCTACTGTATGTCTGGGTTTTCCGGAGACCCGTGCGAGCTGATTCGCATTATCAAAACGTTTCAATTGGCCATGACGTCTCAACAGTTCGTGACAATACAAGCTAATTTTACCATTGCAATAGCTTCCGTGTTTGCTGTCAATATTTCTGACATTCAAATAGCTGTCGTCGCCAGCGCAGCACGCCGCCGGTTATTAGCCGAAGTGGCGGCTCCAACAGTAGTACAGGCCACCATTGCCCTGGGAGATAAAACTTCTCCAACTGACACTCAGATTCAAGATAAGATGGCGGCGCTCGGATTCGCAGTCACTGTCGTGCCAAACGTAGTACTCGGAACAACCGTGTCGAGCGCAAACGGTGGGGTTTTGAGCATATTTAGCATGCTTGGCATATTCGGAGACAATGTCATACTTCAAATTGCCGTGATTAGTGTGTGTGTGATCTGCATGGGTGCGCTACTGTCGTGCTTGCAACAGATCTCTGGAGCAGCAATCTGTTGTAGCTGTCACAGCAGCAATTGCCTGAAAAAAATCAAGCTAGGATGCCTGTATTGTAGATGTTTTTGTTCCAACAAACCCCTCGACAATAACTCTGACGACGACACTGACGTTGCTCATGATGTCCCTGACGAGCAAGATGATGACGATGATACCGAGTCGAGTCAAAACAAAACCGTCGACGGCTCGGACATGTTCATCTATCATGTGCGTCCTTATGGATATCAGAATGCACACTATTGCTAGCTAATTACAGTGTAGTGTAGTGCAGAGCAGTAAAGGGTGTGTGTGATAGGAAGTAGCAAGTACACCGTGGCGAATACTCATGGGATGCCTAAAGTTGCAGGTCATGTTTCGCCTAAAGGCCCCCTTTGGGGCAAAAGAGCCATTAATTATTGGGCCTTTAGGCGGACAATGACCTATGAAGATACGGCACCCTATGCGTCTACACCAGCCTGTATGTGGTGTAGAAGCATACCCTCACCGAGAGAGTTGCATTGATTTGCAGTTCTCTTTTGGGCCTTTCGGGTGCATTTGCGCAACATAAGATATTGATCGTAACGGATGTGATAGAAGCATACGATGTCTTGGATTTGTAGGTCTCTTTTGGGTCCATATCCACCAAGCCCCAGGGAGGTGGTGGGTGCGTCTGGGTCTAGTGCAACAACTATTATGTTACTTGAAGACAACGAGACCTTCAAAATACATAATCTATGCTGGTATTCCAAAGTTTTTACCAACATGAATTCAAGGTTGGCCAGAAACTTGAAAATCGAAATATCTGAAAACATCACACTGCAATGTGCTGATTTGGAACAATTGACCAGAATCGTATAGGCAAACTATCAAAATCAGAAGAGGGTGTTTGGAACACAAACAAATCGGGTTCTATTCGTGTACACTACCTTACCTCCTTGTATATGGTTGATATCGTATTTCGCATCAAACACGGACAAATTACATCAAGCAATATAATAAAGTTGGAATAGCAGCGTACGATGTCTGCAAATTGTCGTCTCTTTTGGGCACAAAGCATGCCCTTTGGCTAAAAGCGATCGATCGACGTCTTACGTGACCTAAAGTCTCAATATGCGTCCAGACGCAATATACAGACCAAGACGAGACAACACCTTGTGTATGATGTGGTAGGGGTGGGAGCGGGGGAGTGGGGATAGGGGCGAGGCCAGAGACCTCGTTGCGATAGTAGTCCTATAGGTCTACACCACCTGTAACAAAGGTGGCGTGACTTGTAGGATCTATATATTTTGGTAAAAGACACGTTTATCGTACGAGTCTGTTACCAGAAGCAACCTGAAACTTAAGGCGTCCTCTCGTCGGTACAGGCAACCCAACATCAACACCACAAGGGCCTCCTGTGGACGTCTGTTTAGATTAGAACGCGTCATTCGGTCCATATAAAGACATACAAGTTAAGAGATGGTATATGTCGTTACCACCAAATGTAATTTACGAACAGGCTGGTGTAGACGCATAGGGTGCCTTATCTTCATAGGTCATTTTCCGCCTAAAGGCCCCTTTGGGGCAAAAGAGCCCAATAATTAGTGGCTCTTCTGCCCCAAAGGGGCTTTTAGGCGAAACATGACCTGCAACTTTTAGGTATCGTATGAGTGTTCGCCACACTGTAATGTAATTTACACTTGAACATGAAAAGGTGGTGTGCAGCCAAAGGATGTTTTATCTTTGTATTTCTCTTTTGGTAAAAAGGCCTATAAGAGACCTGCAAGTTAAGACACCCTATGGTTATATTTAGTAAAGGACCCAATGTTTGGGCGCAACTTCCCCACCCACAGGCCCAAAAAGAGACATACAAGGTTAAAATACCTCACCCATCTCCTCTGGTCCCCGGAGGGAATGTGGGTGGAGGGGTTTGTGGGATTTGGCTCTACCCCACCCTGTATGTAGCTAACGCAATTTTTTGCTGCATCATTTACACAATAACGAAACTGACATGTCGTCGGAGCGTACGCAGGCGTGACTACCACGACCAGCACCTCGAGTGTACAAGCTCCTACGACCAGCACCTCGAGTGTACGAGCTCCTACGACCAGCACCTCGAGTGTGCAAGCTCCTACGACCACCACATCGAGTGTGCAAGCTCCTACGACCACCACCTCGAGTGTGCAAGCTCCTACGACCAGCACCTCGAGTGTGCAAGCTCCTACGACCACCACCTCGAGTGTGCAAGCTCCTACGACCACCACCTCGAGTGTGCAAGCTGATACTACCACCACCTCGAGTGTGCAAGCTGATACTACCACCACCTCGAGTGTGCAAGCTGCTACGACCACCACCTCGAGTGTGCAAGCTGATACTACCACCACCTCGAGTGTGCAAGCTGATACTACCACCACCTCGAGTGTGCAAGCTGATACTACCACCACCTCGAGTGTGCCAGATGATACGACCACCACCTCTAGTGTGCAAGCTGATACGACCACAAGCTACACGAACATCTGGACCACTTCAACCGTAGATACAACAGAAAGCGCAATCAACACTGGCATGACTACAAGATACCCAAGTACGCCAGCACCAGCATTTCCACAAACAAACCATTCCACGACAAATCTCACTAGAAATGTACTCATTGCAGGAGATTGTTCATGTACTTCACCTTCTTGCTCTGGACACGGCATCTGCAGGAACGACACATGCTCTAGTGGAACAGGAGCACAGTGTGTGTGTTCGGACAAGAGCTGGTTAATGTCAGACTGCTCAGTGTCGGCGGCAGATATTGTGGATGTCATTGTCGCGTTTGCCATAATAACAAATCAGAGGATATACACGCATAACAGTAACCTCGCGCTCATGAGACAGTGTAACGAATCCGCAACACCCGTTTTTTGTGCTGCTACACAGAATGCCCCGGAAAAATGCGTGCCCACGTATATGGACTGTTTCAATACGACGGACCGAGCGGTGGCAGCAATCGCGCAAAAACAGTGTGTCGATTCTACTGATACTGGCAAGGTATATTGCCACATCAATGGATGCGTCGAACGCCAAACAGATTGTCTTGCATTGACAGGAAGATGTGCAGCAGATACCCCTTTTAGGTGCCGAGACTGGACGTGTGTCAACAATACAAATGGCATTGGTTGCGGTGATCGACACACACACTGTTCAGCCAAAGAAGTGTTTTGTCCTGACTGGACATGCGCTCCCACAATATACGAATGTGCAAAAAGGATGACCTGGCAAGGTTGTTCTCCAGGATTTATAGAGTGTCCGCAAAAAAGAGGGCTCTGTGTCAAGTCATTGCAACAGTGTGTCAATCAAACTGGCTGTAGCGCAGGCCAGCTCGTGTGTGGAATGGCCCGAGATCATCTCACATTGAAGCCAGTCTTGGAACTATATTACGACACAATAGCCGAAGCTGACGCGAACTCGTCTCTCCCTGCTCTGCCCTCTTGGCGTGTGAAACAAGACTGCCGGTCTTCATGTCAAACACGCAACAACGGACCGATACTCATCGTCGAGCCAATCATTTTGCAAGTTCCGCTTGTCACAGAAAGTGCATCTACAGAAAGTGCTCCCTTGGCATATGACGATAGACAAACTGCCTGGACACAAAATAGAGCGGCTGTAGTGATGAGGATCAAGATCTACGACGCAGCGGCTGTGAAACAGTTTGGTGTGCATCCAAACAAACCCATAAACAGCTCAGAAGAAAATGGCAACACGGTAAGATTCAAGGTAAATGCTGTTTCCGACTCACTTCAACAGAGGGGATCTTTCAAACAGTTCCATGAGCGTGGAACAATTCGTTCCATCGTCACCGTCGAGCCTCTTGATCTTATCCAGATTGTACAGGAAGGAGTGCAGATGCAACTGGCACTCCCCGAAGATGCTGCTGTCGATGTCGATATCACAATGTGCGCCGAACTCGTGCAGGGTATGCAGGTCATAAGTGTCCAAGATGCTAGCAGCCTTGACAAAATACCCATGTTTGTGCAATTTTGTACTCCTATTTTGGTGTTTATGCCAGTGGCACAGCCAACGACAAGCACATCCAGTCCGTTGGTAAAAGGAGTCTGTTCGTGTGCAATCGATCTTACACATTTTACCACCTTTGCGCTGGTAGATGTAGTCGTCGATGATATGTTGCAGAAAAAAAACACGCCCGCGACTGTCCTCGTTTTTTTTGTCTTTCTGCCACTACATCCCACGGCATTCGACGAGAACACTCGAGCCTCGTTTGTTTTGGCTGTTGCCAGCGTTTACTCCATGTCGATTTCGAATGTACAGCTTCTAGCGGTGGACTTGTGGCCTCCAGACGACATGACCACTACCACCACTACTACTAGTGTCAGTGGTGCCCGTGGTACTGCTGGAACTAACATCCCAACCACTCCTAGACGACGGAGTCTCTTGAGCACCCACCAAAGCAGACTCACTGTGCGTATATCAGGAACACCAGCATTTACCAAAAAAAGCACAGCTGCTTTAAACGTCCAACTAATCATACAAGGCTTACCAGCGAGTCTGTCTGGAATTGTTCCCCAAAAAATAACAGATTCTGAAGCATTCCCAAGACAGTTTATTTTGCTGGCTTGTGTGGCAGTACTTCTAATGTGTTGTGCATCTTCTTGTACAATGTGCTATCTCTCTACTGAGAATATGCAAACAATACAAGAAACAGAACATGATATTATAGACAGCACTGATATCAAATTGCCAATAGACGAACTTCCGATTCCCAATGTGCTGCACTCTGCATATTATAGAGTGCGACAAATGTAAAGGTGTAGGCTAGCACCACCCCCACCCTCTTCCAAGGGCTAGAAGGGAGGGGGGGGGGGGGTGGGTGGGG
>Ga0209491_10006253_pt1 | contig 16658 bp, 4 predicted proteins | sample BON02_FD_187213 | JGI IMG/M metagenome (GOLD analysis project Ga0209491, IMG submission 187213) | Freshwater microbial communities from Lake Bonney liftoff mats and glacier meltwater in Antarctica - BON-02 (SPAdes) (version 2) | ecosystem: Environmental > Aquatic > Freshwater > Ice > Glacier...
TGCATCTTGCAGACATGCAAAACACATCGGTCCTGCAAATCCATCTGAACATCCGTTGGCGTCGTTGAAGCTCATGCTACAATCGTGGCCTTTCCAGCCTTGATAGCACTGGCACGCTCCCGATCCCCGGCATCGTCCGTGTCCCGAGCACGAGCGTAACGTCGTACAGCTGCTGTTGCAGCCCTGTTGATATGCATCTTGCAGACATGCAAAACACATCGGTCCTGCAAATCCATCTGAACATCCGTTGGCGTCGTTGAAGCTCATGCTACAATCGTGGCCTTTCCAGCCTTGATAGCACTGGCACGCTCCCGATCCCTGGCATCGTCCGTGTCCCGAGCACGAGCGAAATGTTGTACAGCTGCTGTTGCAGCCCTGTTGATATGCATCCTGCAAGCAGGAACCGCATTCTGTCCCGGTGAAGCCTGCAGGACACATATTTGTGCTCACGTCGCATCTTTGTCCTTCGAATGCTTTCGAGCATTGGCAAGCTCCTGTTTTATCGCACTGACCATGCCCAGAGCATTTTTTTGTCATATTGCAAATGCTCTCGCGCATATCTGCTATGATTGGAGTGGATACCATTTCTGCAGACTCCATGCCAACAGAAAGCAGCTGTGCATTCAAGTTGCGGGGTGTTAATTGCGCAGACACCAGCTTGGCAGTGTTCATATCTCCTGCAGAAATCTCGACGTCCACTATCAAACGAGGTGTTGCCAGGAGAGACCTGCGCCGAAAAACTTGGATTTGCTCTTCAGATATTGATTTTATGGTGACATAGGAAGTCTCGACTCCGGCTGCCTTTGCGATGCCCATGACAAAGAAATACTGCTTCCGGTCGTCAAAGGAATTTCTCGTCATGTCCAGCGCTAAAATCATTGCAATTGCGAAGTGCGCTGACTGGTCCCTCAATACTGTGCTGCACAGAATTGGCGGCAAACTTTGGCAGTCGCCCTGTAAGCGGACGGGCTGCACACGGCAAAAGTCCTCTGGGGATGGTATATCAGGGGTAGATTCCTGGAAACCCAAACTGCGAATGATTGCAAAATGCTTGATCTCTGTGGTCTCACTTCCTGTGAGGGTAGAAACACTGTTGACCTCGAACAGCGTTGGGACTGTGAAAACTGGAGGATCGTTGACCATTGATACAGCTACATCAATCGTTCCAACCCCAACTCCACCCCAGCTGTCAAATGCCGACAACACCACCTGCGAACGCCCAAAATGGCCCGCAACCGCAACAAGCTCAAGTTGAAAGCGACATTTTCCAACAACACCCCGATCTAGGCCCTCTTGCACATCACCGACAAACTCAGAACGCAACGAGCACCAAGAAAATCGGCTCTGATATCCTCGAGGCCCATCGAGTCCGGTTCCTGCTGTTGTGCAATTGGAATAAGAAGCATTACGCCCTGTCGAGTCTTGAAACACGAACGGAAATACACACGCTTCTGCAGAAGCCCCAGATGCATTATGAAGTCCTTGTGTAAGCACTCTAGCTTCTAAAAGATCCGGCTCGCTAATCTGAACTTCAAACCTTAAACTGTCGCCCTCAAAGTTTGAATACGAATCCTCGTCTATAAACGCAAAACTGCCTGTGGTTGCTTCTGCTGTCGTTAAGTGAATGAGAAGGGGTGCTTGGTTTTCAATCATATGCACTGCCTTCAAAACAGCGTAAGGGATGGTATTGACAGGTTCTACGTAAACTATGATGGACAGCATAGCCTCGAGGCCGAATGCGTCCGTGGCATGCACACTCACGACAATGTCTTCATTCGAGTGCGAGTGTTCAAATTCTACGAAACTCAGCACAAGTTCTTCCCCTTCAATCGTTGCGTTTACCTTCCAGGGCCTCGTGCTATTTGCTGAAAGGAAAAGCCTGTCTGCTGCTGCCGGCCCGTACATGCAAGACTCTCGCACTATCAGCGTCGAACAGTTATCTACATCTCCAAAAACATAAGACAGATTGATACGCAAATCATGACTGTTTTCGACGACCCACAGCGTCCCATTCGGCGCTTCGGGAAGCAATCTCTGCACAAAGGGCCTGTCGGGAATGGGCAGTATATTCACATACTGCTTGGCAGAGACGTTTGCACCTTGGCTATCAGTGGCAATGAGCGTAAGTGCTGCAGCTCCGTGCATATTATGAAGTGGGAGTATCGTCAGAATGCCACCAGCAGATGTAGTGCCTTGCAGGAGTACAGGCGTAAGGGTGCGCACTGAAAATATCATGAAGTCAATCAAAACGAGTGAATCTTGCTGATCAATCATATCTACATCAGTAAAATAGTCGCTCAAAAGCAGTCTTTGTATCGAATCTTCTGATAAAGTGATATTTGGTAGCAAATGTTCCAAATATGGCGGATGATTGACATGCTCGACGATGACGCTTAAAGGGAGAAAGGACGTAAGCCCATCACCATCAAAGATTGACACGTTAAACGTGCCGTGCACGTGTAAGCCGGGCTGTAAAATAAGTCGAACAATGTTTCCTTCCTCAATGCTGGCATTCAACTTCGAAGGGTGGCCGCTGGCAACGTGAACGAAAAGGCGATTTCCACCTCGAAACCACTCGTCCCTGTCCACAATAAAACTGTATGCCGGGACGTGAACAGGTCGCGAGCGACAAGCTTGCACCAGGCAGAAGCCACCATCTTCCAATATTGTCACAGGACCCAATGCTTCAGGTGCATCTGGCACAGGCTGAAACACTACGTGTACCTTACTTGACGTTTTGAGGCCAGATGCCAAAGATTGAATCGTGATGAGCAACTCTACAATGCCATGAATGTCGGTAGATGCTCTGAGCTGGAGAGATGCGCTGTGGCAGTACGGATCGCATCTGAACTCGAGAGCAAGTTGGCTTTGATTCACAATGCGCGTCATGTTGCTGTGGCTGCTACCATAATCCCATTCCGATAGCGTTGCCGGTGCTTTTGTCCGAAGAAGCTGTACTGAAGATAGGATCCACTGCTCATCTAGCTTTTTCCATAGTGCACCGTCAACTTGAACTCCAGTCACGATATCTTGCACAAGTACTGCACCCTCGTCAACAATAATTACTTTTGGCACAGTGAAGCGCGGTGGTTTTGGATCAGGCTCATTGCTTGCACGAGATTGAACGTGGCCAACGTCAATTGCATCTGCCCACGATTTATTTTGGATCTGACTTTGAAGTTTGCCTTGGAGCTGAAAGAGGCTTTCAATGGTGCTGCCCACTACTTGTAGCTCAATGAACCAGACCTCGTGCGGCATCTCGCTCGGCAGTAAGCACCGACTGGTGCAATGCGAATAATTGGGAAATAGCCATCCATCTGCGGTGATGCAATTGGTATAGCAAGTACCAGCACAAGTGCTATCGACACACGTTGTCGTATTTCTATAACTTGTAGCAATTACCATGCGCGTGTCTACGTCGCATACGCTGGCGACTTGCTGGCGGATGCCATATATACCGAGTCTCTGCAAGGAAAACGTCTGCACTTGAAGGTTCAAAGGTACGAAGCCTGTCAAAATATGGAGGCGAGTACGCTGAACGCGACTGTTATGTGCTGTTTGATGAGGCAGATCTTCCAATCCGCCGTCGTCTTGGACAGATATCTCAAAATCAGCCACGCCAACGGCTGCCTGCTTGAGCTTGAGCACCAAGGAACCATCTGGATTTATGTGGGGAGGAATTAGATTGTCGATCAAGCCGGATGTTCCAACCTCGAATATCGTGAAAGTCAAAATTTGTGTTTTGTCTTCATACGGTCCTGCTGACGAGTTGAGCCTCAGCTCAGTATACATTGAGCCCAACTGATTAGGCGCAAAGCAGCCGCAGCTTTCGTCAACCTCATGGATAGGTCCGCAAGGCTGAGGTCCTGGACATGGGGAGCAACACTTTTCCACGACCATGAAAGCATTTTCTTGTGCAACTTGATCCCGGGTGTACGGATCGACCCACATGTAAACGTCAAGCGGCATGCCGATGGTGGGACGCGTGTTAATGGGCATAATCTGCAGCGTAAAATTCTGTATTGAACTGGTGTCGTGCCCCCAAAACTCTGTGCCACCATCGTCATGTGCGCTGAATGACAAGACTGTCTGTCCCCATGAGTAGGCGCCAATGTGCAGAGCGACAACGCCATTCATGCTCAAGATGGGAGCGCTATCGAAAACGATTGTCGTTCCGCTCATCTTCTCGAAAGTGAAGGTCAGGTTCTGATAGAGCTCATTCTCCGGGCCCTGAAAGTTGCCAAGGAAGTCCGACCAGAACCAGTTCAAGGTAAATCGGGAACTCGAGTGTACGTAACTCTCATTCTGCTCCAAGAGCACGATAGATGGTTCAAATAAAAAGATGGGTGCGTCATTGACAGGCGTGACAAATACCGTGACAACAAGCGGCTGAGAGGTGTCTTGGTCGTAGACCCCTTGTGTCCCGCCATCATCAATGAGCCGCACCCGGATCCGCGCATGTCCATTCTCATTTGCTGCAAGTTTGAAGGTCAAGGTGCCGTTGGGAGAAAGTGCAAGAGCATCAAAGAGTTGCTGATTGCCCTCTATTATTTCCAGTTCAAAGTTGAGCTGCTGATACGCCTCATTCGAGCGATAGAGGGAATCTGAATAATACACCCCAAGTTCTGATGCCTCTGGGAAGAGACCCTTGGAAATATTAAAAGCAAAATGATGCTGCCGGAATGGTAACATCCAAGTTGAGTCTTCCAATACCTGTACAGTTTCTTGTCGAAGTTTAAATGCAGGTGCCTGATTAATGGGATGGACTCGGATGGTAAAGTTTGTCCAAGGTGTGCTGCGTCCTGAAGTTGAAATGAGTCTAAATGCAACAACCGAATCACCGTAGAAACCATACGCCGGCGCAAAAGTGAGAGTTCCTACTGAATTCATCTGAGGGACTCCAATGTCACCCTCAAAATTCATCGGAGCGTACACAAATAATTCAAAATCAACATCTGCGATGAGCTTCACGTTACCAGATGCTGCAGGAATGGTCGGTGCAGCAAATGAGTTGCCAAAATAATTGAATATGGTAAGGCCCGCCCCATGCTCAAGATTCTCATCAACATCGATTACGCCAACAGCGTACAGCTGGGGCAAAAGTTCGGTGGTAACCAAAAGCACTTTGAACCGCTTCAGAGCAGAATGATCCTGAGGGGTACTGTCGCTGCATTCGCTCGTGATTCCTCCTGAGTCAAAAAGTTGTACTTCAATTTCGGTGGATCCAGCCTTCAGAGGCGCTGGCAAAAATGTCAAGTCGCCCTCCTGCGATATGTGCGGTTGAACCTGCAAATCAAAATGAGTCAGAATGGGCCCAAATTCATCGTTAATAGGCCGAAAGCAATCAGTGGGGGTGATGTGCAGTACAGGTGCCCCACGCGTGTGTTGTATGTGCTGCGGTAGATCCTGGCTTTGACGCCAGCCTCCTTAGTGTTCTTTGCTACCAATGGATTCGTCTATAACTATACCGTAATTACAATCGTCCTCTGTTGTCTGACTTGACTGGATCAGAAAAGTGATGTTAAAATTCCGATGCTCGAATTCCCACCAAAATTCTAGTGGTTTCAATTTCACCCATCTTGGGTTGTTTTTGCACGTTTTGCATCCAAAACGCCGAAATTAGGGGGGCACCACCCACGCAGGCGCGCGGCGCGCGCCCGCACGACAGCGGAGAACACCACAAAACACACCTCCAAACAGCCAGAAATGGGCCCAAATGCCCCGCCTCCAACCGGTAAGAGTAACTTCATAACTCTGACGTAACTCGTAGAGTTCGTAGAGTTACCATGTAACTCTTACCGGATACGTTTGGGGGCGTACGGATTTTTGGGGGCGTTTTGGTGGTGTTGTTGTAGTGTGTTGGGAAAATTTCTGCAGGCCAGAAACGTATCCAAAAAGTCGTACGGGAAAAGGACAAACTGTTCGCGCTCAGCATCAGCATGCACGCCCATGTGAGTTTCAAAACGCAAAATAGAGGATTTTGGCGAGAAATCAATTCACGCCAAGAGAGTAATGCGTGGACAATCTTTTGCCCCCCCAAACTTGCGCGCGCGCTTGAAAGCAGAAACAGGCAAAGTGCAGGCTCAGCCTCGGCGTGGAGTGGATAGCCATTCGTGTTTCTAAAATCTGTCCTGAAACACAGCGCACACACAGCACGCACACGGCACATGGCACATGGCACACGGCAAATAGACAAACCTCGAAGAAAGCGGGGACTCTTGCATGAACAACGAAGGTAAGAAGCTGGTTGGCTTCATCTGCAGAGTCCTCGTTGTTGACCTGCTCAATCGAAATGAGTCAAATTGGGCCCAAATCAATCATTAAAGGGCCGAAAAAAACAAATGGGGGTGTGTAATACCCGTCGGCCGCGCCAGATTCGACGAGTCCAGTTTGAATATGTGATAGGCTTGGAATCATAGGCTTCGCGTGAAGCAGAGCCAAGGCTGCTGCCAACGAAATCGGGTGCCTTATTTACTGCTGTGAATGTGTAGACAATTTCATGTGACGATGTCAGCACGATCATCTCAGACGTTTCAAGATTCCGTGATATAATCTGCACACGCGCCTTGCCTTCGAGATCTTGGCGATATAATCTCCAGATTGTTTCCGACCACATCGGCGTTTGACACGTGATGAGTGTGGGTGATACAAGTGTGCCCACCGTCGTTGCCGTGATGGAAGGCCGTGTTGGGTGCTGCTGTACTTGTGCTTCGAACCGACATTCGTAGCTTACAGATGCTAACGATACGTTGAATGCTGTCCGATTGGTCGTACAACGAGCCTCACAGCCTGCAAGAGAGACTTGGGAGCAGCCAGCTGAGACAATACAGGCATCTACACATGCGGAATCGCACGTAGGTTTTTGACAACGTGTGCTCGTGCTAAAGTTTCGGGTCACGTCAAGTGACCAATTAGCAGGGCCTCCAAACCCAAAGCCTCGCACAGACAGCAGGTCTCCTCCTAGTTTATCTCCACACATCGGTGACAAATCCACGACTTCTGGTACAATGAATATTCTGGCGTCAGGTTCTGAATGATAAATGTCAGATCCATCGCCAAGGCGCACGGAAAAGAAGCCTAGAGTTGACGACTCGTGGAATGATGGCATTGCACAGACCAATTTATCGACAGAAATTATCGAGGCCATCGTTGATCCGAGGGAAATTCCCCGAGCCACTTGCGATAAGTGACATCTATATTCAAGAAGGGGGTCGAATCCGCTTCCGAGAACTGTGATAGATTGTCCGCCGGCCGCTTCCTGGATGCGATGTGGTGCATCCAATCCAATTAAGGCAGCACCGTCCCATACAGTTTCTATGGTGACTTGCACAGTAGTATTGGTCTGAAGCTGCCAAGTGGCGTCAGCAACAGAGTCATAGTCAGTGCTATAACAGATTTGCAGTGTTCCTGGTTTGGCCCACACAAATTCAACGGTTAAATCTGGCAGCATTGGTGCCTCTAGTACACGAATACGGCAATCTCCTACGGCGGTAAACGCAAGTCTGGTGGCAGGAGAGTATTCCGCTCCAGAGAATCTCAGAATGACGCCAGTCTGGGCCCTTACAGTCAACGAGCATCTGTGTAAGCATCGTTGTGGAGGGCCGATACACTGCACAGCATCAATACTATTCGCTGTGGCCTTGGAAATCACATTTATTCTCAACCCTCTCTGCTCCAACCACACCGGAGAAGCCCCCAAGACAGTACTGTAGCACACAATATAATGACCAGCTTCGAGCACGGTTGCCTCGAGTACCAAGATTCCAGAGCGCGTTACCACAGGGAGACTCTGCACATTGGTGCATGGAGGCTGACTGGCGTCTGAAAGGCCGACTGCGGCATTGTGCGTGAAGTTTCTGCCGTACACTATAAATGAAAAGGAATGTTCGGCAGATATGTTGAGACGGAACCCGTGCTCCCGCGAGTCTACGTCAAGGTATTGGAGGTGAAGATACTCAATATTGCGATTGCCAGCACCAATCATCGATATGAGCTCGACACCGCTGCTTGTCTGCTCGCTATACTCACTCTGTCCAACCTGCTTGTAACACACCTTGTATACTTCTTCGATTTTGGCGCTATTGGGCGAGGTCCAAAGGGGCGCGGTCATTGTTACTGTGCCAGCAGTGTCAGCAATCTTCTCACTGTAGATGTTTGTATTGCACTCACCACTCAATGCAAATCCAATGCGCGTAAAAGGAGATAGCTCAAGTCCTTCAAATGTGGCTTGAAAGTCCATTCCTCGTTCGAAACTAAGCGGCTGCATACTTGTGACCGAGGTCGGTTTAGCCTCTTCGAACACATCGATATACACGTAGTAAACATCCGAGGCAATCACCTCACCCTGTGGCCACCAAGAACCTTGCGCGCCTGCTTGACCATTCACGCATACGTGCCACTGACCCAAGCCGGGGACTGTAACAAAGAAGGCGTCAGACTGGTTGCCAGTACCCGACAATACCATCAAATCTGCACTCCTCCAATCACTGCCAGAGCAGTCTGGGCGGTCGAAAAAGGGATGCATCGCCCGAGAGAAGGATGCGAGGCTGTTATTCGAGTAGTCTAAACCAATGAATTGAAAGGAAAAGGTGATATCTGAAGGAATTCGAACACGTTGTCCCTCAACACACACTGAGGTAGCACCATCATAGCCACAAACCTTAAGCGACTTTACCACCCCGGTCACAGCTGCTGGTACCACCACTAGCTGTGCCTGCTGCAACACCCACATGCTCGAGGTCGTGTCCCCCGTCACTGAGTAGCACACATGATATGCCCCAGGATAGCGCACAGACAAGCTCAAGGCCGCTGCCTGAGAGCCAACTCCCGAGAAGAGTGCTGTGGTGTATTCTCGATTTGAACATTGACCCGTGCGAGTCAGCGCTACGTACACTAAAGATGAATAGTCTGCACCTGCAAAATTGAGTAGAGTCGAATGCTGCATGGACTTCCATCCCTGGCTGGCGCTACCAACAATCTCTCCCGTGATATCACCCTTTGGCAAAGGATCTCCTGCAGTAATCCTTGAGGGTGCAACTCGTAGAATGGATGCAGCGCTGGCTTTCTCAACATAGTGCATGAATGCTCCAAATGCGCTAATCTGTGCCACAAAAGGCCCTTGAACACCACTTGTCGAGTAGCAGATTTCGGTGAGGGCTGAAGAGGAAACGTTGACTACGACAGACCGAGTGAGAACCGCGTAAACATGCACGGGGTTGCTGCAGTCACCTGCAAGACTGAATGCTACATACGAATGAAGCTCGGAGAAATCGATGCCGCTGAATTCGACTTCTGTCGCAAATCTGATCGTAATCCTACTTGGGAACAAATGTGAAATGCGTGATGCATTTGCGGGAGCAATTCCAAAGACAGTTGGACCTTGCTGCACAAACGGGCCATGTGCGCCATCTGTGGAATAGCATACTACCCACTCGCCCTGGCCCGCAATGGAAATTGTGATATCATTGCTGTATGTCAGGTTGACTGCGGTGGCATTGAGTGCAAGATTCCCGCAGAAACCAGAACGTGCAAAGAAGATAAAACTGCTTGTAGAATAAAGCTCGTCTGTAGCGAACAAGGTCAAGGTGGTCTGTACAAGGGGTGCTACTCTCGTGGGCGTCAAATGTAAAATACTGCTGACTGAGGCCCGTGCGATGACGTGGAGGGCGGGTGTTTGCGCAACAAACACGCCGTCTTGACCTCCCGTGGTGTAGCATACAGTGTGTCGCCCTGACACATCCATCATGATGTCAAAGACCGAACTGTTGCTATGATGTGGACTGATCCAGAGAAAGAAGCTTGGTTGACAACTTCCGTCTGAGGAGATTGAAATGTAGCTCCACGCTGACACGTGAAATCCTTTGAAATTGATTTTGCAAGATTGCCCAGCAACTATTTTGGCCGGCAAAACACCCCGAATGCTACCAGCTTCCGAAGACGGGATAATTTGGAGTGCATTGATTGATTGCTCTACATATGGACCGTCGACTCCGTTTGTTGAGTGGCATGCAACATATACTCCGGACCCCAACGTGAATGCCGCCTGCGTCGAATGGTCCAGAGCAACCGAGTGTCGCATGAGGGCGTTGCATCGAGTCACACATTCAGAAAAATTGGCATATGACGACTGGATTGCAGCGCAATCATCATGGCAAGCACTGGCACAAGTGATATTGTCACACGACAAGTTCGGACGCATGCACTGGCCTGGAAGGGCTAGCGCAACAGCCGTAAATAGCGAAGGCAACACGCCCACAAAGGTGACGTTGAATTCCAAATCTGGGGCAGCTCGGACAGGCGAAAGAGACGTAATGATATGAGATGCATTGAAAACTTGCAGATTCGGCAAGGCTTGCAAGACCCACGACGACGTGCTACTCCCACCACCTGTGCTGTAGCAGACGCGGTGAGCACCGAGCGGCAAAGTGATGAGGAAACTGTCAGATTGCATGTCGCTGCCTTGATTGAGAGAGACAACTAAAGGTCCGGTTGATTGAGATTCATTCCAGGAGCATTGGCCTAAGGGATCCTCTCCCAAATGAAAGGCAACGAAGTTAAAGTACGAATACCCTGCCCCCATTAATACAATCCGAGCAGACTGTTGCGCTCCAAGCTGTGCTGAGATCCGACGAAAAATACTGGATGATGAAGCCCGTGCTTCTGAGACGAATGTCAAGGCAGACTGATGATAAAAGTCTCCCTCACTGCCATCTGTGCTATAACAGATAAAAATTCGGCCAGTAAAGTTGAAATCGTTTTCAATGAGCACCTCGACTGTAGACAACAACGGAAAAATCTTCATGAAAAACTGCTGGCGACATGCCGAGTCGTTTGAAAGGGACAACGAGGTATAAGGACTCACTTGAGCTTCACTCCACGTTACATTCAAGCTCTGATCTTGAGGAATGCGAATCTCGGAAGAAGACGATTGGCATGTTGGAAGACAGAAACTGCTCACGATCATGGCGGTTGTGATGGGCAGTCTGCTGGCTGGATTGAGCACATACATCATCGACGTGTTGCCTAAGAATTTGAGCACGCGATGGGCGGAGACTATTTCCATCTGCACCATTACTGCGCCTGTCGGCAAGTGAATCCACGAAGGTGAGAGGCACTCAAGGATATTTGGGCTGAGGGTGTTGGCCGTGCTGTTGCCAAGGTGTAGACCAGCCTGAAAAAATCTACAAACAAGCCCTGCAGATGGAAATCCCCACCCTTCAACAGTGATGATTTCAGCAGACAAGGTGCGGTACAACTTGCGTGGCGAAAATGCGGTCCACACGGGCACGAATGCAAGTTCGGTATCAACTTGTGGCAAATGCAGCACACGAGGGACAACGTAGGACACACACACTTTTCCATAGGACAACTCCCGCTGCTCCCACCACAATTCTGTGCAATTAGCGTTGATTCTCAAAAGACTAACGTTGACCGTTGCAGCTTCTCGTGATGCGCCCCAACTTGGAGTAATGCATGTCAACATATTATTGGCAGCAACGGCTGGTTTCGACCATTCTTGAGTGCTCTCACTTGCAAATTGGCAGGCATAGTCCACTAACGGAATGAAAGCAGTGCCCTGGAGCACAAGCTCTTGTCCACCATTTGCATACGCCTCTGTCAGAGACATCGAGGCGAATGTGGAGAAAAACATGAAGGTGCTCGAATCTCCGAAATACATCAAGGACGTCTGGTTACATGGTGTTGTGGTGCTGTTTGGTGCAGCGCATTGCTGCGTCCTTACCACGGACAATTCGGTGGAAATCCCTTCCAAGCCCATGCTCCAACTAGCAGCAATTCCGTTTCTTCCGACACCAAAGGACGGGCTGATGCACTCCAGCTCGCAGGCAATTGAGCCGTTCAGCCTGCACAGGTCCAAATTGCCCAGTAGTGATGCATTACTTGTCATGACTATGCCATCGACTCTGAAACTGCACTGGTACGTGTGGGAAATGGTAGCAGGCATGCCGTACATGGCAATGCTCACTACGGTCCCACCTTCCGCCCCACCAAAAACAGGAGCGAATGCAGACCAACTACTCATAACAGAGAAGTTTGTTATTGAGCCCGTCTCTTGTAAGTGTCGAACCTCCACTCCATGATGCAACAAACGCACACGTATATCATACTCCTCCACAGCTTCTTCAGGTACTTTGCACGCAATCGTGGCATGACTTAAGACGATAGCGTGCACAGTCCAATCTGAAAGTGGTCCTTGAAACCAACACGTATATGCCGTAGAGTGCACGGAGAAGCCGTTGCCAGCAATGTGTACGCTGGATCCAGAACCAGCTAGCACTACCAGTGGTGGCTGTAGAGAGCTCCAGTGCTCATGTACGCTGATACTGGGCGGAATGCATGAAGTGTAGGGATATGGTAGTTTCCGACCACAATTAGCCGAGACGTACTGCACGTCACGGCCACGACGCCCAACGAGTTTAAATTGGAGCGATTCTTCAGAGAGATGCATCCCTGATTTGGAGGCCGTGAAATTCCACTGTGGGAAAATGCAAGAAATGGTGCCACTATCACGTGCAATCGCCTGGGTACTCATAAATAGTATTTCAGAGGCGTTACACCGACTGGCACACTCGATGAAATTGGAGTACGACAAATTCTGCATATCACAAGCCTTACGGCAAGCACTTTCACAAGTGCCATTGTCACAGGTAGAGTTGCCGATAAACTGGCACTTGTATCCTTGGTACGATGCATCGAATCCGCTACCCTGAATCAGGATCAATTCACCGCCTTTTGCCCACGTCACAGAAGTATTTATGAAGCTCCAGACTGCATAGAGCTCGACGTTTGCGGCTGACTCCCGAGTATCAGACTGTAAATACGGTATAGTTCGGTTGATGCGGCTGCCATCTGCCTCTGTGACTTGAGTAAGATAGAGCCGAACGCCCATGGATGGCTGACACTGGCCCAAGTCTACACAACCTCCTCCACCACTACACGCAGTATCATTGTAACACGAGGCATTTGTATTGGGGGCATGACAAAAACACGTGCCAGACCCTCCACTGCACACAGGCCGACCTACAACTCCAAAGAAATTGCACATACAGCGCCCTGAGCAGGTGCCCTTTTCAGCAATTTGCTTGCCATTCTGGCAGTGGCCTCCGCACGATTTCCCCAGCTCATCGTTGTCTGAACATGAACCTGGATATGCAGGGTGTCCCGAACACACGGAAGGAAAGTCGGCTGAGTATTCCCAAAAAGGTACGACGCAATCCAACGTTGTTGAAACACTCATTAATGCCGAATTTAAGGGCGCAGCGATTGTCGGCGCAGACGACTTAGTATAAATTATTTTGCCTGTGTTTTCTTTTAATTGGAACTTGCACTCGTACTTGGGCCCATACGCATCGTATCCATACAGCACAGCTCCTGGGAAAAAGACGTACTCTTGCGAAAGCTCAGACTGGAAGGCCAGATTGTCTGGGCGCATTGGCGCCGAGGTTGAGTTCACTTGTGCCATCACCAATCTTCCCGGGCGGATGGAGAGGAATCCGTCGGAATAGTCCTTGCTGCCATTGCAGCATGACATTGATGACTGCTGGTACGTGGCACAACATTCTTCCAGATCTGTGTCCAGAGCACTACCTGTCTCGGAATACTGCACTATACGTGATGAGACAACAAGCACACCACTAGTGGAGCCAGCAATGAGTCTGCGCGGCTGGCCAAGGTTAAGTGTAGCATGAAATTGATTGGTGACATTAACAACGTTTCCTCCAGGATTCAGCAATTCCCATCCAAGATCTCTCAAATCACCCGACTCGTGACCTGAAAAGCTTCCATTTCGCATGTACAGCCATACAGTGTGTTCTCCAAGACCCCGCGTTGCGAAGTCGAGCCCCTCAAAAATCGCATGCCGTTTCGCAAAAAGATCAAACGTCACACCCGGAAATCCTGGCCGCTGCCTTGGAATAGCAACCCCCGACAGGCTGCTGAGCACTTCTCCCGTGCCAACTGCCGCCAATCTCCTGTTTGATGCTGCATATTCTGAGGTTTGTAGCCCGTAAATTTCAAGCTGGATTGGAGTTCCTCCTATAGCAGGCGCGGAAGTGACATTCGCCTCCGACCAAGTCCCACTTGGCCGTATTGACAGACCCTCTGATTGCCCACCGCCTCTCAAGATGGAAGCGTATGCCTTACTATTAATGATGACAACGTGATCTGGCCGCACTTGACTCAGTCGCGTCTTGTTGAGAGCCATGAGAATTGACAATTCTATGTCGCCTCCCGAATTCGAGTAAAACGCCCCCCAACCCCGAGATCGGCGTACCGATACCGATGCAGCAAAGGATACATCTTCTGGCAACTTGGGTGTGAGTACGTCAGAAGCACGATACAAAGAAAAGTTGTAACTGTGGGCACCCATGGGATGCAGGACGGTGGCATTTTTGTATGGGCACAGTAGGAGGGAGCTGTTGATAACTGTGGCTGTGATGTACGCCCTCTCTTCTGCCAGCCATGCATGCCCTGTTGCATTGGGGCGTGAGAGAGCGCAATAATACTCTTCGTGCGCAGCGAAGCCCCACCCACGAATCTGTAAAACATCCTTCTCCTCTACTGTGACTGGAAACACAGAAGAATACTCGGCACGATAGATAAGAATCGCGGACGTGCTCTGAATGCGCTCGATTCCACCACGTGACACCCGCATGGACACTGGTGTGCCCATTGTTGAGGCCCGGGTGTTGGCATTTGATGGAGGCTCCGCAGTGAAGGGCCACAAAGGCATTGTAAAGATAATGGTTGACAGATCTCTTGCTTGCGCTGTGGCGGAGACCATTTGTGATGTGTTCTTAGCCCCTCTCACGACTAATTTATATTCGACAGTGGTACACGATGGAAATGCTGCTGTGGCGCATGTGCCAATGTCGAAGCCGGCTCCTCTCACAGTAACGCTAGACCCACCCACTGATGATGCATCGCACTCAAAATTCAGTCTATCGACGTCCGGTGGGCACTCGCCGATCTCATAGATGCCCCACGCGCCGTACGATGCCTCGAATTCTGTGGGCGGGAATGAGACTGACGCAGCTGATCCAATGAACGAAGTGACTGCAGCGCGGTATTCAAACCCTGTCTCATTACCCTCAGCAACCTTGATTTCGAAACCATCAGCAGTGAATAGTGCCAGTTTAATGGCCGTCTCATAACTGGAGTATGCTGGAGCAGATATGCTCAAGTGGTTTTCCGAGAAGGCCTTGGCAGAGCTGGTGTCATGTAGGCCCCTAGGGCTAAAGAAGTGCAAGGTGTAATGATGGCCAACAACAAAGGATGAGCCGGAAATTGAAAGATTCGAGCCTCCTTGAACCGACCCGTATTGCTTCAAGGGCAGCCACCAAGTTGGGCGTGAAGATGAGTAAGCACGAAGCGAGATGGTCTCAGATCTGGAAGTTTCTTCGTTTCTGTCTGTCATTCTACCATCTGCACGCATGAGAAAGACTGTCGCCAGCAAGAACCACTGAGCAGCTCTTTGCCGTTTCCCTGCTCATTTATATATGTATATGCATTTGTATATGTATATGTATGTATATGCATATATGTACACATATATATTTATATATGTATATATAGAATCTCACAGTCACAATCACAATCTCATTCATGATCTCTCAATCATGATCTCAATCTCAGTTACACTCTCCGCTCGACTTCAAGACATGCTCAGCAAGCGTTATTTTCACAAATGAAGCGTTTAGTACAAGTCAACAATCGTGGCCATAACGACCGCAAGAATAGCACACACCACACTTGGTATGCAAACATATTTACATGCATGCACCTCTCTGACAATTGTGAGAGCGCTGCTGCATCTGCCGCAAATCAGGCGCTGATCGTTCTGTTAGTGCGAACGGCTGATGATCTGCTGGCCTTGGCAAACTGCAGTTCTCTCTCGAGAACAATATCACTGCTCTTCTAGCCCGTTCTCACTTATCATTGGCATTGCCTTTTTTTTACGTTCCGTTTTGTTTTTCTTGACTCTTCATTCGAATGAAGCTCGGTTCGTTTCGCGGGCTTTTTGGGCAAAAAAATTAGTAGCCCGCAAAAATCCACACTCGGACTCCCACATTCCTTCCAGCTGGAGTGCGTGTCACACTCTATCCGCAGGATCATTCGTGTTTACCGGGAATTGGGAATACTAGAAAGTTGGCAATCTCGAGATGCTTGTTACAAATTTTCAAAATTTCTAGTATTGTGGCTTGACAAATCTCGGTGACAAATGAATCCAATAAAACAGGTCTTCTGTCGACCTATCCCTACTCCGTGAATATCGTGACAGTGACCGTGATAATTCTTTTTATTTTTCTTCGCCACGTGTCAAACAAAATTTTTAGTCATCTGTTGTGTATCCGTAAAAACGCACTCGTCAAATTCAATGAGAACGAGCAGCAAGACGTCGAGTGTTCCGAGTGTGAAATAGTGATTAAAGATAGCGTGAACTAGCCCCTGAAGTGCCTTGTTCACGAGCAACCTCATCGCATCTCAAAAACACTGACCCGCGATACAGTCTGTAAAAAAGAGTATGGGCAGGACACCAGGGGCAACACTGAGCTTTGTAAGTGTGTATTCTATATCTTCATGTACACGTCTCATACACAATCAGCCTACACACAAGAACGAGAGAACACAACCTACGGCGG
>Ga0209491_10006261_pt1 | contig 16646 bp, 8 predicted proteins | sample BON02_FD_187213 | JGI IMG/M metagenome (GOLD analysis project Ga0209491, IMG submission 187213) | Freshwater microbial communities from Lake Bonney liftoff mats and glacier meltwater in Antarctica - BON-02 (SPAdes) (version 2) | ecosystem: Environmental > Aquatic > Freshwater > Ice > Glacier...
TTTATTTTTACCACTTCCTGCGTAGTCTTTTCGTTGTCGAGCTCTACCAGATACACAAGATCCATGAAATGCTCGTGCAGGTTGTAACTTGCAATCGTCTGTGGGTGTATAATTCTACGAACAGTACCAAGCCCTGCTGCTCCTACAGTGCTCAAGACCGTCACAAAGACACGGTCGTGCAAACTGATCTTAATTGTCAGCTTGTTTTGAATCGAAACATAGAGGAAATTGATGTTGATTTGATTCATGCTTACTAGTGTGGTTTTTTTATTGTATGATATTATCAGTTCTTGTTGTTTTTGATTTTTTGTACTGAGTCCTACAATGTCAAACACTTCATTGTTATGTTTCCTCACTTTCAAAAATTCCTCAATCTGGTATTCGACATTTGGTTCATTGTTGAGCAAAACTTTCGTAGCCGATGCATTTAGAAGAATCTGCCGGTTTTTTACATAAAGTATTTTTTGGGTGGTTTTTGTTGTTTCAATCTTCCAGGCGATTGTGGGAGCCGACGATTTATTTTGTTTTGCAACCGGAAGAACAAGAGCCAACTCTCTATATAGCAGACCTTCGATCAATTTTTTCTGAAGTTGGGGCACCAGTCTAGATTTCGATTCGATCTTGATTACATAATACGGACATATGCATCTTGTTTGTGTGTGTTGGTGAGATGTGTATTCGCTAGTCTTTGTGGCAGTGTCGCACACAATTATATACTTGTGGCCTAGAACATTGTATTCCACCGTTTCCAAAATATCCATGCAGTTTGTTCCCATGACAATTTTATCTACGACGTTTGACCTGGCAGTCTTGATATCCTCCACATCGTGCAGGCTATTTGTTACCATACACAATGTCTGCACACACTTTGGATATTCGTTTTCTGTGTCGTGCACGAAATCAAGCATTCTATTTACACAGAGCGGATTGTACACAAACTCAAACTTCAGGATGACAATGTCGGAATTGAGTTTGATATTCTCGATGATGTCCTTCAGACTACAGCCCGATATATCGAAATCATTCGGGCGCCGGAAACTATTGTACACCGAATCGGATTCGCAATAGGTAGTATTCTCTGATAGAATCGCGTCAAAGACTTGGCGCAGCGTAACGCCGACGTCATAGTTTCTGTCGATGCAGCAGTGCTTGTTGGCGCAAAACCACACGGATTCTTGAAAGTGTGATACTTTGATGCAAGAGTTGAGATACCGAAACGGATAATCAATCATTTTTATATTCCGCACGTATTTGTCGATATTACAGTCTACATGGCACATCATGGGCATCTTTGTCTGTGCTCTGCACACGCATTGAGCTCGTTTTATCACCAAATACATCTATTTTAAGGACGAGTAGAATCTATTTTCAAGACACTAGAAAATAGTGTGAGAAATGTGAATAAAAAGACATAGCAGAACACAGTCTTGTTACAGATGAATGGTGATGTGAGCGATGCAGAGTCAGTTGCCTGCGGCCTGGAGCCAGATCAGGGTCGAGAATGATGTATCGGAAAGCACCTTGGTGTCGACTAACAAACAGAAAAAACGGAAACGCGGGGTTACGGTTAATGAAGTTGTAAAGGTAGGAGAAGATAACGTAAGAGAAATTGAAGACAATGGGTTGAGCCACATTGGCAACTGCTGTGCGCCAAGTGTATTGAAGCCCGACAACAAGATGGTAAAGAAACTTACAAGCAAAGAACAAACCGTGGTTTTGGAAATCAGGAAATCGATTGAGAAAAATATATCACAGCTGCCAATAACAAACGAGAAGCTTGCGAAGATGCTATGTGGGATGACACAAAACCTAGAACAAATTGTGTCGAGCACAAACTACAGATCCGTGCTCAAGAGCGAGAAATCCGATAAAGTGACGTACACCAACGATATCAAATTCGTGTCTAAATCTTACGAAGACACCTATTTAAGACAGCCCATCTCTGCGGATGAGAAAAGATGTGTGCGTGGAAATGAATGCGAGTGCATGCACATTGATCCAGCACAGAAATTCATTGGCGTGGAGTACATATTGCCCTGGGAGACGGACAAGAAAACAAACGGCATGTGTTTGCCATGTGTCCGTGCGACCACACAGATTTTGTTCTATGACATTGTGCATTCGGGAGCAATCGTGAATGGAATCATTCAGAGGTTTTACAACAAGCACTCTATCGCTGGCGAATATAAGCTGTCGAATATGCTCATCTGCCCCCCAAACGGCCCTATTGAAAACTTGCCGATGCCCATACTAAGACATCAGCGCAATCTTTACACAGTACACAATGACAATAACATTTACCACATGACGCAGACCAATGTGGATTTTCAATGAGCCTCTTGTGTGTGAAGGTTCTGGATTTTAAGCTTTTCTCTACATTTTTTGGCATGCAGAAGAAAATCGCAAAGCATGTCGTTAATGTAAGAAAGCTTAAGAATACCAAATACTGTATCCAGAACAATGTGCAGTCGTGTTTTGTCGAATATGAATATTTCGATGAAAATACACACAAGAGGCGGGAAATATGCGAAACAGCACAGGACGACACTGTGATAAATGAAACGGGCGAAGATTGCACGAAAAACACTAGTTCCTTTCTGAAAAACGACAATTGTACAATCAGCAAAAAAATGATTCTACGCGAAATCGAAATGCTAGAGAATATGGTGAGAAAGGGTGACACAAACGCACGCAACCAGATACTTATGTTGCTGCCTTTGTACAGTTACATGTCTGTATATAAAAACATGCACAATATTATAAAAAATATACACAAGCAAAAAATCAAACATATTGATATCCGGCACATGCCTGATATTACTGTATTTCTGCACCAGTGCATTTTACCGACGAGATACCATGAAGATGATATTGTGATTTTGATGAGGTCGTGTATTCCATTTTTCCAAAACCCACGCCGTGTGAAGCAGGATCATGCATGGCCACCGGAAAACGACAAGACTCTTATCATCCTCATCAAGTGCTGTGTGCCGTCGCTTCTGTCGATTTATCCCAGCATTTGCATCAAGGACATCAGTTTCCGGTGCCGGTCAAAAATAATGGTGTATCTTCGTCACCTCCTCGTTGGCACTTTTGAGCAGCGCAACACGTTTTACGTCAGTAACAAGGTGCTCATAAAAATGTGCTTAATCGAGTACATTTACTTCTTCATCAACCACATCAACCCGCTGCCCAAGACAAAGTTCATTCAATCGATTGACATCAAAAATATGGCAACTAATATCTTCAACATTGGACAACAACTTCGCGTGGAAATCAACAGTGAGTACAATAAAAATCCGCAGATACTAATTCCGGAATTGTTTGCGACTGTGAAGCCTAAATGTTTGGTCATGTATGAGCGTACTTCTAGATACAACAAAAATATGATTGTAAATAACATGGCTATGGCAAGCATGTCGGATGGTATGGTCAGTCTGCCAACGCAATCCATCAAGATGCGAAAACAAAACACGCTCGTTGTTCTCAAGAATTCGCTACACCATTTATCGAAAATACCATACACAAACTCTTTCCAGATATTTGACAACTACTGCCAGAGAAGTGGCATAGAAACGGGACACATCAACGTGCTGTGGGACACAATGCAGCGGATCAAAGTATATGAACTCACTCTTGACCTATTTGAGAAACAGAAGAATTCAATCGAACAGCGAGTCGAGTCTACATCGGCGCTGCATATGCAGAGGCAGAGCAACCTGTTGGTCTGCATTTCATGTATCGAGAAAAATATATTCCCAAAATTCAGGCATGACGTGCGGAAAAATGAGTACAAGTGTACACGATGCGACATTGAAGGCAGTGTTTTCGAGGTGAATGTCATGGGGCGACTTATCGTGGTGTGCAACATACCACTTGTATTTTCGACCTGTTGTAATCAGATTGTAGTCTACAGCGGCACCAACAACGAATTCCAGGCCCCGAAAACACCGTGCAATTGCATTAAATGGACAAACAACACCAACACGTCGACCTTTAACAGTCTAATCTCGAGCATGTCTGTGTCACAATATGTTTTCCCCGTGGATGATATAATGAATATCGAGTGGGTGCATGCTACTACGGAATACATGCAAGCAAGGATGAGTGGCAATAACTATCCAAACTTCCACCTACTCTCGAATTGTTGTCAGACCCCACACACTTGTTGCGTTTGTAATTACACTACCTCGAACAGTCACAAATACATTCTGCTCGACATACACAGTTCCATAATGTTGTCTGTGCGAGTTTGCAGCAAGCATTCCATCCCAGAGTACCGCAAGAAAAACATACTTAGCATCGACGATTATCTGGGGTTTTTGAATAAAAAATAAAATGCCTACATTTTTTTTCTGCTCATCAAGACAGCCGAAAACTTTGACGAAGGAAGCATTCGTGCTGCAAACTTAGCCAGCGTGTCGTTTTTGTGCTGGTTCTGCGTGAGGCTAAACGTGGGGTAGACTGGTTTCACGATTTTCTTCTTGATCTGCATTTGCTTCTGTAGGAATGCTGTTCTTATATAGTTTAACAAACTACTGTAGACTATTTACGTGGCAATGTTTTTCGAAAAAGTAGGTTATAAGTGTGTGTTTAATTAAATGTCGTGGAGAGCATGAAAAAGTTGTGTCACTCGACAACAACCAAAAAATTACATAGTTTGAAAAAATAAAACAAAATAATTTCAATGCATGTATGTTGATGTGTGTGTGTAGATTATTCAGACCAAAAAACGACTGATTTTGTTAGAAGGGCAAAATAATTTCTCAGCTTACTGCTTGTTTATTAATAAGACATTGAAATAAAATGTCTGTCTGGAGAATCGGCACTGTTGTCTGCTTGCTGGTGGGTTGTCCAAGAATCATTCCCTGTCACAAAAATTGCTCAGTCTGCACAAACAAAGTTAGGTTGTGCATACACGGATTATTTTCTGCGCAATCACACGCGATTCGGAACTCAGATCAGGCAAGTTCATTGCGCTGTGCAGAAGCGCCATGCCAATCCCAGAGCCAAAAAGGCAATACAATTCTGGATAAGGAAGCATGTGTTTGTTGAGGACACACAACGCCAAACTCTGTACTCCAATCTGTGTCTCATGCTGGCGCATAATCTGCATAACAACTCTCGCAAGGCGGGTGCTAGACCTGACAGTGAGGTTCTTGCACAGGGGCAATTTGCTCAGCAAAGAAAGACATGCCATGACAAAATCGCTCTGCAGGGTGTGTGGAAATTGCAAGGCCATTTTGATTTTCGCCGTCGACGTGCTATCTATGCCCATAATGTTGTCGAGTGAGCGGATGATTTTTTTGAATCCGTCCTGCTGCGCCACAAAATTCAAGAGCTGCCGAGAATTCGTCAGCACATTCAATGTCAACATGCATTCCACGTGCAACAAATGCTCGTCGTAATTGTCGCTCATTGCGTCCAAGACTATTTTCACTAATCGAACGGACGGAGATGGACGCCGGTCTTCTGACGCTGTGAAAAACACAACCCTGAAAAGATGGCACGTCTTGAGAAACACCTGCACATTGAGTGGAAACACGACCAAGCCTGTTTCCAACAAAACCTCGATGCCTGGGCATGCCAACCGTATGCGTAAGGGTTCAAACATTGCGATGTTGAAAAATATTTGCGTGCAGTTTGTGTACAGATCCTCGTCTCGTGGAATAATCGGAGTTGATAGCAGAATACAAGACATGCCACTGGCAATTACCTTGATAAGACCCGCCTGCACAAAACGATTGTGAATTTCAAATAGATTCACGTCCACCGTGAGAATGCTGAAAACGTACACGGCAGCTCGGAAAAATGTGTCATCGTGCATGAATTTATTAGTAGCGTCGAACAAGAGGTCCAACGGACTAAGATCTTGACACGAGTCCAACGAATGAGGGCCGTGCCGATAGAACAAGGCCAGTGATGTAATGGAATCCGACTGACGGCGAAGGTCGTTCGGATACTTCTGCATGCCGGTGAAAATAACACGCTCGATCCCACAGCTGAGAATAAAAGGAATGTGCTTGACAGGAAACTCAAAAATAACCAAGACACACTTACATACAACATCATATGAATAGTCAAAATCCTGCATGCACTTGATCACAGTTTCAATCGCACCTGCCTCCCGGAAAATCGGTGCGAAACACTTGTGCTGTTCCAACAGATAATGAATATTCGAAACCACGTTTTCGACGAAAACTATTCCGCCGATCACACTGCCGAAATTCACCAATGCCTTGGTCAGTCCATGGGCTGCACGAGAATATTCAAATGTGAAAATGGTCCCAAAGTCACGTAGAAACAATGCACGCAGCAGTGATGCTACGGCCGCTTGCACACGCAAACTCTTTGGATGTGTTATCATGGCATTGTTGCTGATGTTGAGAAGATGTTCATAATGCACGTTGCTGGCGTATTCCATATTGCTCTTTGGAATTTGCTGGCAGAGAACTACAAGACCATAATGCTGTGCTGGTTCATACCACGTGTGCTGTTGGATCTTGTCAAGAAAATCACGTAAATAGACATCGTCGACATCTGCAGTATGATCTTCGGCTATCATATGATTGCCATTGACAAATGTCATGCCGGACCGACCCAAAGGAGCCATCCATGCTCCATTGCTCAACATGCGTTTGACAACAATCGGCCACAGCTTTGAGACACATTTCATCCAAAGCAGAGTTTCGATGGTTGCCTGGCTGGCCTCGTACGAGCACAAAATTTGTCCAAGCAAGTCAACGCTGAACATTACCGACGCCATGTGCGAGACCTCTGCAGTGGTCGCCTCCATCTGTGCTGCTGCACTCACTGTTTCCGTCGATTGATTTTCAACGATGATTTTTGGACATGCGGGGTTCGACACCCCGGTTTTCTTGAAAACGAAAAATATTTGCTCCGGAAACAATTTTTGACCGCGACCGGCACGAAACCCACGAACAAAAAATGCGTTTTTAGTTTCTACTAGTGCGTGTGGAAACAAAAAAGGGAATAGAACGTTGGCTTGCTTTTAACACTGGTTTGTGTATTATAAATAGACTTGATATCAATCGATAAACGGCGACCGGGTGTTTTTTTAGATAAAGTGGGGCCATTCATAGACGGCGCAAAGACGCTATATTTTTTTTGTGTTGCAATTTCTTACTAGCACTATGGCTGTTGTGCTGCATTTACTCTTTTAATTTTGCGCGAGGGTCTTATCGATCTTCATTTGTTGCTGTATGAATGTTTTTCATACACTCTCGACTTTTTTAGTGGCAATGTTTTTCGAAAAAGTGGGTATATAAGCGTGTGTTTGGCAAAGTTCAGGATGCTTCGATGTCGTAAGAGAACGACTCCTATCACGAACAAATCCATCAACAACACAGATAGCAAGGCAGTGCAAAAGCAGGACTCGAAATGTATGTTTGTTCTATTTTTCTTCAACAACTTTAATTGCAAGGACAACTTGAAAAATGAATAAATAAAATCTTTATTTACGGTCTCTTTTCCCCCTGAATACTGTTTTTGTACGATTTTGTGTATATTGCATGGGATAATCTGTAATTAGGAACCACTGTATAATTCTGCGAGTGAAAATATATATAAGTGTGGGTTTCAAATAGTAGTAAATTCTGGAATGCTCTCCGAGGCATGTTCATTTTGCAGTGATGGTAGAAAACTGGATTATCAATCAGAATTAAAGCAGTGGAAGATCAAACAACAAGTGTACATTGAAAATGCCAAGAACCACAAAGAAGACATCGTATGGGCAGAACAGTGGAAATTGTTTCGTCGTACAAAGCCACTGCCGAATTCTTGTACAAACCCAAAACACCGCCTTTTTTTCAGCTGTAGAATGTGTAAGAAAAAACAAGAATCACAAGGCAAGTCGAGCTGTATCGGGTGTGCTTTCGAAACATCGTCAATTACTTGTGCTGTTATTGTGCGTCCGAACACGGCGCCAACATGGCGTACGTTGATAGAAGTACACAGGACAAAATTTGAAAAAAAGTTCAAAGGCCTTCTCCGTACAGTCGACTCTTTTACAGATTTGCAGCAAGCACCTCTGCCTCATCAGCTCGCTGCTGTTCAACAAATCATGCAGCTCAAAGACACGAAACCTAACCCATTTTTCATTCTGAACCATGATCTTGGAACAGGACGCACTTCGCTTATCTCACAACTATACTCGAAACTTTCAGTAAGTCCTCATCTGGGAGGAAGGCTCCCACAAATCCTCCTCGTAGTGTCTACAGAAAGTTTAGACAAATGGTACACAACCTTGCTCAAATGGCTCGATCTGCAAGAATGCCAGATACTAAAGACAAATTTGTCAAAAGACATTAGAAAATCAAAAGTATACAACAAACGTATCATACTTACAACCCAGCGCATTATCGAAAAGCTTTATGGTCGAACGTTTCAGCAGGTTGACAAACACCACCTGGACGAGAACGGAAAATGGGTGTCTTTATTTGACCACAAGGGTGGAAAGCAAACAGAGCATGGTTACATCTTCGATGAGGACACGAAAAAAGCAAAAATCCGTTTTCCATTCAACAGACAATGGGATATGCTTATTGTTGATAATGCGCAGCAATTGCTTACAACCGGAAACAAAACCTCGAAGGCATACAATGCAATCTCAAAGCAATGCACTCAGTGTATTTTGATCACTGCACACAACATGACAACCCAATTATCAGAGTTGGCTTCTATGTGCTTCATTGGAGATCTTCCACCGAAACACAACATTGACTACAGTGACGTGGACAACTGGATGACAAATAAGATAAACAAGACCCGTTTTTTCAAAAAGCACATGCTTTCTGTAACAGTCGACGAATTGAAAAAAGATTCAACATTGAATCTACCTGTTGTCAACACCAAATACGTACAATTCAAGGTTGACTTTGATGCCAAAAGGGTTTCACGTTATAACTGTATAATCTCAAAACTGCCGACAGAAGGAGCCGAGAATTTCACAAGATCGGAGAGCAACAAAGTCATGTACCGACTGCAAAGACTTGACAACTTCATTGTCTCGCCTGTATTGGTGAAACACGGGATAGACATCAGAAAGCTGGCAAATGAAGATGACCAGGTTGACATGTACATTGAAAAATACGATACTGCCTCTTTACGGTGCCTTGCAGAGGAATTGATTGCTTTGCAAAAAGATGGCAACCGTCGAATTGTCGTGTCTTCAGTCAGCAAAATACATCTGCAGTTTGCATACCGGTATCTGACCAAGGTAGAGGGTCTGTATGTGTATCAATATGAGTCAAACATGAAGATTAGCGAGCGCAAGGCCATGAAAACCCAATTTCTCCTTCATAAGGAAAATTCTATTATGCTCATACGGGCTACTAGACGTGGTGTTGACATTGATCTCGCCAACAAACCACTGGTTTCTGACGAACTTGACTTGACTTATTGGGCAAGTTGCCAAGCAATGGTTTTTTGGGGATCGCTGCCTTTGTCTCAAGACGTCATAAGAAATTGCATGAGCTCTATCAACAGAATAGGACAAGATGCGCCGAAAGTTCTCTCAGTTTTCCTCTATCCTGAAAACTCATTCGGTTCACATACTGTGCAGCAATGGAACACTTTCAACACATACTCAAAAAAAATAACCACACTGCAAGAAGTCATCGATATCAAAAAACACTGTCTGCTTACAAATACCGATAACACAAAATCTCCAATCATCGACGATGAGGACGTGGAAACAGAAGATCAGGAAATTCCCGATGACGAGGACGTGGAAATAGAAGAGCAGGAAATTCCCGATGACGAGGACGTGGAAATAGAAGAGCAGGAAATTCCCGATGATCCAGACCAACAAAATAGTGATGAAGATGACCAGAGTGATGATGAGGACAACATGTCCGAAGACAGTGTGGATTACGCTGAAGACGATGAATCTGAACTCGATTCTGCACAGGATGAAGATGTAGGATTAAACTCGCACTTGGATTTAGTGGACCTCACTGGCACAAGGATAGCAAAACAAGCGCGACGGAGAATGTGTGATAAAATCATTATGCTAGTGGGACTCGACAAAAAATCTTATCTCGTGCAAATGGACAAGTTTCCACTGCCTTCTGCGATTTTCAGGGGCCTGAAATCGCGACCGGAAAACTGGGTGGCAAATATTAATATTTCAGGGTGTGATCCGGAAGGCTTCGACAACATGTTACAGTTGGAAGACCAGTATCACCAAATGGTAGAAACTGACTTGACTCAAAAATCATTTTACCCGCGATTCATGTCCTGGCTGGACAAAGTCTATACAAACATTGAGCCACTATCACAAGAAGAGGAATACACACAAGAGGACTATGATTACACAATCGTCACCACCGACAAGAATATCTACTGTGTCTTACTCAAGATCGAACAAGAACCAGGGGCACCCACACCAATTACAAGATATCTTGTAAGCTTGGACAAGTATCCTCTTTCAGACGACATTATGGAAGGCATTCAGGAGCACAATTTTCAGGGAGAATACATCATCGACGTAGACGCTCCTAATCCATTCGTCCAGATCTCTTCTCAGTCAACACAAATCTCTGAAGACATGCGCACTGACTTCATAGAGTGGTTGCAAGTTGTGACACACTCAAATGCAGGCTTGGCTGTTCACTCATCAACCTCACCAGTCTATGATTTTTCCATCCTGTTGCCTGTCGCAACCAAACAAATATCTTCTCCTGTCGCCCGCAAAACAGAGGACAACATGCTCGTCTCTTACGGAGAAACCACGACCTCTCAACAAGTTAGTTATACTGCACTGAATCCAGACGACCTCACTGAATTACCCACAGCAACCACAAAGACCATTCAACAGGTTAGTTATACTGTATTGAACCCAGACGACCTCACTGCACTATCGATGCTTGTGCCCAGAGCAAGATCACAGACATTTCAACAGGTTAGTTATACTGTATCAAACCCGGACGACTTTACTGGATTATCAATGCTTATGCCAACAGCGATATCACAGACATTTCAACAATTTAGTTCTACTATATTGAACCAAGACGACCTGACTGAGTTGACAACCCTTGTGCCCAGAGCGAGATCACAGACCCCACAAACGACTCCCATGAGAATGCGGTCACCTAGTCCTGTCCTGAATAGTATTAGAAACGTGCGGAAAAGACCTGACAGTGACTTACCAGTGAGAAGGTCATCTCGAATCAGAAACAAGCCATCAAATTAAATTTATTATTCAAAATCCAGCAATAACGTCGTGAATATGACAACATACTGCTATAATAAAATTTTCAGTGTCATCTGAATAGTTGATGTCTTTTTTGAAAGCATCCGTGTCTTCTGATTCTGATCTGATTTTTGATCCTATCCTGTAAATACATGTTCCTAATCTTGTGATGCTCACAGTCAATTCTGTGCACTTTAGAAAGTTGGCAGCATCCTCGTTTTTTGCGTGCTGTGATAGCCTTGCATCACCAATCTGGATATTCAATATGCACTCCCACTTGAAAATAGCGTGTATGTTGTGCTCCTCAATCGGTGCGATATATCGCGACTCTGGGAACTCGATAGCCATCTTGTCGACAATGTACCCATTCCTCGAAATGTCAATCTTGCTTCCAATGTTGCCGTGCAGTACCAGCATATGCATTACAAGAGGAGAGCCATACTCCACATTCATCTGCACAGATCCCCAGCGATTAGAAAACACAAAACAGGAAACACAAAGCACATACAAGTTGTGGTTTCGGAGCTCACCATGCGACAAATAGACTCTACTACACAGTCAGCCTGTTTCTTGGAAATAAACGCCTTGCACGTAATTCTGCGAAAGTTGCTGTTGTTTCCGAAGATTTGAACGACTCCCATGTATGTATCAATGTGCATCTCGCTGCCGCAGGGTCCTTTTCTCTTCACCAGTCGCTTACGGACAAATTTTTCAACAACCTCTTTCGCAATCTTTCCCTTGAGTCGCCCAGTGTAGCAGATGTTTACGGGCCTCGGTCGGGTGTTTTCTTGTACATTGTCATTCTTAGAATCTTTTACAAATTCGATAAGACGCGTGTCTTGAGAAACGTTGATTACGACGCTAGTTTTCCTTGTGCTTCCAACAAAATTAACGTCTCGTCGTAACACGCCATACGCATCCTCGCCATACATCTTGATCAGGCTTCCCTTGTCCCATAATTCTTTGATATCAATCTTCGACACGACTTTGTTTGCTTCTTTTAGTTGCTTGTAGTACGTTTCTTCACCATAACTTTCCCCAAACTCGCATGTCACTTGCCATATCCAAAACTTTTTAAAATTCCACACCTTGAAAAGTTGTTCCGATCGATTGCAATTCTCGTCTTGTCTGGAGCTGACATTGGACAAGATGTGGAAAAATACACTCTCGTCAGACTCAGAGCCAACACGAAAAGACTGCACTGCTACACTTGGATCAAATTTGCTTGGTAGTTCGTCAAAGTACTTGTTCACAATTTCTTTGATGCGCACGTTATGCACATTGTTCTTGAGTGATGTCCATCCATTCACTCCCGTGTGATATTGCCGGATCATTTTTTCGAATTGTTACAAATACCTGTGCTCTTATTGAGAAATCCAAAAATAGATACATGCCTGTTCACAACACCTATACATAGTAATACAAAAAGCAAGTACGATATTTTGCTTCATCAATTTAATAAAAACGTGTATTCAGAAAAAGCATTTTCTTATCTTTTGATAATTTCTATATGAATGTATCGTTGTAATCCGAGTCGTACCCTACATCATTGCTTTCATCGCTTTCATCACTGTCATCTTCTTTGTCTTCCGTGTTTTTGCGACGAATTACCAGAATGTGGTTGATTTCGAAGATGTTTTGCCAAAGATCTTCACTGTGGAAATTTGTCTTGTTTTCTTTGATGCACACACTAGCAAGCCACTCGTCAAACTGATTGCACATGATGCTCGTAACCGTTGTTGTGGAATCACACAACTCTTGATCTTCTGGCTCCAAACCTGCGTCTTTTTTCATGTTCACAGCCGAGGCATATTCGGAATACTCGCCGCCGAACATAAAAGAAGCGCCAGTCATGCACTTTTCATTCTTGGAATTTTTTTCCATGGCTTGCTGCATGCCATGCTTGAAAATCTCAGGCATCCTCTCTGTATTTAGGTTTGTCGAGTACATCAAGACAGTGCCCGCTTTACGATGGTCATTAATCAACAAGACATAATCACTTTCTTTTGTATTTTTGGAGACAAACTTCACTTTCCCGTAGTGCAGATTGATGTAGTCAATCCCAAACCTCGGACGGGCAAACTTGGTTTTCTTTGGTTTGCTAGGAGTACAAGGTACGACAGTCTTGTTTTTTTCTGGCTTGGTAGGAGTGCAAAGTTCCAACCCTTTTGGCTTTTTTGGCTCAATCGGCGTGTTGAAGGCTTGCATGCTGTCTGTGTATCATCATCGAAAGTTACGATATACATAGCAAAAAGTCCGCAGCTATTTATGGTCATCTATTTATGAAGAAAATTACCACACGATTTTTTTTAGCGGTTCTGTGATGACATTTGTCGCAATCAGTGCAATGTAAGATTGAGTTTTTTGGTGGACAATGAATATATTTGTTTTGTCACAGTCGTATCCCTTTCCAACCATTCTTCTTTTTTCTAGACTTGTATTTTTTGCTGGCAGAAATATCATCATTTACGAGTGTGTATAATTTTCAACTCAGCGAGCACCGAAAAACGCAAGAGAATGGTCGCGACAGACATGATATGTTTGGATTTATTACAGCAAACACAAAAAGCACGAGGCCATTTATCATGTCGTCCTTCTTGTAGAGCAGTCAGTCGAGATCTTACATCATTCTGAAAGACATCATCGTGCAAAAATCGTTCCAATCAAGAGACCCCGCAGCTATCTGAAGGCCTATAAGGTTGTCTGGCATGACTCCGTAATAGATGCTTACTGAAGAATGCAAAGGGTCGTTGGAAACTATGTAGACACACTCGCTTCCACGGTTCAACTTGATAAAATTTGTACCGAACCTGCAGCCTGTAAATCCCTCCATGCACTGTCCAAAGACAAGGCGCATAGCAATACTCTTGGTTTTGGTGATCTCTTCTATTGCTACATTGTTCCAGTCGCACAGTGCAGCATGAACAGCGTCGATGTCAGAGGTACACAAATCACCCACTTTCCAGATCATGTTTGGAATAACAACATCGAGTCCAGAGGTCAAAGACTGGTGATCGAGGACATCTACAGACATGCTTTTTGGTATCCCTACACACGTCCTATATATATTGTCTGGAAAACAACGTGGATTCAGTCCGAATGATTGCTTCGAGTCACATGATACTTATTATATAGACCATGACTTGGATTTACCAAAAATAGAATCTGACGTGGCTGCGCATTAATCAAAAGCATACCAAGAACAAATCTATTATGCGTTCTGCGACATGGAGAGTCTGTAGTGCAAAGACAGTTTGATGTCGATGGTAAATGGCATCTGTACAATAATGTTTGCGTATTGTGTTTTCTTGGTGTTCATTTCAGATACTGTTTCGCTTCCAGTGATTATCATGTCTGTGAAGCAGGCAGGAGAGAGATCAATGAATTTGGAAGAATCGATTTTGGAAATATGCAGCGTCAGAGACGACATGTCGAATGTTTTGCTGGATTTGCTCAGAATATTATCGCGCAACCATTGACACGCCTTCTGGAAAGAATGTAACGGAATTTGGCGCCAATTTGGCGTGGTGCTAGGTTGTTCCGAGGGCGCAACACAGTTGAACTCTATGTACTTTTTATCCAAGAGCTGGACCACAGGATGATCCAAGTGGACCATTACAATGTCACTGTCGGGAACGGGCATCGCACAAAGCGACTCTAGGTTCTCGGAGTTCCATTTGGCAAAGTCCTCTTCCCATGTTGCCATCAAAGACTCGTCTCCCCTTGACTCGAAAATACATACCGGTGTGGAAATTGTGCATTTCTGTGGAATAATGTAGTTCCAGCTATCACCGGACATTGTGTATTCGTTTGGGATGATGCCATTAATACGGAGGCCAAGCGGAAATGGGAAACCATTTGAAGTTCCAGGCTGGATAAATATTTTTTGCAAATGTATCCGTTTCAACAACTGGCTGGCCACGGTAGCATGCGTTTGCCCCTGCGCAGCATACTCTGGAAGAAGGATCTGTTTCATGGTGTTTTCTGCAAAGTGGAATTTGCGCCCGTTTGCCCCCTGTAGCTCGAGATACGCAATAGAAGCTGACTTTGTCATGAAAATGTTTGAGATTTGCAACATGCTGTCATTCGTGTAAACATTATTACCTTCAGAGGGGTCGTTTGTTTTTTGTGTTGTGTTCTGATTTTGTATATGCGACATGAGAGTCAACTCATTTACAAACTGTTTTACTTATACATGTTGTGAAATCAATTTGTTCAAACCCATCCAGCCTCTTGATTTTCAGTTTTGAACCTTTCGTGTTTTTGGTATTACATTTGTTTACAGGGATACATTCAACAGCTTGCAACCACGCACATTTTTCACAGACTGTAAAAAAAATAAAAAATACAATGTAACGCGTGCAAACCGCTCACGCCTCCAGATGCAATTGTCTCTTTCCAAAAAGGATGTGGCGCAACTACACGTCATGCTGTCGACACTTCCTATACCTCCATTGCCGGTTTCGTTGAAATTGGATGTAAGCAAAATGAGTGCAGGTGATACACGTACCTCTTTTGAGATGGCAACTGTGCAGATTGTGAAGGACGCTCAGTGTGCAGATACTCTTGTGAATTCACATTCGATCATTGCATCTATGTCGTTTTTCTCACAGTGGAATTCGATAAACACAACTGACGAGTCCAAGAAAGCCATAATACACGAAAAAGAAGCTGTTATTCTCTCACTTATCAAGGATATCATTGGATATTCTGAAACATGCAAGAAAAAGTGCAAGTCATACGATGACAAAGAAATTGGAGACTTGTTTCTGGAAGTGTCGAGAGCATGGATAAATTGTGCTGTGCCTGCAGAGGTACAGCTGGAAATTGAGATTTGCTCGGACTTTTCGATGATTACGTACGAACATCCTCTCCACGTGGCAATGGCACACTATTGTTACTCACAGGGCGTGCTATACTCTAATAAGACATCCAAATTGTGTTGCGAAGTTCACAGCGGATTCCAGGAAGTATATGGAAATGGGCCAACTCGACTGAACCAAGAACACTTGGAGATTGCAGAAATGTACAGTACATTTTCATATGTCAAATTGCTCAATCTGTGTTTTACCCGACTACTAAAAGATTCACTATATGGCCACAACTATAACGAAAAAGAAGACGTATACCAGAACGCGAAAGATTTGCTTGATTTGTCCGTCATTAATTATAACAAGGTCGTCAATCCGATTTCAGAGCCAGTTCTTAAAATCAGCGAGATCAACGAAATTGATTCGGTAGTCGAATCAGCCAAAACCCTCTTTTCTGAAACTAGTTCAGTGGCCGAATCAGCCAATATAATCTCCCCTGAAACGATTCCTATAGCAGAAGAAGCCCAAACCGTCTCATATGAACCTATCTCGGTGCCCAAATCCGCTCATATCATCTCTCTTGAAACTACTCCTGTGGCCGAAGCATCTAATATCATCTC
>Ga0209491_10006263_pt1 | contig 16643 bp, 11 predicted proteins | sample BON02_FD_187213 | JGI IMG/M metagenome (GOLD analysis project Ga0209491, IMG submission 187213) | Freshwater microbial communities from Lake Bonney liftoff mats and glacier meltwater in Antarctica - BON-02 (SPAdes) (version 2) | ecosystem: Environmental > Aquatic > Freshwater > Ice > Glacier...
TTACCCGAACACCACGCAACACTCGCTTCCGACTGCTGGTCAGGCTCTGCCGGGTGAGATCAACTCACTGGGTTCCAACGAAAGGTTTCATGTCATGAATTCATAACAATCCCCCTCTCCTGAACTTGGCCTGACGCAACTTTTTTTAAGATGTCACGCTCCATACGAAGGCGATGATTTTCCCTGCGCAGTTGATCCAGCTCCTGCTGCTCAGTCTGCGTAATCTTCGAATCCGCTGAGGCCAACTTACCGTACTTCTGACGCCACTTACGCAGAAGATTTGCGTTGACGCCCAGTTCACGGGCCGCCTGAGCAGTCGTGTAACCCTGGTTCTCAATCAGCGACACCGCATTCCGACGATACTCGTCACTGTAACTGCGACGGAATATCTTAACTGGTTTCTTCGACATCTATTTCGCTCCTTGCGTACAGCATAGCACGCTTAAATGAGCGCCCACTATTCACGGGGAAGTCCATTCGCTGACTCCAGTTGCTGCGCGAGATCCTGTCGGAAGCTCTCGCCTTCCTCTGCCTGGGCTCGCCACTTCTCACGACTCACTTCCAAATCCCGCACCTTGCCGCGAAACGCCTGCAACTCAACTTTTGCCACGCCACTTTTTGCCTTCCACTTGTCCCGACTCGCAAGCAAAGAATTTACCAGCACCCGAGGACGTGTCTCCAATAGCCGATACACCTTGTCGCCCAATCCTGTTTCCATCTCCAACCTCCCTGTCAGATCTTGCGCAATAAATCACTCCCCAAAATCGAATCTTCACATGTCACAGATCAAACGGTCAACGCCAACTTTCCTACTGCCCAGATGAGCCCCCGTCCTCACCGCTTCTTATCCCCGTTCCATTTTTTCAAACCGATACGTCGGTCGCGCTATCGGTGCGCATTTGATAAATTCATGATTCACACATAGCCGCGTGGGGTGGGGATGTTGCGTCTGGGCGACGATCGAATCATCAAGACGTTAATCGCGATTGTGTCATCGTCTTTTCGGCATGGAACCTGTATCATCCGGCCGGTCTTCAGCTGAACACGGATCGCTTTGCACCAGTGTTTGCAGTTCCGGCAGGTCTGCTGGGCGGAGCATACAACACATCGGGCCGCCACTTGTGATCTACGGAACCCTTCGCAACCGGGAGCCTCAACGATTGCGGGAAATGCTGCAGGCCTATGGGCTGATTGGAAGTGTGTGAACTGTTTGTAATCATGCGATTCACGGTCTGGTAGCGCCGTCGATCGTAAGGTAATTTGCCTCATCAGCACAGTTCATCGTGCTGCCGACAATTGGCGGACAGTTCGTTACAGGAAATCTGCGCCGCGATAAGCTCGCGAAATGGGTGCATGCTGCTTTGCTATTAAGCGACCTGTTTATCTTCTATTCGCCCCTTCAGTAATTTTGCAGTACAGAGACAGTAGTTGCAGACGCTGATGTTTTCGGCGGTGCAGGCTTCGACCGGAAAACAAGTATCCAACGGGATATCACAGTTTGTTAAATAACTTTTTAAGACCATTATTAAGTTGATCGTTCACTTTGCCTTCGAGCTGTTGAACCCCGAAATTCTGCAGCAGACCGACGGTGTCAAGCTGTGGTCGATCGACGGTTCCGCCAACAGGAATTCGGATACTGCGACCTGCCTGAGCACTCGCTGCCTTCTCAAGCGGAACGTCCAGCACCAATTGAACTCGACGATCCAACCCCACACCTCCTGCACTGCGAATATTGTATCCAGCCAGCGACATTTCCAGCCCGTCGTGCACGATCATTCCGTTGCTCAACTGCACAGAAACGTCCTGCGAAGGAAATTCAAGCTGCCTGTTGGTGACATCACTTTTCCCGACAACGCTTAGCACCTGTAGCAGTGGAGCAAGTGAATTGCCGGGACTCGCACTTCCGCGATGAATTGTCAGCACCGCCTGAATGGTGCTGCTGCCAGGGTTGTCAACGAAGTACTGAAACTGATGGACGCGTGCCGATACCGTGCCATCCACGTTGGCAGAATCTGAAAGCATCGGTGCGACATAACCGAGCCATTCACGGCACAGTTCCTGGGTGATGTTCAGATTGCTGATACGACTTCCAGATGCCATCTGCAAAAGGTTTGATTCCAGATTCCACTGTGGCATTACGTTTAGATCGCCACCGCCAAGAGTACATTGAATTGGCTCGCTGCGAACAAGACCGTTCTTCAGCTCCGCCACAACGGCACCGGCTCCGATCGGCGTCCCATAAAGTCGGCCAGCCGTCCAGACAACTTTTCCCGTCGCCTGCAACATCTGCACAGTGTTTTCGTCTGTAGCGGCCGACTCAACGACCACCGATGATCTCTGGTGCTGCAAAACATCAGCCTCTGTCCAAAGCGAAGGCGATCCCTTGACCAGAAACTCTTCGCGTCCGCGACCGGACAACGCGATTTTCCCGTCAGGATCAATCACCCGCTGACTTAGCACGTCAAGGTCGTATGTTGTGTCGGCCACAAGATTCACGTGCAGCAGTCCCGAGCGAACCCCCATCGTTCCCTTCACCTGAGCCTGCACGCCGGGCAGTTCAATCAAGCATTTTTCCACTAGAAAATCGCCCGTCCTCTGATCAGCCACAAAGCTGGCGTCCAGTTTTCCCTGATCAATCACCAGATAAGCAGATTCAGCGGTAGACGTGGAAATCGTTTTGTACAGTGACGCTGGGCGCACCTGATTGCGGTTTTGAATCACGGCGTTAACAGTAATCTGCTGGCGTGGATCTGCGTCCAGACGCGCTGAAATCGTTGAACTATCTGCCAGCCATGTCGCCGAATGCCAAGGTGCAATGAGTGTTTTTACCGCTGAGGAATCACCCTGGAGTTCGAACGTTCCTTCACACATCTGCAGGGCGTCCCGCTCCGGGTAAATGTTCAGTAACGGGCTGCTAAGTTCCAGTCCCGAACTCTTTAGATTCAGTCTTGATAACTGGATGCCATCAGTCATCTGCTCGACGCGACTGAAGAAGCTGACTTCGCCTCGTAGCCCCGGTCGAGGAACATCGATCAGGTCGCGAAAATCGGTCCACAGCCTTTCCGGATTGATTGTGCCTGACACTTTATAGCCGGAATCAAGAGGCTCGGCGGAGATCTTCCCGAATGCCCCCTGCAACGAAACAGTTTCTAGTTTGTATCCCTGAATGTCTAGATTTCCAAGAGCGTCAAGTCGACAGGCCGAATCGATGTTGATGCTCCGACCATCGCGTACCGCTTCAATTGGTGACGACTGTGCCGCCACCTGCCAGCGAAATGTTTTCTTCGATGAAGCCGAGTTCAGCACATCGCCCGCGGGCTTTACTTCATTCTGGACCCGAGCCGAAAACCGCAGTGTCGCTGTCCGAGCCTCAACGCCTTGCTCAAGATTCAAGGTGCGTGGCAGCATCGCTGAGATGGCTGCAAGATCCACTGAACCTGAAATCTTAACCTGCCCTGCCGTTGCAGCCTGGGCCTCGGCAACAACCTGTTTGTCCGCCTCAGAACGATGGCTGGTCGCCAGTTGTAAGGCCTGAACCGGGTCCTGCTGCAATCTGCGAACTTCGCCGTTGCCCACCAGTTCCAACACTGAGGAATTAACTCGCAGATCGTTCACAAGTATGCCATCTTCGGCCAACGCAATGGCTCCCTGAACAGTCACACTTTCCAGGTTCAACGATTCTCCGACGGCCCAGTTCGCATTCCTCCAGCCAATTCTGTTTCCCAACAGCTGAAAGCGTCCCGCGAGACCCTGAGTGATTTCGCCGCCAATGACATGCCCTTGAATTCGGCAGGATAGCTCTCCTCGAAATGCGGCATCGGGCAGCCAGCGTTGCAACAGCACCTGCAATTGGGACATCTGCAGTCGTCTTGCTTCAATTGTTAATTGCTGAACGCCGTCATCGCCAGATGGTCCCACGTGAATCTGCAGGTCAGGCTCGCTGTTTGAAGAACGCAGGTCTGCCAGCTGATCTTCAGTAAATGGCAATAACGGAAAGTCAGCGGAAAGATCGTTAAGTGTCGCTGCCACTCGAGTACTCGGTTGTTGTTTTGCAGCGGCCTGTTGTTGCTGCAACGTGAGTTGCCGAACATTGGCGATCATCGACAGCTCAGGCAGCGAAAGCGATGGGTTCAATGTCGACAGCTTGGCATAGATTCCCGAGATGGATGTATACGGTGCTTCGCTATCCTGAGCGTCAGTTGCCTCTGTGGAGAACAACCGAATGGTGCCATCCTCAACGACTACTGACATCAACAAACGTTTACTACCGGCATCGCTGGCGCCAAACAATCGCAAAAAAGTGTCCTCGACGTTTGTGTGACCATCGCGAACAGCCACGTTAATGACAGGCTGTCGAATGACAAATTCCGCCCCACGACCGCCAGAAAGCAACAGCTTCCAAAGTGGCTGAACGGATGTCAAAGAAGCAATCGTGGCGAGCGGAACTGCTTCGGCCTCAGTATTAACTGCCTTCAATGACAGGTCCTTCACACGCATGTCGACAATCTCGACAGGTGCCCACCAATGGCTGGAAATGCTTTTGTATTCAACAGCACTTTCAAGCGCCGGCTGAAGAAATTGCAGCAGCGCACGATGCTTCCCCGTGAGTGTCAACAAGCTTGGCGCCAGTAGAATAATGAGCAGCCCAAAGCCAACCCAACGGAATCGACGAGCTGTGTTTGATGACGGCTTAGACGCTGGATCTGGCTTAGACTTCTTTTTGGATTCAGACATCCCACACTTCCCGTGAAATTGTTTCCTATAGAAACCGCCGGCGAACTCGTATAATCTGTTAGGCGGCTGCGACCTCGGCGCAGAATCACGTGCCGTCATACTTCTATCGACGCTTCAAACACTGAAACTGTTCCAACCAACTGCCTGAAGGACTCGGCTGCCAAAATCGGCTGAGACTTCACAGCGTCATGCCGTTTCAATTTGGTAAACCCTGCGGATCGTTTAAACTTAGCGGCTTAAGCTTTTACCATTCGGCACTAAAGGCCGAAGAATCAAGGTGAGTGCTCCGCTACCGAGTGTTAGGGCGAGACTGAAAAAGAGCTTCAGAAGCACGGAGCGATTGATGCATTTCGTCACTGCAAACGTGCGTGGTCCTTGTGCAGTCTGAATGCAGACAAGGCAAATTCACCAAGCCCGCGCTTGGATCGACCTGGCTCGCGAATCCACTGCTTTAATCAGCAGGACATGCCAATCCAAGCACACCTTCGGTTATCGCCATATTGATCAAACCACGCCTCGATCAGGATGGGCACACGATACAAAGCGGCGTCGGCTAATGGCATTTGCCAGACACGGTGAAAAAGCATGCATTAGCAAGCACCATGCGGCAGCGTAAGACAGTTAAATCGACCGAGGTTGCGAAAAAAAACCATCTACGGAAACTCCGTCGATGGTTTTTTTGCTAAAGACGGTTCTGAAAACGCAATTTTTCGAATGCACGCTGCGCTAGCAACTTCATTCAGCGTTGCAAAATTCACTCGCTCACGCGTCGTGGTTGTATCAGGAAGTTTGCCGGAGCGGTTCTGGCACCGCTTCCAGCAAACCAGGTCCGGGAATTATTTTGCTGGATTTGGGCAGTTGCCGTCAGATTCGGCCATTGAAGTCTTCTGCTCGGTGATGACTGGCCACTCTAGAGCCATTTCCGCGTTCAATGCAGTGTAGCCGGCCCATTGTTCGGGCAGGTTGTCTTCGAGGAAGATCGCTTCGACGGGACATTCGGGAACGCAGGCTTCGCAGTCAATGCATTCGTCCGGATGAATCACGAGGATAGATTCACCTTCGTAAAAGCATTCAACGGGACAAACAACAACGCAGTCGGTGTACTTGCAGTTGAAACATGGCTCAGCAACAACGTGAGTCATTTCAAGACCTTTCAAAAAGTATTAAAGTGTGACGATTCCATTCAAAGGTTTCGTCAACCGCTTAGGGTTTATAGATAACATCAATATTAATTGAGAATGGCTGAGATGTTCCGATTAGACAAACGGAAGAAAACCGTTAGGTTTCGCCCATCTCTGCTTACTGAGGCGTTTTACGTCAATACTGTCGTCAATTTCCAGTTCAGTTCCTTCATCAAAAGCCGGCTCGTCAAATTGAGACGGAATCTCTAGCCGGATTGGTAAGCTGAACGGCGTGATTTCCCGAATCGTCGCTTTTCCGTCGAAATCGTTCTTTGTTCTTTGTTAAACTATCAAACGGAAAACGTCTGTTTCTGGCGTGGCTGCGGGTAATTACAAACATTCGGTACGGCAGTTGCAGTTAGAACAGATAGGAATCACGTGTGTGATGGGAATCTTTCGAGGAACTGATCCGTTTTCTTACTTCATTTTTTGCTCTGAAACAATCTGACGGACGTAGTTAGTATTGGCAGGATGCACTGACATTTGCCATTGCGAAGACGGGCTGGGCCGATTTGACATGCCACTCACAGAAAAAGATCGACACCTAATTAACGAACTCCTCTCCGGAAGTGAGGGGGCATGGTTGGCTTTTGTTGATCGATATGCAGTTTTGATCACTCAGGTCATTCGCCATACAACGCATGCCCACAGCCTGAAGCTTAGTGAAGACGACCTGGAAGATCTCACGGCTGATGTTTTCACCACATTGCTGGACCGTAACATGGGAGCCATTCGCGCCTTCCGTGGACGATCTTCGTTCGCTACCTACCTTACCGTTGTGATTCGACGCGTTGTGCTGCGAAAGCTGACTCAACGTCGTTATATGCAGGCTTTTGGTCATGTTAAGGCACATCAGGCCAGCCTTAACGAGGCATCGCCGGAGAAAAGTGGAAGGGAAGTGGACGCGAAAGATGAAGTTGATTCGCTGATGTCACGGCTTCCGGATTCACTGAAATCCATGATGAAAATGTTCTACCTCGATGGGAAGAGCTACAGCCAAATCAGCCAACTGCTGGGCGTGCCCATGAATTCCATTGGCCCCATGCTGAAGCGGGCGAAAGAAACACTAAGCCGGTCCCAACGGCCTGCCGAATAGTTACGGACGACACTGCAACTATAAACGTCCCTCGCGAATTTCACACAAGCGATCAGACAATGTTTACAGCCGATCGTGTTGTGTTTGTGCTTGTACTGCTCTGTGCAGGATGCGGACGAAATGCGAGTTCGATGTCCGACTCGGACGTCGAAGCGGCAGTTGCCGATGTGGCTGTTTCGGTGAGATCCGGCGGACTGTCTTCATCGTCACCCATGTCAACTACCACCGGCGAATCGCATAAAACTGCTGCGCCCATGGTTACTCAATCATCAATTCTTTCCTGGGAAACAGTCGACGGCTTGCCTCAACCACTGGCTATTTTCGATCATGTATTCTGGGAGCCCGATGACACCAGCAGTTTTCGAAAAATCTTACGCGACCAGAATTCTGTTCAGAGGAAAACGGTGCTCGAAATCGGGACGGGGTCGGGTGAATTCGTTTTCCGTGGAACTGAGTTGGTGGAACGTTTCGATACCGATCTGCAGTTTTGCTTGTTTATGGATCTTCATCCGGCCCACGATGTGTTAGATGCAACGGCCAATCGTTTGCCGGTAAGAGTTTTTGCATCCAAGTCTTTATCGGGTGGCGAATCGCGGCGGTAGCACCCATCGGCATCTAGTTTTTGGCGGCCTGTCTTGTGGCAATCGGCACGAAGCCGAATTCCATTCCACGAGGTGGAGTCACAAGCAGAGCGGGATCGATGTCCGCTAGAGTTCCGACTGTCGGGGGGGAAAGATACTCATGATCTTTCTTCCAGTTGTGGTGTAGCTTTTCAACTCGCTGCTGCATGGCTTCCCGCTCTTCGCCTGTGAGATCTGCATTCTGTAATGCAGGCTGGTCGGCGAATCGGTACCAGTAGTAAGTCAGCACACTTCCATCGCCCAGATTTGCAATGAACGGGCCTGCGGCCGGTCCAGGCGTCTTCCACGAACTTTGCACAACATCGGGAGTCACGTACGGTTCGGGTTGGCCCCCCGGTGGCCGAGTAAAACGAAAATCAGCGAGCTTGGTTGCAGCCGGAATGTCATTAGACGGCACGACGAGCCATTGTGGTTTTTTGTCAGGTTTCTGAACGAGGTGAAAGTATTGCGGTAGCGTGGCCAGTGCGCCGCTGCTGGATTCCGTTTTCGTCACCAGATCATAGTTCCAGCGGTAGCCGTAAGTGAGTGGATCGAGCGCGACAGGATTGGCGAAGGAGTCCCAGGCGATTGGCACCTTTTGTTCTCGGGTGGTGCCCGGCGAATAAATCTTCCATGTTGAACCGCCCTGGCCTTTGAAGGTGTGAACTGCTGTGCCTGCAGATCTAAAGGTGCCACTTGTTGGTTCGCCACCTTCAAACCAGACCTTCACGGCATCCCACAATGCCTGTTTGTTGTAGGCGGTGACTCGATGGACAAGCACAGAATCCCCCTTGGAATTTCGAGGGAACGATGTGGGAGCAACGCGGGCGTAGGTTTCTCCCTTTGCGTCTTTGGCCTGGACGCTCGGAACGTACTGAGTTTCCATCTGCAGGGCTTTGTTAGGGTTTGAATGGCGTGAGTCGAGAAACATACCGGCGAATTGAGGGGCTTCGACCGTAGCGCGTGACCAGAAATACGGCGTGAAGAAGGCAACCGGGCCTTTGAAGTTTCCGGTGTTCAGAAACAAAGTCCAGCTGTGGTCACCGGTGGGTACGTCTGTTCCGGCGGTCCTGGATTTAGGAGTGGTCAGAGGAAGTGGCAGATAGCCATAACCAAACAGTTGTCCGCAAGTGCCCTGTTTCAGATTCAGCCCATCGGGCGGCCAGACGATCGATGGGCTGAGTTGTGCAACTCCGTACATTCCCAGAGGTTTGTCCCAGTTGCGATCCTTTCCGGCACCTGGGCCGTTCGCCCACTCACTAAAGTTTAGAGTCACTCCGCCCATGATGAACTTTGGAGTCTCTGTGGCAAAACGAGTATCGCGCCACCAGCCGAGGCCTCCCTCGATATCGGAATACAGATTGCTTGGCTCCGGTGCCTCATACTGCGGATGCATCCAGGTACCGAACAGCCCCGTCTGAAATCGTTGCCCCGGGTATTCCTTTAACAACGGCCACGCGGCTACGTACATCGAGAATCCCGCATTGTACGAATCCGGCACATTTTCGTGAGGCACAAGTAGGTAGCCGGCCATCTCTGCTTCCTGAATCGACCCCGCAGCATCGTCGGCGATCACCGGAGCGAGCAGTATGCAGAAAACGACTGTCGCGCATCCGCCCGCAGCGAATGAATTTTTTTTCAACATCGAAGTATCCTGCGAAAGCTCTTTGCCAAGGAATGCATCAGACGGTTTAGCTTAGACGTGGTGGCGTTTGCACCCAATCAACTACGAAAAAAAAACGAATGCATCGAAAAGTTCAACAGGTGTCAGATGATAAGGATGCAGCTGTCGGACGACGCAGCGAAGATGCCGCTGCTTCTGAAAAGCCCAGCTGTTGACAGGCGTGGATCTCGTTAATTTGGCCCCGATAAGCATCTTCGTCGACCAAGGCCAGCATCGCCAAGAGTGCGACAGACTATGTCGGCAACTCGAAGGCCCCATTCAGTGTGCCCGCCGCTTAAGCATTTGTGCAGACTTCTGCAAGCGCAGCGAATCCGCCGAGCAAGCGGTGCGTGTTCCTGCCGGCAAGGCTCAGTTTCGGTATAGCCACAACGACAAGTTCAGCGCCAGAGCCCTAATAGTCAAAATCTGGCAACCGGTTGCAAGTCTATAGACTTCAAGTAAAGTGTGTTGGACATGATTAAGAATCAATCTGAAATTGCCTACGAAATCATCCGGCGGAAGATTCTGGACCGCGAACTGCGTCCCGGTGCCAAGGTTCGCTACGGGCCGTTGGGCGTGGAAATCGGAATGAGTGCCACGCCGATTCGGGAAGCGATCGGGCGATTGGCCTCCGATGGACTGGTTGACCTTGTCCCGCAATCAGGAGCTGTGATTAAAAGGCCGACTCGTAGTGACGCCATTGAAGTCTTCGAAATGCGTGAAGCGATTGAGCCGTTTGCTGCTGCCAGAGCGGCTCAACTGATCGGCGGTCAGCAATTGATGGAATTGCAAAGATCGCTGGATGCAATGAAGGCCATTTGCCGGACTGCGGTATGCGGCAAGAGTTTCGGAAAGGAAGCCACCGCCACATTCGATGACGCCGATCTTCAGTTCCATCAGACGATTCTGGAATCTGTAAACAACCGCCGAATGCTGAAGGCAGTCGGAGACTTTCATCTGTTGACCGCCATCATTGGAACTGAGCGACATGACTATCACTCCGACGTGCTGCAGATGACCATTGACGATCATGCGGCCATACTTGACGGACTACAACAACGTAATTCCGAAGCCGTTCGCCGCGCGATGCTGACACATATCCTCAACAGTCGACAAATTACAATGGCTGCGTTTGTCGACAGCCAGCCTTCCTCATTAGCCTCGGCATTGAAATAAAGAGACGTATGCAATGCTTGTAGTTTCCGGAATTATCCCGCCCATCATCACACCTCCGGCAAACGATGACGTATTGGACGTTGCTGGGCTGGAACGACTGGTTGAGCACCTAATAGGGAATGGTGTGGCTGGAGTTTTCGTGCTCGGAACAACCGGAGAGGGTCCGAGTCTTAGCTATCGTCTTCGTCGCGAGATGGTACAAACGACAGCGAAGATCCTGAACGATCGTGTTCCGCTGTATGTCGGTATAACGGACACATCGCTGGTTGAAGCAGTCAACCTGGGCAAGTTTAGCGCAGACATAGGGGCGGCGGCTGTTGTTGCGGCACCACCATTCTATTTTCCAGCGGGGCAAACGGAACTGCAGCACTGGTTCAGACGTCTGGCACAATCTCTGCCGCTGCCATTACTGCTGTACAACATTCCCGCGTGTACCAAAATTGCCATTGAAGCGGAAACACTTACAGCGCTGATCTCAATTGAAAACATCATTGGGCTGAAAGACAGTTCTGGAAATCTTGACTACCTTCAGCAGGCAATCGATCTGGCGTCAAAGCATCGGGAAGGTTGGCCAGTGCTTGTTGGACCGGAACATCTGTTGGCGCAAGCAGTATCTAGGGGCGCGGCTGGAGGCGTGGCTGGAGGAGCAAACCTGGTGCCTCGACTGTTTGTTGAAGTCTTCAAGGCTGCGTCCTCTGGAAACGCGGAATCTTTACAGAAGCTGCAAACGCAGGTACAGCAACTTCAGCAGCTTTACAGCATCGGTAAGTATGGTTCCGCGTTTCTGAAAAGCGTTAAGTGTGCGTTGGAACTCTCCGGAATCTGCTCAGGAAAACTAGCGCCGCCGTTTGATGCATTTCTGTTGCCGGAACGACAGCGTGTCACTGAATGGATGGCCTGCTTTGCATCAACCGGATGGCTGCCAAACGCTGCTGTCTGAACTGTTCATTGCACAGAAAAATCACATCACTATTTTTTGGGTCGATTTAACAATGAGATTCTCTATCGTGTTTTTCCTGGCCGCATTTTGCGCCGTCACAACCTTCGCTGCAGACGAGGCCGACTGGAAACTGCAGGCTCTGTCATACAACAATCCCGGGCTGAAAGTGGATCTGGGAGTCGGACTCTGGGCGTGGCCGTTGCCAATGGATTATGACGGCGACGGCGATATGGATCTGCTGGTGTCCGGTCCCGACAAGCCGTCGAACGGCGTGTACTTTTTCGAAAACCCCACACAGGATCCCGCCGTAAAGATGCCGGTCTTCAAGGCCGCCGTTCGGCTGGGGAAGACCTCGCACAACATGCAGGTCAGTTACGTCGATGGGCAACCGCGAATTCTACAGACGTGTTTTGAATTTCTGCGTGATGCGACAACGGGAAAATTTGACTTTGATAAACCTCAGCAAATCTACCCGGACAGCAACGTCCACGAAAACAAAGTTCGAGCCAACATGTGGCGGTATGTCGACTACGATGGAGATGGTGACCAGGACCTGATTGTGGGCGCCGGCGACTGGACGGATTACGGATGGGACCATGCATACGATAATAACGGTCATTGGCAAAACGGTCGACTTCACGGTTACGTGTACCTCATCAATAATGATGGATCAGCAGTCGAGCCGTCCTATTCAAAACATCCCCGGAAACTGCAGGCTGCTGGCGGAGATATTGATGTCTATGGCTGGCCGTCACCAAACTTTGCCGACTTTGACCAAGACGGTGACCTGGACCTGCTATGCGGCGAATTTCTGGATGGATTTACGTACTTCGAGAACATAGGTACACGGAAACAGCCCACTTATGCGGCAGGAAAAAAAATTAACAACGACAACGGAACGCCGTTGGTGATGGACCTGCAGATGATTACGCCCACGGCGTTTGACTGGGATGGCGACGGAGACATGGACCTGATTGTTGGTGACGAAGATGGCCGAGTCGCACTTGTCGAGAACATCGGAAAGCCTGACGACAAACAGCCTGTCTTCAAGTCGCCCGCTTACTTTCAACAGGAAGCCGATACTCTAAAATTTGGAGCACTGGCGACTCCATTTGCCTTCGACTGGGACGCAGACGGCGACGAAGACATTCTGTGCGGAAACACGGCCGGATACATCGGGCTGTTTGAAAATCTTGGGGCCTCAGAAAATGGCCTGCCCAAATGGGCGGCGCCAAAATTGCTCGATGCAAAACCAAACGAAGGTGACGAAAGATTGCGGCCTTTTCGGGTTGTCGCGGGCCCCGATGGTTCGATTCAGGGGCCGTGCGAAGCCAAGTGGGGATACACGACGCTGTCCGTTGCAGATTGGGACGGCGACAACGATCCGGACATTATCTACAACTCAATTCGTCCAACGCTTGGTGTACTGCGAAACGATGGCGGCACGCTTGTGGACACCCCGCTGAATACAGGATCAACTGAAGCTCCTCCGAACTGGTATTGGTGGAAAACACTCTCCAGTTCGACGTTAACTCAGTGGAGAACAACACCGGTGGCCGTCGACTTCAACGCGGATGGCAAGCTTGATCTGGTGATGCTTGATCAGGAAGGATATCTGACGCTACGTTCTGAATGCAGGGAATCGCAGCGTGTCTTTATCGACGAAGACAACCAGCCGTTACGCTTGAATGCCCGGTCATGCGGAGGATCGGGACGAATCAAACTGGCGGTTGTCGACTGGGACGGAGATTCACGACTCGACGTGCTGGTAAATTCGGAGAACGCCATGTGGTATAGAAACTGTGAAGATCGTGACGGCCAAATCGTACTGAAGAAAATTGGTAACCTGGCAAAACGCAATGTTGCCGGACACACCTCAAGCCCTTCCGCGTGTGACTTCGACAAAGACGGCAAGCCGGATCTGTTGGTCGGTGCGGAAAATGGGCGGCTGTATTTTGCAGCTCATGATGACTGCACCAGCTACACTCCGGAACAACTCACGGCATCGAAGCCACAACCTGCGGCCCCGCCAAAGTTTCCGGGTTTCATCCGTGACGAATTCATCTATACAAGGGCCGCCTTTCCAGAGTGTCACGCATCAACGATCTGCGAGACCAGTCGTGGACTTGTTTCCGCGTGGTTTGGCGGAACGAAGGAAGGCAAAGATGATGTCGGCATCTGGACCAGTTATCATGATGGCTCGGGCTGGTCTTCACCGACACAGGTGGCCGATGGAGTGCAGCATGAAGGACTACGGTATCCGTGCTGGAATCCGGTTCTGTATCAACCGCCGGGTGACGGCCCGACAGTACTGTTTTTTAAGGTTGGTCCCAAGCCCGATAAATGGTGGGGCGAAGTGATGTTCAGTTACGATCGAGGTCGCACGTTTCGTGATCGCCGACGACTTCCGGAAGGCATCGACGGACCGGTCCGCTGCAAACCAATTCTTCTGCCAGACGGAACAACGCTGCTGTGTGGTTCGTCGACTGAATACGATGGTTGGCGAATACATTTTGAATCTATTCAACTTCAGAATGGCAAGATGCATGGCACATGGAAACGCGTCGGGCCCATCAATGATGGAAAAGAATTCAACGCCATTCAGCCAACATTTCTGCAACACCGTGATGGACGACTACAGGTGCTGTGTCGTTCGAAAGAAAGTGTGATTGTTACCAGCTTTTCCGATAACAACGGCGAAACATGGTCAAAAACTAAAGCGACCAACCTGCCGAATCCAAATTCAGGAATCGATGTGGTGACGCTTCGGGACGGGCGGCATCTGATGATTTACAACCATCTGGGCAGCGGGAAGACCGGCTGGGGACGTCGAGGCCTGTTGAATCTTGCCATTTCAGAAGATGGCCTGCAGTGGCATAAAGTTGGGGTGCTGGAACAGGAAGAACGCGGAGAATTCAGTTACCCCGCGATTATTCAAACAACCGATGGACTCGTTCACATGACCTATACATGGAAACGACAGCGCATTAAACACACCGTTCTGGACCCTTCAGAAATTCAGGCCGGTGATGTTTTGACTCAGGGCAACTGGGAGGTTGAGTAATTTCGCTGCCGCCAGCTTCGCAGACGTCGGCCGTTGGCTCACGCATCAATGCAAGGTTGGGGAATTCTCTGTCCCCCACCTTGGTATCACGATGTTCACTTCTGCACAATCCGTTTTATTCTGCCTCTGAATCCAGAAAGGCATTCCGCAACCGATCAATCGGCCATGGTCGCCTGGAAGAGGTCGAATCGTGGAGGCAATCCCAGATCAGTCTGCCCGGGGGCGGGAAATTGAGTGGTTACATCTGAGTTTTTCAGATGATGTTGCGAAAGCGATTGCCTCACACTGGCTGCATCGTTAAACATCCCAAGCTCGACATTGTTGGCATTTCTGCTGCAGCGTCAGGAAGTCTGCCTTCTCGTCGCAAATCTCCTACGCTCCGCATTAAGTTTATCTCGGAGTCTTTGGTGACATCTTCTTTATCGACCACGCTGTTTCGTAAACGTGTTATTTCATGGAAGGCGATTTTCGTTGTCTTCATGATGACGCTGTTTGCATGGGGACAGTCTTATCTGTTTTCCAATGGCGATAAACACTTTCCCGACTCTAGATCGACGCTATTGGCAGACGAAGTGATCGCCCCGGCGGCGCCGCGTGACACTTCAGCCGTAGATCACAGCGACAATTCGTCAGCGGCCAATAGGGAACACGCTGTATCAGACCATCACGAAACGGACGTCGCCGAGGCAGATCACAGCAGCCACGCGGGTGGTCACGAAGATCCAGTTGCGGAAGTGCTGCTTGGAATTTTGATCATACTGTTTCTGGCAAAAGTATCTGGCGACGTTTTCGAACGTATTGGACTGCCAGCGGTACTGGGAGAACTCACCGTTGGAATATTTCTGGGCAACTGGGCCTTGTTCACTCAGCCGTTTTTCGGTGAAGCGACGGCTCATATGTTTGACTTCTTTAAGCCTCACCCAGGTGATCCGGAAGACCTGACCGGCACTGTTCTGGACATGCTGGCTCGCATCGGCGTCGTATTGTTGCTGTTTGAAGTTGGTCTGGAATCACGAGTCAAGGAAATGATGTCTGTCGGCGTTTCGTCGTTGCTTGTCGCATTGCTGGGCGTGATCGTTCCAATGCTGCTTGGCTTTGGTGTGGGCTACATGATGGTTAGCGAAACCATCGCAGACTGGCAGGTTCCGGCATTTTTGGGAGCAACATTGTGCGCGACCAGCGTGGGCATTACGGCTCGGGTGCTGAAGGATCTTGGCAAAAGTCAGGCTCGCGAATCAAAGATCATTCTTGGCGCAGCTGTTATCGACGACGTTCTGGGGCTTGTCGTACTGGCTGTTGTGTCCGGCTTGATTGTTGACGGAGAAAATTTCCAGGTCATGACTCTGTTCAAAATCGTTGGACTCTCCTTCGCCTTTTTGGCGGGAGTTCTGATTCTCGGTGCTCTGCAGTTACCTCGAATGATGTTCCGGGCGGCCAGTTACCTGCGCGGGCACGGCTTGCTGGTTACGACAGCGTTGATGATCTGCTTCCTGTTTTCGTGGGGAGCCAGCCTTGTCGGTCTTGCACCAATTATTGGCGCATTTGCGGCAGGTTTGATTCTTGAGGGAGCTCACTATCAGGAGGTCGGCGAGAAATGGAAAAACCATCATTTGGAAGATGCGCTGGCCCCGCTGTCGGCGTTATTGGTTCCGATTTTCTTTGTAGCCACTGGGATTGCTGTCGACCTGTCGCAGTTCAGCGGCGGTTCAGTCTGGATGCTCGCCATCGGACTGACGGTTGTGGGCATCATTGGAAAGCTTGTATGTGGGCTGGGTGTTCGAGAGCCCGGACTGAATAAACTCGCAGTCGGTCTGGGTATGATTCCTCGTGGAGAAGTTGGGCTGATTTTTGCTCAGGTTGGCCAGGGACTAAAAACACCGGACGGCCAAAGCGTAATCGACGCTGCAACTTTCTCGGCGATCGTTGTGATGGTCATGGTCACAACCATGATTACTCCACCACTGTTGAAATGGGAAATGAACCGAAAACCGCCGATCACCTAGATTCTGAATAATCGTCAACGTGCAGATGGGCCGTACAGGTCAGCCCTTTGAAGGTGAGTTTTTAGGTGTTTCTTCTGGCGAGTAGCTTTGCCGTGGCGACGTGTTGTCCGTTGCCGGAGTACTTGCGTTGGGGTTGCTGGCGTTTGGGTCCGCGTTTGCTTTTCTG
>Ga0209491_10006270_pt1 | contig 16634 bp, 17 predicted proteins | sample BON02_FD_187213 | JGI IMG/M metagenome (GOLD analysis project Ga0209491, IMG submission 187213) | Freshwater microbial communities from Lake Bonney liftoff mats and glacier meltwater in Antarctica - BON-02 (SPAdes) (version 2) | ecosystem: Environmental > Aquatic > Freshwater > Ice > Glacier...
TCACTTTCGCTCTTGAGCGCACGCACTCTCTCGTTCGTGCACGTGCTCTCTCTCTCTTCTCCTCTCTCGCTCTCTGTACATGTGTTTTGTGTGACTGTGTACACATTTGTATCCAGATATTCCTGCAATTTCCTTCCATCATGAAAGCAGTGCACCGATTAATGTACGACTCAAGCTTGGACATCGAACCCATGAAAGCTGTTCGCGGTGCCTATGTGTGCCATGACTCTTTCACACGAGTGACATGACTGATTCATATGCGTGACATTACAGCTAGTCACAGTTCACTTACATGTGCGAAATGACTTATTCAAAGATGCGACATGACTCATTTTTATGTGTGACACGACTTATTTACACGTGTGGCTTGCAGACTATTCGCCGTGAATACGTGTGACATAACTCATGAATACCCGCGACTTCACTCTTTCATATTTGTGTGATATAACTCATTCATGCGTGTGCCATGACGTATTCATGCATGTTGGACATGACTCATCCATACGCGTGACTTGTGACATGATTCATTGAAGTGACTCGCCCAAATATGTCAGATGATTCGGTGATAAGCCTCGCCAGACAGAGAGAGAGAGACACACACACATGATCCACACTCAGCGCTCCTAGAAGTGCGACACATTCATATATGTGGCATGCCTCATCCATATGCGAGACATGACACATTCATCCGTATGACATGTCGCGGTTATATGCGTGACGTGGCACATTCATGCGTCGCATGGCGCATTCATTCGTGCGAATGGATGCGACATGACCCATAGTACCGTGTCAAAATCTGCAGACCATGCGCGTGACATGACACATCATGTGTGATGTGACACATATATGTAGCTTGATACATATACGTGTGACATGGCACATACATACATATCTATGCCGTGGCATATGTATATTCTCTCTCTCTCTCTCGCTTTCCCTCTCTCGCTCGCTCTCTCTCTTGCTCTCTCTCTCTTTCTTTCTACTTTTCTTTCTCACTCTCTCTCTTTCTCTGTCTCCCTCACTGTCTCTCTCTCTCTGTCTTCTCTCTTTCTCTCTCTTTCTCGCTTCATTTCTCTCTCTCTAATTGTTACTCCCCCCCACCACATATCCACGTATGTATAAATATGTGTATATCCATTAAGAATGCCTCGAGAAAGAATCGTCCTTGCACATACGCAAACACACACACACTCTCTCTCTTTCCCTCTCCCTCGCACGCGCGCGCACGCTCTTTTGCTCTCTCTCTCTCTATCCTCTCCCTGTCTCTCGTTTTCCTCTCTCTTTTTCAAATTTTTTCTCTCTCTCTCTCTCTCTCTCGCATGCGCGCGCACACATGCAAACACACACATATACACACACACACACAGCCTCGCAAGAAGGACACATCGAATCCTACCCATGTGCCTTCAAAAAAGGGACAGTTAGCAATGGAAATTTCCGTAAGTTATCCATGGTGTGCTCCGATGATGGCACCTGGCTACCCTCCCGGTGTGTGCGTGTGAGCGTGTGTGCGTGTGTGCATGTGTGCGGTTGTAGGGTGTGCGTGTGTGCGTGAGTGGATGGTGGGAGGGTGGGTGGGTGTGTGGGTGTGTGCACGTGTGTGTGTGTATATATGTTTGTTTTTGTGTGTATTGAGAGACAGACACGCCAGTTTCAATTCCAACGCGTGTGGACGACTGATTCCAAGTCAACATCCTATACATAATGGATACATACACACAAACTCACGAACCCCTCAATTACATACACAGGTCGTTGATAGAGCCGATGAATGATGCAAATATCCATACTTACACACATACGTACTTACATACATACATACCCGCATAACCTACATACATACCTACATTCATACTATGCAGGTCATTGATCGAGCCAATGGATGATCCCGTCGTGATTCTGAGGTGGAGTTTCTTCGTAGCGCGCCAACTACGGCGCGTTTATTCCACCGACATCACCATTCGCCTCTACAATTCGCTCTCTACATTTGGCGGGAAGGTACATCGTAACGCTTGTGTGTGAGAGAGAGAGTGCGTCGCAAGATATACACAATTATAATGATGGCAATAGAAAGTTCTTTCTTCATTTGAGGGCAAGAGTTAACAAACACACACACACACACATACATACACATACATACACTCACACACACACGCACACACTCACACACACGTACTAAATACAAACTCGGACGATGCATCTGCAGATTGCGTGTGCACATGTGTGCGTGTTGACACCTGACAATCAGAACACGCTAACCCGCATATCCCCTCACAAATATACACACCAACATATCTTTACCGTGTTTTCTCTCGCCCGCTCTCACGCACACACACATACACACGTATAACACACATACTCACGTAAAACACGCCAACAAGGTGTGGGGCGAGCATGTGTCGGAGCAATCGGACAACGAGGACGACTCCTATCCCTCCGATTCAGAATCAAGTGAGGCTCCAGAGTGCGCTGCACCTTCCATGTACCCTTCTTTCAGTCGAAGGTTTTCTGAGCCAACCGCCTCACCAAAAGCAAGAGAAGATCAGCCGCTGCAACAACGACGAAATCTGCCGCCACATCAACATGTGCAACTGCAACAACATGTGCAACAGCAACAACAACAGCAGCACCCGCAAGCGAAGCAAGAGCAGCCAGCTTCAGCCCCTCCCAAACTTTTGACAGATGTCAATGGCAGTGGAGGAGAAGGAGGTGGAGATGGTGGCGGTTATGCTGGAGAAGCAGAAGGGCACGCGTGCGCAGGATGCTTCCAAGTTGTGGATCGACTGGTGTTATTGCAAGGTCCTTTTCCCTCCTTCATCTTATTCTCTTCAAATCCCACCACGTCAAGCGCTTTTTGCGCCCCCTCTTTTTCGTCTCTTTCATCTCCTCTAGACTGTCCGCTACCTTGATGCGACATGGATACACACACACACGCACACATACACACACAAACACGCACACGCACATGCGCGCGCGCGCACACACACACACACACACACACATGCACACCTACACACACACCTACACACACACACGCACACACACGTACACACGCACACACACACGCACACACACACGCACACACACACACATGCAGACACTTACGCACATACGAACACACACACGTACACACTCCCGCATACGCACACACTTGCATACACACACGCACAGGATCTGTTGAGAAAATCATGGCTCGGCTTGACTCAATAGACCTACGCGAGGAACGTCGCGAAAGAAGAGGAAGACAAGCCAAAAACGCCTCCAACAACCACGTACATGAATCTTCATTGACATCCCTATTTGCACAGCTGCCAGGCCCTCCCGACCAGCCAAATATGTCTTCTCAGCAAAGGCAAAATACAGGGTGGGGTGTTCCAGGCCCTTTCCAACGCAACCGACGGGGAGGCAACTTGTTTCACACACCCCATTCCAGAGAGGTAGGAGGTCGATCCTCATTGGTCACCCTAAAGGGATCCCCTGAAGGGGGAGGGGGTGGGGTTGGAAGTTATGCTGCAGCAGAGGTACTGCGTTTGGCACGAGAGCAGGCACAGGCTCAATCGTCATCTCAGCGAGAGGCAGCAGCAGGAAGTGGCAGGCCAAACGATGCAAGGAAGAGGACAAGTGATGCGGAAAACATCTTCCACAGGCGTACTTCGATGGCTGACGCTCGTGCCGGCGGTGGTGCAAGATCTCTTCTGAGTGGTGGTGGAGGAGCAGAAAAACGAGGCAGGGAAAACGGAGAAGCAATAAATGAGGCCAGCTCATATTGCACAATAGGGGTCGTGAATCAAGACAGTCAAATTCATAGTCAATTGGCACGCACCAGCTCTGGTGCTGCGCGTATGGCAGCCAACAACTCCCGTACCGCCCCTGTTACACCAATGCATTTGAGTGTGCGCCAAGATACCTTGCAAAGAGAAAGCACCACCTTCAGAAGGGAGATGACCTGCAACCCTGTCACACTGCGTTACAGCACCAACGGTCAACCCTCAAAACACAATTTGTGTGTGTGTGTGTATTTGCGCCACATTGCACTCATGCACTAATGGTCTTGCGTGTTCTGTGTTTGTTTCATTGTCTGACGTGCATGTTCGTAAGTATTGTATGTGTGTATCAGATAGTATTTACGTGAGTCTACGTTGTTGCCTGATGTACATGGATAATTCAAGACAGACAGACAAGTAGATAAACAGACAGACACATAGACACACAGACAGCAAGCAAATAGAGAGATAGACTGACTGACTGCCGAGCAGATAGGCAAATACACAAAATCTGCTGAATGTCTCACTGGCGTCTACTTGTGCAGACAAATATCCGGCTTATACATATGTTATAGCAGGTACCATAACAGCGCAGCAAATGATAAATTCGGACGATGAAGAGAGAGAGAGACGCAGACCAAACGGCAGAGAGAGAGCCGCCACTCAGGAAGCAGTTACATACAATTTTCCCTCTCCCACCAAACATCCTTCAAGGTGCATCTATGAATATTCATACACGTTTTATACTCTCTATATACATGCCTCTTTCTTTCGCTCACAGCGAGAAAGAGAATGGAAAAGTGAGCACGTGACACAAGGCGATCGAGAGAGCGAGCGAGAGAAGTACAAAAACAGGCACACGTACACACAAGCACACTTATATACACGTACACATATACAAATGCACGAACATAAGTATTTACATACGCACACATGCAAGCACACCTACATACACATGTGCGCACGCACACACGCACCTATACACAATCTGCACACCCACACACATCAGTGCACAAGGTCCAACAGCCAATGTGACCGACCTCTTTCCCTAGAACAACACGTGAGTGCAATATCCAATATAAACAGAGACCCACCATCAACGACTTGTAAAAACACACACACTCAGCACATGCACGCACACACTCAACACGAACGCACATCCATCACTCACGAAGCTATGGCATACATCACACGCACGATATACAGAGGCCCGTCATCATCAACATCTACACCTGCGTTGGCTCCTCTTCGCGATGCGGTAGCAGGTCTGTTCATTCCCAGCATTGTTTCCGTGTCCCCCTTGTCACCCTTCCCCATACAAACCGTCGACACTGTCGTTTACGTGCAAATTGTGCCTTGTTCCTTTCATCTCTTTGTCGATGCGCATATTTCTTTTTGCACCACGTACACGCATGATATAGACATTCAACACACATATGCTCATACAAGCACACGCACACCAGAACGACAACTAGTCCACACACACGCACAGATTATATCCTCTCACACACACAAACACATGTACACGCACACATTCACACACACACACGCACACACACACACACACACACTCACACACACACACACACGCACACACATGTGCACACGTACACATGCACCGCCGAAGACTCCAATTGGAGACTTGCTGCGTCCCATACGTATATGCACACACGTGTACACATGTATACCCAGGACAAATCAAGGGCAAATTATACATGTATGACCGTTCAACACACACTGCATTTCTTGTGCATCATGACAAATATACTTTACATAGGGCTGAACTTTGCTGAAGATTCGATTGGAGACTCTTTGCGGTTAATGTCCTCGTTGTCAGTGGGTCGCACTCAATTGACAAGCATAAACAGGGTATGCATGTTATATAATTGTTCCCACTCTCTCTCTCGCTGTTGCTTTCTCATTTTCACGCTGATACTTTTTCCGTCTGGCTCTTGATGTTTCATGTCGCACTCTCTCGTTCTCTTTCTATGGAAGACACATTCTAAAACAACAGCAGACGAAAAAACTCATCTGCAATGTAGCATTGTTTGCTAGACTCCTTAAGATTGCCAGTCTATTGTCGAACACACACACGAACACACACGCACGAATATACACACACTTACTCACGTGACATATCCACACACCCGCTTACTCACACATCAGGCATCAAGTCACAACATGATTGCAGCATACCTGGGAGCTTCAGATTATCTGCAAGAGAGAGAGAGAGAGGGCCAAAAACGCAAATCTCTCGATTTTGGAGCAGAGGCAAAACAAGAAACAGAGCTTGATACTCACAGATCTGAACTTTTGCAAAAATCTGATGTTGGTGGCATGAGTCCCAGTGGCAGGGCCTATGCACCTTCTCGCCGCTCTGCGCATTCGGAAATAGGCAAGTGGTAGGCCGCAGTTTAAAGTGGGTGTATGTGTGTGCATACGCACAGACACACTCACACTGTATGTGGCGTACTCAGATTTGAGCCATAGCCCTGTACAAAATGCTCATCTTTAGCTGATGAAGTTGATGGAGGCTTTCGTGCAAGCTGTTGCTGCTGCAAAGCGTCATCACAGCATGTTCTTACGTGTGGTAATATGAATGTTTGTATTCAGACTTGCCAGCGCCTTCGGACTTTCTCAACAGGTTTCAGTAGAACATCGCCAGATGCACGAATAGGCAAAAAAAGCAGCAAAAAATACTGCCATAGTGGGGACTGGCACACCTACAAAAACAGCTTGGCGTTCTTCGACCTTTTCAACAGTCTGCCTGATAGTTTCGTGCTGCTCCGAGGGCTCAATCTCGTGTATGATGGCCATGCAATCAGAGCGCTACAGCAAATTCTCTCAAAGTCAGCTCTGTAGAACATGTCAATAGCAAATACTAAAAACCAGTAAATTTTCAGGAGGTATACCTGGTAGTGTTTCAAAAACCCCATCAAACTGCGTCGTCCCCACTAAGCCTGGCACTTCAGAAACAAGCGACGCATCGTGGCGTAGTTGCAAACAATGTTTCGGTTCTCCATGAGCGCTTTGATCAGTTGCATGTGGCCTGGCCAATGGAGCACACGTGACTTCATAGACACATTTCACACCCGATACATCACTGCAAATTCTTGCTCTGCCTCCATGTCCTTAATTGACGCAAATTTCTTCATGTATGCTTCGACAATGATGGCGATGATAAAGTTCAGCATGATCCTGCACACATCATACCTGTAAATGTAAATGCACGTACACATATACACATACTAACACAAACACACACAAAAACACGTCTTAATTTGTACTTGAAACAGTTCAGACATGTTGGGTTTCCTTCGAAAAAACTAAATTTTTGGAAGGTAGCCCAATATGCATCGAATATTTGGTCGCGCACGTGTTTCTTCAATGTGACCATCCGATAAGATTATGTACCTGGGTCCTTGCACTGTAGTGAGATCAGGGAGACTTCATCGAGCTTGCTGAGCACACGTCCCACTCGAGGTGAGATTTCGCGGCATAGCCGCAGATTCGAAATAAATGTTTGTCCATACTGCGTGTCTTCGTTGTGATCCGAGCATCACAACTTGATAGATGACATGTCATCAATGACATGACATGACGTGACATGACACAAGATTAGGTTAGAATACATACAGCTTGATTACACAAAAGTAGCATTAAATTAGATTAAACTAGATTAGATTAGATGAGATGAGAAAAACTGAAAGTGTATATTGACGTAGCTAATGCGTTAGATTCGGTTTATTGACGACCATTCGCAAGTGTATGTGGACGTGGCGACGAGCAGGTACACTATTTAGGACGACACAAGAACAGCGCGAGCGCTTAAAGCAAAACAAAAACAGCTAGGTCAACTAGCTTGATGAACACAGCACCAGGTTAGGTTCGCGGGTGACGACTTAACATTGAGGGAAGACATGGACTCTCGCGAGTTCGTTTTGGTGAATGGGGCCGATCGGGCGCGTGTACATGTGTCCCAAAAACCGCATCACACTAAAAAAGATATCACTGATGATGATCAACGTCATCTCTGTGACGTGTCAGTCAGCGCAGACCACGCACAGTATCCAACGGAACCACGTATGCCATGCCCTTGAGAACACATCTGTAATATGGACGACCACGCGCGCGGCCTTAGCGGACCCTTCTTGCGTCACCTCACTGCATCACCTCTCTGCGCACGATTACTGTACAAATTTGGACATCAACAAGATGTTGCGCACAACGATCGGTACACTGGCTTGGCCCCTTGCAAGCGACTGCCAGTGTCGGTGACAATACTGTCGCAATAAACCTGCGACAGTTGCAAAAATCACGTTCAATTAGTACCCAAGCAAGAAGACGGCTTCTTTCATGTGTGTTTGGCGCGTATTTTGCAAACCTGAATCTAGACTCGAACCTGCCTCTGCTGCTTTCGAGCTTCACTTTCCACCTCTGTTTCTATCTGAAGTGATCCTCGATTTTTCCATACGGTCCATTACAAGTTGCTGACGCCAAAGAGTGAGTCTTGAAAATATTTTCCATTATAAATCCCTCAATCCTTTCAATTGAGTGTCTCCTGTTGTATTGTGTTTTGGCCCCGGTTTGTGATTTGGCCCCGGTTTTTCGACCGAGACGACACCCCCCCCAAAGTATTCGTCCCACCAACCTCACTCCCCTGCGCTGCTATTCTCGACAGTGGCAAAGCATAGCGACAACACGCCTGGGCCCACGAACAAGATTTGTAAGTACAGCAAGAAGCTTGTGATATTTTATGTATTTATTTTCGTTACAATAACATGCTGTTCAATGTCATGTGCAGGTGGCCGGTGGTGTGCACGGTGGTTTAATGTGCACACGCGTGCGTGCCGCGTCGCCGTGTTTCACCAATCGTCTGGCTGTGCGCCTGAACTGGGGCATCGTTGAAACGGGTTTCTCAATCTCCAGCCGAAGACGATAATGTGAGGTATAGTTCATAGCTACGTTCTATCAAACAGTTTAAATGTACAGTCAAGTGACTCTGAAATAAATTGGAATAGGTGCTACTTGCGCTGAGCCATTTCAGCATTGTTGGTGGGTGGCGTGAAGTATATTCAAAGTTTATCAACACCTCAGGATCTGGTGACAAAATGATCAACTTCCTCGTGGTCAAATTCAATATCAGGACACTCGAGCAGCTCAGGTTACTCAGCTTGGACCCTCTATTCTCTTGAGTATTGTTCACTCTGCTTCGCTCTACTACTCCTCGCTCTTGTACTATCTCTCTCTTCCCGAGTCACATCACATCTTTTCTTTTCCTTCATTTCTGACAATTTCAGGTACTTGCATGATTTTTGTGCCTCGTGTGTGTTTTCTTTTTTGCAAGGGGAGACGTTGGAATTTGCGTTCAAACAGTTCGATTGATGGTTTGTATTTGTCCTTGCATGAGGAGCCGTCAGAACAGTTGTCTACATTTTGCGCAGGAATTATTAATAGAAGCAAGGCAATATCTTTCGGGCAGCGATGTTATTCCCAAGAATAGAATTGAGTCCGCGTTTAAAAGGATCAGGTACGTGTGGAGCGTGCACTAAATGACACACACTTTTACTCCATACCATGACCCACATGTGCACATTTTACCACTGCACCATCCATACAATGGAGTCATGCATTCGTCACCAGATCAACCTGTAATTGATAATTTCATTTTTTGCGACCTATCTCCTGTCCAAAGTGACATGATTCAAGATCCTCCCGAAGCCTTGAAACTGCAACTAGACAACGTCGACTATTTCAATGACACCAACAGGTCTTTTTAATTGTTGTGTTCGTGTATACGTGCTCTTCAGGGTTCTTTGATTTCGTGCTCGATTGCACTCATCAAATGCTGCTCTTGGGATAGATATGCAGTATGGCATTGATTTGTTTTGTTCTATTACTCTACATTTCACTCAGATATGTCAAGATGATGCACAAGATTTCTTGGTGTTTCCAAAACTTCATGTCAGACGCATCCTCTGCTCTTCATGCCCATGCCGATGCTTTGATGCAAAAGCATCATGGTAATACCAAGTAAATTTGGAGTGACCTACAGAAACAAATCGCTTTGCAGGTTATCCGAATTTGTAATCAAATTGAGGATAGTAATACTGCCGATACCAACGCGTATCAGACACCAGCTTCTCCATCAGTGCATGTCGTAAACCAACAGAAATTCAAGAAGCGGCTGTTGAGACTCTACGATTTGGCCCGTGTTGTGATGATGGAAACCCCAGTATAGAGATCGTCAGAATTCGCTGGCTTTCTAGTAGGAAAGGGTGATATGCTCGCACACTCTGAAGGGCACGAACAAGACGCTTTACTTGTACTATGACCGGGCTCTTCGTGTTTTCGGTTACGAAGCCTCGCAAAAACAATTTGCCATCACAGATGCCTATGATATTTCATTACTGTTGAGCAAGAAGGGGAAACTGCTGATGCAGCGGGTGCACAATGCCAGAGCAGAAACAGCAGCGCTGGAATTCTTTGGAGAAACGATCTGCTTTCGCAGGTTGCGGCGCTCGATTACTATAACTAGCGCAAACTATTTCGAATCAGCACTTAAGTGTTTTGGGCAAGACCGATCCATTGCCGAAGATCGAGTTGACAAAGATCTCGTCGAGAACTCGTGACTCCACTTGAGTGCCGGCATTCTTGAGAATGAGGCCATACTATTCTACGAGCACTGGCAAGCGCCCAAGGATGGGCTGCAGGAACTCGAAGAATCCTTGGCCAGAAGAGTCGCAGTTGTTAGAAACTCGCCAGAATACTAGTATTTGCAATTGTCTTCCACACTTTACCATCTATGGGTAGTGCTTGACAAGACAGACGAAACTATTGACGAACAGATGTTTTCGCGCTGTTCCTTTGCAGTGCGAGTCCATCAGATCCTCTGCAAACAGCAAGTGTGCGGGTTGCTGTCTGATGTCAAGGAAAGTGCCGAGAGTACACACACCATTGAAGAATCGTGTGCATTGATTGTCGGCACTGGGCATGGTGGCAAAAATTATTTCAATGTTGCTTGCATCCAAGAGTGGGGTGCTGCTACTTTGCGGGCCGTCTTAATAGCAGAAAGGATCAAGCAGAAATATGTCATGATTAATGTGTCTGAAAATGGACATGATTATGCACAAATTAATATTGCAGACCGCGACGCTATGGCCACAGAGGCTGCTGCTGAGGCTAAATCAGCTGCGACATTGCACAAGGTGACAATTTCCATGTGTCGTGATGTAGTGTGTGTGCCATGCATAGTGTATGTTTGTTTTGTATATATATATGTGGACCTTGAATTGTCGACCACACTCAAATATGTATACTCATGTCGGATAGAAGTGTTGTTCGAAGACTTGGCAAGAGCCTAAGTCGTTAAGACTTGGAAAGAGCCTAAACCATGTTAGGCTAAACTGTCTCGTTCGTGATCCGATCTCGTTCATGGGAGGCCCGAGGCGCATGACTGCAGATCTTGTTCGTTGGCGTGTTGTCACTATGCTTTATCGCTTTAAACTTAACAACTCTCGTTCGTGATCCAATCTCGTTCGTGGGCAGCCGGGCCGTGGCGCGCGACGGCAGATCGAATTGGTGGGCGTGTTCTCACTCGGCTTTATCGCGAAAGCCGTTGCAAGATGGGCTCAACCACTGGCAGCTAAGGCATCAGTAATGTGGGCCCGGCAAGACTATGTAAATGTCTGCGAAGCGAATGAGACAAGGAAATTGAAGGAATCACAAGCAAGCGAGGAGCTGCTTGCAGAGGCGCTGGCTGTTTTAGGGAGAAAGCGCAAGCGGCGAGCAAACACTGTGCAACGCATTGTGATATAATAATGTTGACTGATCTTGCTACATGTTTCCATTCATTCTCTGGCGCTGTACGAAAATGCACACAAAAACGCGCACAATGCAGACAACTTATGGCGAGAGTACAACAAAGCAATCTTGTATCTGTTTTCAATTCATTTGCAATTGCAGCCCTTGGACAATGGAAACAAGGTGGCTGACACGCCTATTCAGAACTATTTAAATGTGGCAAGATGCGCTGAAACAATCGTACGAGATATACATGCGTGAATCGTAGCCTGGCAGATAACAAGAGCTCGCTCAAATTGAGAACGAAAGACGCATGCGGCTGGATGAGTGTTTGATCAGTGCTAGTTGAGAAATTTGTGGAGTGTGAAAGTATACAATTCATAAATACGGCTGAAAAGTAACATAACCGTGCCATCTGTGAAAGCTTCAGGAGTCAGGCTGGGTATAAGTGCAATCATGGAATAATGCATGCCCTCGGATTTACTGCGACAGTAACTCCAGGGTATGCGTATTATGTATGACCAATGGGTCCATCGTAGGCGGCGCCTGCCGAGGCCCTCCTATTTGGAATAGTGCCATCTTGCGAGCTGTTGCGCCTTATGACAGTCTTGTGCGTCCAAACGCATTGTCGCAAAGAGCAGAAAGGACAATCAAGAGGGGGTGCAGAGAGATGTCAGGGAATGAAGTTGTAGCAAGGTTGTAGCAAGGCATACAGTGGACTGTATAGAATCTGTGTTTACCTGGAGGACTGCCCAATTCTTTTGCAACATCAAAGAGCATTTGGGACGTACGCACAGATACAGACACGACTGAGTGTTCGCAGGGCAACACCTGATTTTGGACGCTGGTGGTACAATTGATGCTGGACATGTTGGAAAATGCAAACAGCTTGTGTTTTTGCTGTGGTTTGCCCGCATTCGTCAAGAAGCGAGAGTCTTGGCGCAGTTCATTTGGTGAAGTTGTAGCATACTTGTCTTCTTGAGCAGGCTCAATAAAAGAGGAAACATTCTGCATAGAAGAAGTCCGGCTGATGGGGCGCTGTTGATTGCCACTAAAGGGCATCAAATCTATTGCTCTGCTGCCCCTTTCCCGTGACTTCCCTTTTGCTCCCTGGATCTGAGTCACATCTGAATCACTTCGTTTAGTCCTATTGCTACGCTCACGCGATTTCATCTGCATTCCCCCTCCTCCCCCATTTGCATCGTGGGTCGACTTTCCAGCGATTCTCTCAGTTCTTTCTCGACCCCTTGCCTCCCGCGAGGGTGCTCTAGTTTTTATCCCTGCATCTTGCACAGCAAGGCGGTTGCCTTTCCCTGCCTCTTGCACGTCCCTTGCGTGTAGATTGGCGGCAACTGTCTTGCGTGTAGATTGGCGGCGCCTGTCCAACTTGCGTGCTGCTTCCTCGGCCAGCTTCTCTGCAGAAATTGGAGGACTGACCGAGGAGACAACTTCTCCACTAGCTGCCACCGTCTCTATTGTGCTGCTGCTATGAGCAAATCTGTCGTCATCAGCCTTCCCTGATCTTCCCCTTACATCCGACCTCGAGCATGGAGACGCACGAACCAACGTTGGCTCTTCCACCACAACCACAACGTCGCTGCCCATCACCCCTGCACCCTTTCCTCCTTTGCCAGAACCATTACTACCTGAAGACTTCAGGCCCCTCAAACCAGCTCCTCCTGTTCCGTCGCCAGAATCATTCCCGCCACAGTTTGAAGAGAGGTGGAGGGCAGCAATTTGGGAAGAGAGATCTTCTTTGGCAGCGTCAACAACGGTTTTAGTGTGCTCCATGAGCCTCGTTTCCATCATCTTTAGCATCAATACTGTAGACTTGAATTCGTTGCTTTGGCTCTCTGAGAGCACGTTGGCCAGTTGCCTTCGCGAAAATCTACAAATCGTATGTGTATAACACATGGTTTACAGATGTGTTTACACGTGAATGTTTGTACCAACGCGTTTGATAGTCAGGTTAAAATGTGAATGTATGGTAAACATATTCAAGGCAAACATGCAGCCACGCGAGGAAAACAATTTTGGTTATTTTTGGAGTGATTTCTGTAGTACAATTCTTAGTCTTAAACCCTGAAGACACAATTCTTGGAAATAGGACATCTGGGGATAAGAGACGATAGTCTATTCACGACTCGGCGAGAGATAAAGATTCACATGTGCAAGTGCATATAGACTATTATCCGTGGCATTGGTCTTTACGCATTTTAATCTGGCACATCCTGACCCTGCACTTAGCCACAGATTGACATGTGTATGGTGGGTATGTTCAAATATACGAGTGTGTGCGTGATTTGTTTATGGGAGAATATGTTATTTTTTCCCGTTTCCTCTCGCTCATGCACACACCGCCAGAGCTCGCCTTGCATCATGGCGCGGAACTGCATCTTGTTAAACTCTCCCGTGCAGCCCAGATGGCGCCCATACTCAGTGATCAGATCGAAATCATCCTCTGTGTTGTATGTATGCGCGGCAGCAGACTGGTCAATCCATTTCGTACAATGACAACACACTTACAACACACCAACACTATTACTTCTACTTTGCTTCATCTCCTTCCATCAGCACTACTTTGCTTCATCTCCTTCCATTTCTGCATTTGTATAGGTGCAATACAACAACTTCCGCCGATCAAAGGGAAAGGAAAGTACCAGTAATGTGTATGCGGGCAGTGTCGGGCAAGTTGGTGATCCCACTCTTGAACTCGCTGAATGTAAGGCCCCCAGACCCATCATTGTCAAGCCGCAAATACATGTCATCGATGCGTTGGATCAGGTTATCAGTATCCTGCCAGCCGTATATGTGTGCGCGAGTACGTACGTATTTAGTGACTACGTACTTCAAATGGTCAAGTCTTTGTTGCAAAAGAGTATGGTCCAACTTGAAGTTTGTATGCCCCTTTAAACACGAGCCATGATAATCCAGGAAATCATCGTAGCCCACCCATCCCCACACAAGTGAACAAAGTCAGTGCTCCTCATAGATTATAGGTATGTTGGGATGAGATAGGAAAACTAAAGTATTTATGTAGTAACAAGACATGGGGAGTACAGAGTGTGCCATGCTTGACAAACGATTGATTGTGACATGACTAATCCATGAGTATCACATGATTCATGAAACAGACACCTCAAAGGCAGTGAGGTTAGACATAAAACACACTGGGATTTCAGTGATGCGCTTTTTGCATGAGGGTGTTGCAGTGTGTTACAGTGTGTTGCAATGCATCGTAGTGCAGCGCAGTGTGTTGCAGTGATCCACAGACCTCAAATGCAGTGAGGGTAGACGTAATAGGATCCAGGACTGCAGTGATGCGCTTCTTGCCTGCCTCCTGCCACCACAATGCACGTGCCGAGTATGGACGAGCACGCGCGAACACACACGTACAAACACACAAACACACACATACTCCACAAAAAATAAATACACGCCAAGTACACACCCACCCACCACCCACCAAAGTCGTCCATCCACCCATCCATCCGTCCAGACACTCAGAGACGTAAACACGTACAGGTAGACAAGCACACGCACATAGCACAGTCATGTCCCACATATGCGCACATGAAATGAAATCACTATACCATTCAAGAGACTGTCTCATACAGTCTCTCTGCCTCATTTTTCTGCACGAGATGAGATCCTCGGATGTATCTATATGCACGAAAGCAAGACGGTATACTTGAATCGTATATTGATGGTAATCTCTGCGTATGCAAAAGCAAGGCGTTGGGGAATTGGTTATGCCATCTCCAGCAGCATGTATCAATAGAGGATTAAACACATTTGACGATTTGATGAAGACATATGGGTTGCACACGTGCAACCGTAAGCACACGTGCGCGCACACACTTTTGACGATACGGTCGGCAGTTTCCTTGCTGTAAGTAGTCATGTACGTATATATACGTAGGTATGCACCTGCATATATATACACACTGTGTGTATATATGTGCCTTATAAACATACATATTCATATGTAAGTAAATAGTGTGCCACCCAGTGTGCACCCAGCCACCTACATGCCATTTACACCTACGCGAACACACGCAACAATGCCCACGCAAGAACCTTCTCGGCGATGAGTTTGGCAGCTTCTTGCTCTCGTGCCACGGACGAGATAAACTGTGCACGCATACAGACAATACCACGTCAATGTAGATGATACATGCAGGAAAAATTGGATCACATAATCGTACAGACTTATTATGAGTTAGGATTGCACTCCAGGAGACACACAATACATGCAGGCACGAGTGCGCAAACTTGTGCACCGAGGTGAACTAGCAAGAGAACACTCTGATCGCATGCTCACCTTGCGTGCGCGTGCAGACTCACGCGCACAGCACAGACACACTGCGGCAACAAATACACGCACACGGACCTCGTCGAGAAGTACGGCAACGACAACGTTGAGCAGCACGATGTTGCCCACTATGACGTATGATACCTATATGCATGTGTATACGAGTATATACATTCACATGCATACAAACACATACATATGTACACGAATATATATATACATAAATGCGATCATATGCATACAAATGCATATACGTATACATACACACGAACAGAAATGGTTATTTTCACACACGTATTCACATCCGCACACATACACACACGTACACACACCACACACATACACACACGCACACACACGCACGCACGCACACAAGCACGCACACGCACACACGCACGCACAGACACAGACACAGACACAGACACCTACACAGACGTAGACACAGGCATATACACACACACACACACACACACACACACACGCACAAAAACGCACGCACACACCGTACACACATACATACACACACACGCACACACGCACGCACACGCATGCACACGCGCGCGCACACACACATACACATACATATACACACACAAGCGCGCACGCACACAAAAAAGCGTACATCATGCACACAAATGCATATTTAAGGGGTTTGGATTCAGGGTTTAGCGTACAAAGAAAAAGGCGATGGATGGAACAGTTTGTGGTTGCCCTTCTTCATCTGCCTGTGTTGTGTGTTTTGGCGCGTGCGT
>Ga0209491_10006271_pt1 | contig 16631 bp, 15 predicted proteins | sample BON02_FD_187213 | JGI IMG/M metagenome (GOLD analysis project Ga0209491, IMG submission 187213) | Freshwater microbial communities from Lake Bonney liftoff mats and glacier meltwater in Antarctica - BON-02 (SPAdes) (version 2) | ecosystem: Environmental > Aquatic > Freshwater > Ice > Glacier...
CTTATTTTGCGCATAGATAGTTTGTCCTGAGGCATCACCTGCTCGCTTATTAAAAATAAACAGGCTACCTTTAACTACTATGCAACGGCACCACATCGGTCACGATGATTTGAAATCACCGGTCACGATAATCTGAAATGACCGGTCACGATGCCCTGAAATACCCACCAAGTGTTAAACGAACTGCCCGCCGCCAAAACGGTTGATGATGTTGACGCGCTCATGCATTGGCATATTAAAAATAAAATAACTACTCAATCGTAATCGTAAAATTGTGGCCATCACAGATGGCTCAAACAAACAAGACTGGGGTTTGTGGATCGCTTACGACAACTAGTGTGACAGAGGGGGGGTTTGTGGACCGCTTACCTTACGGGTACCTACTCTCTCTTAGACAAAATAAGATTCTGCCTTTCAAATAACAAATTAGCTTGCTTCAAATGCGCCATGTCAATTAACACCCCACCTGCACCGACCGCCCCATTACCGTCCTTCTCGGCCTCAGCCAGACAGTTTTGAATGTTGTTAGCCCAACACAATTGAGCCTCTGAGGGAGAAAAGATTTCATTTGCTAGCGAAACTTGCTCTGGATGAATGGCCCATTTGCCTTCAAAACCCAAAGCGGCTGCTCTAAGCGCAGACGACTTATAGCCTTCTTGATCACCATAATCGGTAAATGGACCATCTATTGGACGCAAACCATTAGCACGGCATGCATTTGCAATACGAGCCATAGCAAAATGCCATTGATCATTCCAATGATTATGCCGCAAACCTTGCTCGTTAGGTTTAGTTAAAATAGCATAGCGGTCGCTAGGCTGACCAAAGACACTATCAAAGGTGCGCATCTCAACAGTGTAGTCACCTACCCCAAAAATCAACGCTTCAAGCCGCTTTGACGCTATGGCAATTTCATCAATGTTGGTAACACCCCGCGCCGTTTCAATTAACGCTTCAATGCCGAGCTGCTTCTTTGAACCATTCCCACTCTCAAGCAATGTAAGCAGTTGGTCGACGAACCGAACATCAAAAGCAGAACCCACCTTAGGTAAAAGTATAAGATCTAGCCTTGGCGCGTGTTTAACTATGTCAATAATATCGTCTAGAGCCCAAGGTGTGTCTAAGCCATTAACCCGCACGGCCATAGTTTTGTTGCCCCAATCAATAGAATTTAAAGCCTCTATTGCATGCTGCCGCGCCTTGACCTTGTAGGGAGGCGCTACCGCGTCTTCCAAATCAATAAATACAGCATCAGCAGCGCAACCAGCTGCCTTCAAAAAAAATCGCTCACTCGTGGCAGGTACAGCAAGCTCTGAACGTTGCAAACGTGGATTTAATTTAGTGGAGTCCATCCTGACGTTCCTTAATACGTTGCGCAATAACAAGTAACCGTCGCGCGGGTGGCACCAAATCAACCGCAACAAAGTTACCATTAATCACAAGGGTCCCGATGCCTTTGGCACTAGCATCTTCGTAGGCTTCAACAATTTCTCGTGCGTGAGCTATTTGCTGAACCGTTGGCGTAAAAGCATCATTCACCACATCAACCTGATTGGGGTGAAATACGACTTTCCCACTAAATCCGAAGCGCCGCGCAATGCAAGCATCTTCGTAGGTTGCCTGAGCATCCTTGACTTGGAGGAAGTATGCTGCATCAATTGCCTGAATGCCTTTTGCACCTGCTGCAGCGCAAACCACAGACCGGGGAAACTGAAGAACATCAGCATGGATTTCAGCCCCCATAGCCGAGGTATAGTCACCTGAGCCAAAAAACAGTGCCGTGGTTCGTTCAGAAGCATCGGCTACAGCCAGAGCATTCATAATTCCACGCGGCGTTTCTATAATAACAATAAACTCAAGTGGACCATTTCGCCCTTGAAGTCCATCAACCTCATTTAGCATTTTTTCTAGCCGCTTTAGGTGCTCAGGCGCCTCGACTTTAGGCACCATGATGGAATCAACTAAGTGCCAAGGAATTATAGCCAGATCGTCTGGACCATAAATCGTATCTAGACTGTTTATGCGAACACACAGCTCTTTTTTGGCAATAGCTAGCGTCTTTAGCACCGCAGTAACTTTTATTCTAGCCCCAGATTTTTCCTCAGGCGGAACAGAGTCCTCGAGATCAAAAACCAGCCCATCGGCAGCGTAACTGTTCGCTTTATGTAATCGATCCAATCGATTACCGGGCGTCATCAACATCGTTCGACGAACAAAAGTGGTTATCATAAATTTACCTAAAAATAAGGATGCCCAGAGGAGCACTAGGCCCCAAGCAATCACCCTCGGTTCAAAATTAGATTACCCCTAGCTTTTTCAACTCAGCGATTCGCTCTTGCGACAAACCCAAGCGCTCATGAAAAACGATGTCATTGTGCTCACCCAAAGATGGCCCTAAAGTTTTTATGCCGCCTGGTGTATCGCTCAAGCGTGGAACCACATTAGGTACTGCATGTTCTTGCCCATGGGAATCTTTCAAATAAACGATATTTTCACGTGCCTTGTATTGCGCGTCTTCGAAAATTTCGTCTATGGAATAAACAGGCCCACAAGGCACTTGAAATTCCTCACAAATCGATATAATTTCGTCTCGGTCGTATTTTCCAGTCCATTTACCCACATAGTTATCGACATTTACACGATCGGCATCGCGCTGTTTAACATTGCCCCACTTACCCTCACCAGCAACCTCGGGAACTTTCATGGCAGTGGCCAGCCTTTCAAATATCTTATCGCTGGTGCAAGCTATAGCGACCCACTTCTCGTCTTTAGTTTGGTAATGGCTGTGAGGCACAACATTTACTGTGCCTGGCCCCATGCGCTGACGCACGAATCCATTCATAAAGTAGGACGGTGCAATTTCGTCAAGAATACGGAAAATAGGTTCGTACAAACCAATATCGATGTACTGACCTTTACCTGTTTTTTGCAATGCTTGTATGCATAACAGCACACCCAACGCACCATACAAACCCGCTAAGTAGTCTGGAATGGTTGCTGAACCAGGGGTGACTGGTGGGCGATCAGGGTAACCTGCCAAAAACGACAAACCACCAAATGCATTGCCTATGCGCCCAAAGCCAGGGCGCGAACTGTAGGGTCCTGTTTGACCATAACCAGAAATACGCACCATAATTAGCTTGGGATTAACCTCTTTCAAGACATCCCAACCCAGACCCCATTTTTCAAGTGTTCCAGGTTGAAAGTTTTCTACAAGAACATCTGAATCTCGAACTAAGGCTTTCAACAGCTCCGCACCTTCTGGAATGCGTAAATCGAGCGTAGCGGACTTCTTGTTGCGGCACTCGGACAGCCATGGCAACGAATCGCCAGCAGGCGTAATGCTACCAAAACGACGTAATGCGTCACCCACTTTTGGCATTTCAATTTTGACAACATCTGCACCGAACTCGGCTAATTGCGTAGAGCAAAACGGACCAGCTAAAAAACTGGAAACGTCAATCACCTTTAAACCATCGAGTGGTTGAGTTTTCATGTCTGAAGAAACCATGCCTTCCTCCGTAATAAGTTGTCTTACTTTGATGTTGTACTCATCACCTTCTCGTACACATCAAGAAGTTTTTGGGCAGCATAAACAATGGGGTAGTCAATAAACTGACCGTCTAACTGGAACGAAGAGCTTCCCTCTTTTTCCGCCTGTGCAAATGCGTTAATAACTTTTCTTGCACGCGCTACTTGCTCGGCAGTAGGGGTAAAAATACTGTTGACCACGGGAACTTGGTCGGGATAGATGCACAATTTTCCTTGGAAACCCATGCGAAGTGCCCTGCGTGTGGACTCTGCAAAGCCCTCAGTGTCTTGAATATTGATCCACACTGTATCAATGGGGGGTTCTTTGCCAGCGTTACGTGACATAAGCACGACCTGGCTGCGATAAGCCAATAACTCTTGCTCGTCGCTCGACCATTGTAAATTCATGTCGAGACAAAAATCGCCTGCGCCGAATGCTACACGCCGAACGCGAGATTCACACGCAAGAATCTCAGCTAAATTTGCCACACCTTTACCGGTTTCAATGAGAGGGATTATGTCAATACCACCGACCGGAAGGCTACGCTCTTTTTCAAGACAACTCACCATCCATTCAACAATCTTAACGTCGTTTGCCGACTCTGTTTTCGGCAATACGATACCGTCAAGACCGGGTTGAACAACCGCAAGAATATCCCCAAAACAAAAATCAGTGTTAAGTGGGTTTATTCGCACATAACCTAGGCAAGAGCGTTGACGAGCCATCGCCTCAACAACCTTGCTGCGGCTGGCCACTTTTTCACTCATCGCACAGGCATCTTCCAAATCTAGAATAATGACATCAGATTCCAACTGCAACGCTTTTTCTACCCGCCGAGGGTGATTAGCGGGTGCAAATAAAAATGACCTAAAAACACTCATCACGTCTCCTTTAGATTTGTACGTACAATATAAACATATTGAATAACCTTGTCAACCAAAAAAAGTTATTATTTAGGTAACACAGCTTAGATTATCAACTTTACCTAACCCTAGAGAAGGTATTCATAAATAAAATATGGCAAAAACTATTAATAAAAAAATATCCGTAGAACCCAACAAAGCATCGGTTAAGCGCTCGATTCCACGCCAACCCCTTTACCTTAAAGTAGCCAAAACGTTACAAAAAGAAATAGAGCAAGGTGAGCACATCATCGGTGATACGTTGCCAACCGAAGAAATGTTAGTCAATCGTTTTCGAGTAAGCCGACACACCATACGTGAAGCCTTACGGGAACTAAAAGGCCAGGGCTTTATTCTGGCCAGAGCAGGCATAGGAACAATTGTCCGTACACAGCCAGATAAAATTTGGCTCATGCGAGGGTTGAACTCATTGATTGACTTGCTAGAGTTTGCCACTGAAACTGAAATGCATTTTCTTAGCAAAGCCTTCATAACAGCTGATCACCACCTAGCGAAAGAAACAAAATGCGAACTAAATTCTGAATGGTTTCAAATTGAAGCTATACGGCGATTACCTGAGCAAACGCGTCCCTTAAGCTATTTGAAGGTTTACATTCAACCAAAGTATGCACACAAACTAAAAAAAGTTAATCACCTCTTCGAACCTATATATGCATTACTTGAGCGAGAATTTGACTTGCGTATTACCGAAGTTCATCAAGAAATAACCGCAGACAGTTTGGATCACAATATTGCCGAGCTTTTAGAAGCTACCCCCGGGCAAGCCGCTTTGCGCATTACCCGTCTTTACTATGATAAAAAGGGAGAGGTCGTCCAAATGGCACTAGGCTTTTATCCTAGCGGCCGTTATACCCAAACAACACGTATTCAAAGTAAACTTGAAGAATAACGAAGATCTACTGGCCAGCTGTTAGGTATTACTTAATTCGCAGAGTGCGCTCCCGTGTGCATCCCAACATTGAATGGCTGCGCGGTTCGATATCTAACATTTGAGCTATGTCAGTCGCCGCTGCTAGCGATTCTTCATTTGTCACATCAGTCTTAACACCACAAGCATCGAGCAAACGCACTAAATCTTCACTGGCATAATTACCTACTGAGCCCACAGATAACGGCATGGCGATACCGCCACCAATCCCACAGGTTGACCCTTCCAACCAAACTGCACCAGCATCCATCGCTGCAAGAATATTAGCTGACCCCATACCCGACAAATTGTGCACGTGAAATCCTAACTTTACATCCGAGAATTGATCTCCAAGCTTCGCAAAGAGCGTGTTGACATGCCGAGGGTCCTCCATACCTACAGATCCGGCTAGGTACATTTTCTGAATACCACCGTTACGCAACTGACGTACAGTATCAATGACAGCCTGCTCTGGAATTAACCCTTCGTAAGGACACCAAAACGCCATTCCGATAGCAGCGACGTAACTGCAGCTATTTTCATCAGCCGTGCGAAATGCCTGTATGGCCTCATAAATTGCCTTCTGAGGTTCCATGTTCTGGTTCTTCATCAGGTAGGTTTGGCTAACAACCGTCAGACCGACAATTTCATCAGCTTTTGCATGAACTGCTCGCTTTGCACCGTAGGCGTTAGGGGCCAAGCCGCGATAGATAACACCAGGACGGCGTTGAATCTGTTCAAAAACAGCCTCAGCGTCTTTCAGCATCGGCAAGCCTCGCTCGCTGCCAAAACCGCTTACCTCAATCACTGGATATCCAGCCCGTGACAACCTATCAATCATTCGCACCTTAACTTCAGTGGGAATCCACTTAGACAGGCTCTGTAAGCCGTCGCGTGGTGAGACATCAACTAAGGTCATTTTGTCAGGAAATTTCATACCCATACTTCATACATTTGAATGGTCCAGAGTGATACCAGCCTGCCAAATTTCCTGTTCAGAGAAGCCAAGTTTTTCTATCAATATCTCACGATTTCCATTACCAATTGATGGACCAGTTGTCCGTATTTCCCCGGGCGTTTGTGAGAGGCGGCCGACGACATTTTGCATGCGCAGCATATCGTTAAGCTCACCATCAAAAATCGATACTATGTTGCCACGCTCTTGAATATGTTTGTCGGCGAAAATTTGCGCAACGCTGTTAATGGGCGAAATGGTTGCATTGCATTCATCGGACTTTTTCAATAGCCCTTCTAAATCAAACTGTGCAACACATTTTTGAATTTCGAAATCTAAGGCATCAATGTTTTTAATACGCAGCCGGTTATTCAAAAATCGTGGGTCTTCAAGCAATTCAGGCATGTTCAAAACTTTACAGATTGTGATAAATGCTGATTGCGCGCTGCCGCCGATTGTGATGAATTGATTGTCACAGGTTTTGTAGATATTGCGCGGTGCGGTAAACGGCAACCTACTACCACTACGCTCTTGCACTTTGCCGAGTTGATCATAATTGATGATGAACGGACCAATCATAGTCATCATAGACTCATAGATGGCCAAGTCAATGTACTGCCCAACCCCTGAACGATGGCGTTCGTTAATGGCCACCATAGTCAGGTAGGCACCCATCAAGCCCGTGCTGGAATCTGCCAAACCAAAACCTGGCAACATTGGATCTTCACCAGGTTGACCACTAATATAAGCGTAGCCGGCATATGCTTCTGCCAACGTTCCAAAACCGGGCCTCTTAGCATAAGGACCTGTTTGCCCAAAACCGGTGATACGCAACATAATTAAACGTGGATTAATTTCATTAAGTTGCTCGTAGCCAATTCCCCACTTTTCAAGTGTTCCAGTGCGATAGTTTTCCAGCACAACGTCGTACTCTTTAACTAAACGCTTTACAACCTCGACACCAAACGGTGTTCGCAAATCAAGTGTGACACTTTTCTTGCCACGATTAATAACTTTATGGTAAAGCCCAACCCCGTCGCGATTGCTCCCCCAATTTCGCATTTCATCACCAATACCAGGAAGCTCCACTTTAAGAACGTCGGCGCCGAAGTCAGCTAATAACATGCCACACATAGGTGCAGCTAAGAAATTAGATAAATCCAAAACTTTAAGGTTACTCAAAGCCGCCGTTCGTTGCGCATTATCATTCGTCATATAATTAAATCAACTTTAAAGAACAAAAGGCTACACTTCCCCGACCTGTAAACCAACTAAGTAGCTTGTAACCTCGTCAAGAGAGACCAGATCAGCGTATTTCTGCCCCATATCGAACAGATTGCTTTCGTGAGGCGCTCTTGCCCGATCACCGACGCAATCGACCACAACCATGGGGCGATAGCCATAGGCAGAGGCATCAACGGTGCTGGCCCGAACACAACCACTCGTAGCGCAACCTGTAATGAGCAAGCTATCAACCCCTTTAAAGGTTAGCCAAGAATGCAGGGATGTTCCGAAAAATGCAGATCCGTGATGTTTTATCGATACAAACTCATTCTTTAAGGGCGTTAAGGCGTCTACAATTTTCGCCGATGAGTCACCATCAATCAAATCCTTCAGGCGAGGCACTTTCAGTGCAAATGGCCCGATATCAGACCCATCGTTAGAAGTTGCAAACCGAACATGGGCAACGGGTATCTGCGCTTCACGCGATACTTTCAATAATATTTCTGTATAGCTGATCGCCTGATTAATGTTATACCCACCAAAGAAACTCTCATCAGTGAACGCATTCTGAAAATCAATAATCAATAGCGCTGGGCGACTACCAAAACCCATTCGTTGACCCATGCCTTGTTTCGAGTAAATATCCACATTTGAATCCTAAAAAACATAACGTTACAAAGACGGCTAAAAAGGGCTTAACACATCTATTTATTGTTTTGCTCAGGTAAACCTTGTAAATAATTAATAACCTCCTCTTTACCCATAACGTTTGCACAACTGCGATCCATATCAAACAGCGACACTACATGCGAAAGTGTCAAACGGTCAAACACCGCCTCACGGGGCACCAAGACCTTATAGTTAAATTGTGCAGCATCAACTACAGTAGCCCGTACACAATTACTAGTCGATCCTCCCAGAACAATTATCGTATCGATACTTAGGTTTGTTAGGTAAGCTTGCAATGGTGTACCGAAGAACGCACTCATTTTCTTTTTGGTAAAGGCAAGATCTCCAGCTTGGGGTGCGACATCAGCCACGTACTGTGAACCAAACGTGCCTTCCACGAAAGAAAATTCACCTTCACCCCCGCCTACTTTTTGAGCGAATAAACCACCATCGTTACCAGAGGGATCAAGGGCAAAACGGGTAAACACAATCGGAACTCCTGCCTTACGGGAGGCTGCAATAATCTCACATGAAACGTTAACAGCATCCCAACCGGTTTGGCCGCAACTATAGGGGTAAGCGTCATCACCCCCACCCTTGGGACCAACCATATAATTTTGCACATCGATTGCAACGATAGCGGGTCGCACGCCCGGCTTAACCGTTTGCCCCCACTTGCCCCGAGCCAATATCGCACGATCTTCTTCGCTTAAGTAATCTTGCCAGCTATTAAGGGTCATATCATCACCATGTCATTAAAAGTCGTTTATTTAGCACGCATAGTTACTTGCCAAACTTAATCTCCAAGCAGCATTCTTGGAAGCCACAGTGCTAAATTAGGAATCATCAACAAAACTACCAATGCTATTAGCTGTAGCAAAACAAAGGGGATAATGCCTTTATAAATATCTTCCATACGCACCGACGGAGGTGCTGCACCCTTCACAAAGAATAAGGCAAAACCGAATGGGGGCGTTAAGAAGGATGTTTGTAAGTTAACCGCCAAAAGAATTGCAAACCAATACACCACATCAACTTTGCTAAGAACGTGACCACTGAAATCCAGATTCGCAACAACGGGCAAGAAAATAGGCAGCACAATGAGGATAATCTCTAGCCAATCGAAGAAGAAACCCAACAAGAATACGGCAACCATCAGAAGAATAAGAGTGCCCCAAGGACCAAGACCCGACATATCTAACATTTGATGAATAACATCATCGCCACCGAGCGACCGAAATACATAAGAGAAGCATGATGCGGCAACGATTATGAGAAACACCATTCCGATCGTTTGTGCTGATGTGCGCACTACATCGTTCATCATTGAAAGATTAAATCGACCTAACATCACAGTCAGTAAGATGGCGCCCGCAGAACCAACACCGGCAGCTTCAGTAGGCGTTGCCCAACCCAGAAATATAGACCCTAATACCAGCCCAATGAGTAAAGTAGGTGGAACAAATGCTTTAAACACCAATACCGTTAATGATTCATTCTTGTGCAGGGCATCATCGGCTAATAACGGGGGTGCCAAGTGGGGTTTAAACCACGCCAAAATAATAATATAAATCAAGTAGAACGAGGCTAGAAGGAGGCCAGGTAATACTGCAGCCAGAAACAGCTTACCAGTAGAAATTTGCATCATATCGCCCATTATTATGAGCATAATGCTGGGCGGAATTAATATGCCCAGCGTACCAGACGCAGCCACAATACCAGTCGATAATCCTTTGTCATAGTTTTGTTTTAGCATGGCTGGCAAAGCCAACATAGAAAGCATTACTACAGATGCGCCAATGATGCCTGTTGTAGCCGCCATGATGGTTCCCATGATGGCGACCCCAAGTCCTAAACCACCAGGAACACGACGTAAAAGGATTTGTAAACAACGCAGCAAGTCAGCGGCAATCTGGCTTTTTTCTAAAAGAATGCCCATAAAAATAAATAAGGGCGCTGCAATAAGCACGATGTTATCGGCTGAACCACCCCAAATACGGTAAAGAAAATTCAAAAATTCAATTGGTGAAAATAAGCCGAGTGACCAACCCAGCAAGCCAAACAAAATTGATACGGCACCTAGAACAAAGCCTACTGGAAAACCCGTGAAAAATAGCGCTGCTAAAACAACGAACATCAATATAGAAATATGCGACAGAAAAAAATCCATTACTGCCCCTCTTCCAAAGACGTAGAAGCGATCTCTTTCTTAGCGAACGCTTCAGGAATATCGGCTTTTCCTGAAAGAAACAACGCAGTACGTATAGCAGTTACTAGCAAAGACAAAAAAATTAAACCCATTGAAATAGGAATAATGGTCTTTATGACCCAGCGGTTATGTATTCCCTGCATAGAGGTAGAACCTTCGCCTTGAACGTAAGACTGGACGACGAAATCTATGCCGTATTTAAAGACAAACAAAGTAAAAGGGATGGCTAACAGAAATATTCCTATTAGCTCTAATTTCGCTTTGCCACGGTTAGTCATTCGGTCGCGAAAAATATCGATACGCACGTGAATGCCACGCAAATACGTCATAGGGATAGCAAGGAAAAATATAATGGTGTGAAGATGCCATTCCAGTTCTTGCAAAAACGTAGACTGAAACACGAAGAACTTGCGTGTCACCACATCAAAGCAAACTACAGCAACTAGTATGAACAGTAACCAGCCACCCGCCATACCAATAAACGTAACTAACCGATCTATTTTCTGAGCAAACTGGTTATACATACGCGCACCTCAAGAAATAATTCAAAACAGCGCGGGGACCTAATGACCCCCGCCTAAAGCAATGATGAAATTACGGCAATTTTTGCAGTTGGACCAGCTTGTCGTGTTGCTTCCTAAAATTTTGTTGCGATTCCCAAATCTTCTTGAAATTTTCATTGGTGGATGCAAGACGAGCCGCCTCTAACAGCCACAAATCTTTCAGTTGCTGAATCATGGCCGGGCTCCACTTACGAATGTCGACACCCTTGGCACGCATACGCTCAATTGCTTGCATGCTCAGTACTTCACCGTCGGCAATGCTACGTGCAACGGCATTACCACAGGCCATATCAATGGATGCCTTCTGATTGACTGTTAGCTTGTTGTAAACGTCCGCATTAATAATGAGCCATTCTGGGCTAACCGGATTATGCCAACCAGGAAAGTAGTAGTACTTAGCAGCTTTTTCAAACCCCATAGTCTCATCCATACCAGGGTTTGAGAACTCGGCAGCATCTATCACGCCACGCTCTAGCGCTGGGAAAACATCACCACCACCCAATACTTGAGTAGAAACGCCCAGATTTTCAAGCACATTGGAACCAAGGCCTGCAATACGCATCTTCAGACCTTTGAAATCTTCAAGAGTATTAATTTCTTTGTTAAACCAACCACCAGATTCAGGTGCTAGCAAACCACAAAAAATACCCTTCATGTTGTGCTTCTTGAGAACTTCATCCAATACTTGCTGTCCACCACCATAGTAAATCCAAGCCAAAAACTGGGTAAGATCGGGCGTAAAGGGTGCTGCGTTAAAGAGAGCCAAGCCAGGCTCTTTATTAATGTATAAGCCAATACCCACGTAACCCGCGTCTACCGACCCAGAAGATACCGCATCAAAAATACCCATGACTGGAACTAACGCACCAGGCTCAAAAAACCTCATGTTCACTGAGTTGTCCGTTGCCATACGAACATTTTTAACCATTTGATTAATATGATCGCCGATGGGTTTGAAGTTTGACCCGAACATGCCTGCAACTTTTATGTTGACGGTAGGGTCCTTGGCCTGAACAGGCGTTACGTTAAGTATACATAGTGCCGCAGTTACAGCGACGGCCAGTTTGTTTAAACGTGAAAGACGAAATGTCATAATGAATCTCCTTGTTGGAAAGTAAAATAAGCTAAGCAGGAAACGAAGGCTTTCGAATATGCCAATCGGTCTGGTTTTGATAAGCAACTCCTAGCCTAAACAAAGTCACCTCGCACCAAGGCGCGGCTTCAAGCATTAACCCAATAGGCATACCATCGGGCGAAAAACCGCACGGCACAGACAGTCCGGGCAAACGCCCGAAAGCACCTGCATACGTATTTTGTGTAATCGCTCGAGTAGCCTCAAAAATGCTGCGATTATCTTCAATTGGAGGGGCTACCGTAGGTGACGTGGGACTGAGAATCACGTCAACAAACCTAAACACATCGTCTAGGGTGCGACACCACACTTCTCTAGATCGCATTGCACGAGCGTAGTCTCGCCCGTTGTAGTTCAACCCCATCTGCATGCGTTCCAGAGTTGCCATTAACCAACGATCGTCAGCTTGCGCAAGATGCTCTTCGTGGAAGGCACAAGCGTCGGAATAGATCATGGCCGCGGCATCAGAGTGGACCTTCTCTACGCCTGATAAAGTTATCGGAACTATAACTGCGCCCAACGACTCAAGTACCTGAATAGCCTCATCAACAGCCTTACCTACCTCGGGCTCGACACCGTCAAAATAATGATTTTGGGGAATACCTATTCGTAAACCCTTGATGCCGTCGTGAATGTCAACTTGCAGGTTCGAAAGCGCATGATTTTCACTGACGCAATCGGCTGGATCGTAACCCGCTATGACGGAGAACAATTGAGCAACTTCTTGAACAGTGCGGGCCATAGGGCCTATCGTGTCATGTGTAGGGCTAACTGGCATGCATCCATGGTTAGACACGCGACCTACCGTTGGACGTAAACCAGAAATGCCATTTAAAGAAGCCGGTATTCGAACCGAACCACCCGTGTCAGTTCCCAACGCCAAACTTGCCATTCCTGTAGCCACAGCGACCCCAGAACCGCCACTTGAGCCTCCAGGAATTCGTTCAAGATTCCAAGGGTTACGACATTGACCAATGATGGGGTTATTAGACCGTACCCCAAAAGCAAATTCATGCATTGTTACCTTTCCAAGAATGATCGCACCAGCAGCTCGCAATCGCTTCACGACAGTGGCGTCGACGGTAGGAATGTTGTCTTTGAAAAAGCCTGACGCATAGGTAGTGCGCAGGCCTGCAGTGTCAATATTATCTTTCACCAAAATTGGCACACCATGAAGCAAGCCATTTGATCGCCCCACATTGGTTTTCTCATCAGCTTGTCGCGCAGCATTTAGGGCGACCTGCGCATCCAACGTAATGATGGCATTAACGTATGGATTCCACTTTTCAATGTTCTCAATACATTGCTTTACCTTATCTTCAGACGAAGATAAATAATTCAACGGCGTCATAAATATTGCCTTGAAATGTAGAATAAATGAGCAAATTAAGAATTTTAAATAACGCTTTAAATTGTACGTATATTTCCACTAATTAAACATAATATTTTTGCAAAAAAATTAAAAACATAAAAAAAGTTACACGTTAGTTAACAATTTAATACCCAACATTTAACTGAAAATGAAATAATTTTTCAAAAATTATACGATATTAGCTAGCTATACAAAATAAGTTTAACAATTTTATCGCTCAGTGTTATAAGTGCTTACCCTTACTTTTGTTTAATAATCACTTAAAGTTACTTGTACGTTCATTTGATTCGTTGTATCTTGGTTAAGCCACCTTAACGATGATTATTATTAAGTAACACTAACCGCCGAAGACATTTTTATGACTGCTAGCTATTTACCCGAAAACACCGACCAAGACGATCCTAAGAATCAAGCCATTTATGATTCGTTAAGCCGCTTAACTGGCGTTGATGGGCCAGCATTGGTGTTTCGTACAATTGGTACGTTTCCTGGTGCACTTACATGGTGTTGGGAAAATATTGGATATTTATTTGAACAAGGGTTAATTCAACGTTCAGGCTGGCGTATTGGATCTGATCTGTCACTACCCCAAGGGCTAAAAATCTCTCAAGAAATGTTAGATTTGCTAGGCATCGACGAATGTGCAAAACAAAAAGTTGAAAAAGCACTCAATGTATATAACCGTGTCAACCCGTGTAATTTAATGGCCATCTGTGTCTTAAATCGTGTGTTGAAATTGGGTGCCTCAAACGAGCCCACAGCAGTAAAACAATTAGCAATAGAATCGTGGACTCCCCCCGCACCGATTCTTCCAATTACCACCATGATTGCTCCACAATCTATGCCAGACGCTTTGCTCAGACTCATTGAACAAATAAGTCTTGACCAACCTTCTTCAGACCAACCGCAACTCGTACCTAGCCTGTATCGCCATTTAGCAAATGTACCCAGCTTTCTTGTCCTTGCATCAGCATTGCTTCGACCCCTGCTGATGCAAGGACAGTTAACCTTGTTGACAACACATATTCGAGAGCAGGCCGTGCAAGAATCATTACGACTAACCGATTCGATTATCACCATCCCTAGTAAACCACTTGCCGATCAGGCCCGTATACAAACTTTATTTCAAAGATTCTCGTGGAAAATACCCGAAATGATCGTTGTCGGAGAGATTCTGCGTCGCGCCCTTCCCTGAGCCGTCTTAAGCTGATCAGCCTATTCAACAACCAACATTATCTTGGAGACACTAGTAATGCACACCACCCCACCATCTACTCTGTTAAGCACTGCAACCCTGATGACGGGCGATCAATATCGGGAATCACTACGAAAATACAAACCGCTTGTTTATATCAACGGGCAACGCGTAGCGTCTGTCGCCGATGAGCCCTTACTGCTTCCGGGAATTAATGCGCTAGCTTTTACCTACGACATGGCCCACGATAAAGCGGTAGCCCCACTGATGCTAGCTAAAATGGGAAATCGTACAGTTCCTCGAATGCTTCATATCAACGAGTCGGCAGGAGACTTGCTAAATAAATTAGAGGCCATACGCTTGCTCTGCCAAGAAACAGGTTGTGCTCAGCGCTACTTAACTCACGATGCGCTTAATGCGATTGCCCAGGTTACTGCGCGCATAGACGATGCAAGGGGATCTAAAGAACATCGAAGCCGTTTCAGTGCATACCTTGAACATGTTCACGACAATGATCTAGCTGTAGGCATTGCTATGACCGATGCAAAAGGTGACCGGTCACGCAAACCCCATCAACAAGCTAACCCAGACACCTACGTGCATATTGTTGAGCGCAACGCCAAAGGCATTGTTATTTCGGGAACAAAAGCTATTGTTACTGGCGCACCTTACATGCACGAACTGTTGGTCATGCCATGCCGTAATATGACGGCTGAAGACGCAGACTTTGCAGTCTGCTGCGCTGTACCGATCGACGCATCAGGAATTACAATTGTTGCCCGCCCCGCCGGCCGGCCTGGCGAAAAATCGGAGCATGGCGACGCCTTGTTTTCACGCAAATATGGGCAATCGACTGGTGTCGTTATTTTCGATCGCGTAACAGTTCCCTGGGAACGCGTTTTCTATGCTGGCGATTGGGAACATTCCGGATCAATGACATATGCTTATGCTAACCATCACAGGCATAGCTGTATCGCAGCCAGAGCGGGTTTTGGTGATTTGCTAATCGGTGCCGGCGCGCTTATGTGTGAAGCCAACGGACTAGACCCAGAAAAGAAATCTAATCTGCAAGAACCGATGGTTGAACTCATCAAAATTGTAGAAGGTTTTTATGCTTGTGGAGTTGCTTCTAGTGTCTATGCAACACAAGACCCGCATAGTAAGTCATTTATGCCTGATCCAGTCTTTGCCAACATTGGGAAGCTGATGCTTGCAACACAGATATATGACATGTATCGTTTATCGCATGAAGTCTCTGGTGGGCTGATCGTTTCACTTCCAGGCCCAGATGAAGACCATAACCCTGAAACGTCAGCTCGCTTGGCGGATGTTCTTCAGGCCAATCCAGCTGTTCCTTACGACAAACGCATTCAGGTAGCACGCTTCATCGAAGACTTGACGGCATCGTATCAAGGCGGATGGTACTCAATCATCAGCCTGCACGGCGGCGGTTCGCCGGCTGCTATGAAACAGGAAATCTATCGTAACTACCCTATCGGCAGCAAAGTTGCGCTGGTTGAGCGTTTACTTGATCGCGGTGTACTTTCACAGAACGATCAGCGACCCATCACGAAAAACAAGCAGCCAGGTCGATGCTGCGACCAGGGCTGCTCATCGCCGGGCCAAGCAATTATGATGCCGTTACCAAGTCGTGCTGATACATCTAGCGAGAAGTAGACCTTTCTAGGGGAAGTCCTAGTACAGGAATGGCCAAGAGATCAGCGAACAGCTTGGCATCGTACCGATACAGATTCGCGTGTTGTGCTACGGTTGCCATACCAGCACACACGCACCCGTTACCGCTCAGTGGACCTAGTCAAAAAAGTAGACATTTAAAGTCTCTGAAGTATGCTTTTACTTTAGGAAACGAACATGTCAAATTACATCAGTCCCCAAAAGAAGCAAGAATGCATTGACTACGCCCTGGCTCACCCTGAAATCAGTACGTCA
>Ga0209491_10006274_pt1 | contig 16624 bp, 5 predicted proteins | sample BON02_FD_187213 | JGI IMG/M metagenome (GOLD analysis project Ga0209491, IMG submission 187213) | Freshwater microbial communities from Lake Bonney liftoff mats and glacier meltwater in Antarctica - BON-02 (SPAdes) (version 2) | ecosystem: Environmental > Aquatic > Freshwater > Ice > Glacier...
AAGTAAACGCATCCTAAAACAATAGCCGGAACAAAACAAGCACACAAAATAGATGGTTATATTAAATATTTAAATATTTATATTTATAAAATGAAAAAAGGGTGTTTCCGTTCAGGCACTATTTAGGTCGTATTCTACAAAACGGCCTTTATAACGGCGGCCAATGGAAATAGCCCGATCTTTTATGGTGGCTTCCAGTTCGGAATCGCTAAGTTCCTTTATCCACGGCTGAACAAATTTCTCTATGCCCCAGAATAAATTATGTCACCTTAGAGGAATTTGGTTTTCCTCCGTCCAATCTAGAATTCCTTCCACCGTTAGGTGGTTGACTTTTCCTTTTTCGGGTTCCATATTGGCCCATTTAAGCGCATTTTCGGTTACAGCACCGTTAAAGTTTTCCAGGAAATGGGCCTTGTATTGGCTAAGGTCTTCAGGGGACATGTTCCCGGATCCCAATCCATTGGCAATGGCTGCTCCAAACCAGAATTCGTGGGAAAGCTGTTGCACGGAAACCTTAGCGGCTGGTTTGGCCTTGATATGAAACTGGCCTTTTCGATGCTGGGCGATGGCTTGGTCTATAGGATCGGTTTGTGCGAGGGTCTGTTCGCTCTCACAAAACAGGATGCCCAGGCTAAAAAAGAATGCAGCTATTCGAAGCATGGAATAATGGGTTTATCGGTTTGGAAATAGGTAACAAATGTAAGGATTTCTGGAACGATAAAAAAGATTGGGGGACGGAGGGCAAAGGAGGGTTAGGAATCTGTAGATGAGGGTTGAAGCTTCTATTGGAGATATGGTCAGTTCTAGACAAAAGCTATGGCTTGTTGTCTTAAAAAAGGAAGAATATAAGCCAGTAAAATCAGGAAATAGCCTATTAATAAAATTACAACTAAGTTTTTATGTAAAATATAATACTAAATTTTTAATCTTTAGAGAAATAAAGTACTTTGAGGGGTGAATTAAGAACTAAGATAACGACCCCGGCAGAAAAAATCTACCAGGGCCCTTATAAATGTTTTCACAACGGAATAATCCTTATTGTGAATTGCTTCAAATTGATAACGCAATATAGCTGTTAAAAGTTAGGTTTTTAAAAAACATGAAAAAAATTTTAGGATTGGATTTGGGGACTACCTCTATAGGCTGGGCATTTATTCAGGAGCCGGACAAAGAAATTACAGGGAGTCAAATTAGCGATATGGGAGTTAGAATAGTTCCCATCACTTCTGATGAAGAAAATGATTTTTCGAAGGGAAATAAAATTTCGATTAATGCAGATCGAACCTTGAAAAGAGGCGCAAGAAGAAACCTTCAGCGATTTAAGCAAAGAAGAAACGCATTGCTTGAAGTTTTTAAAAAAGAGGGATTGGTATCTTCAAACTTTTTGTACGCCGAGGATGGTCCATCTTCCACGTTTTCCACCTTGAAACTTCGGACAAAAGCAGTACAAGAAAGAATTGGGTTAGATGAATTATTAAAAGTGCTTTTACAAATTAATAAAAAACGGGGATACAAAAGCAACCGTAAGACAAAAGCAGAGGAGGATGAGGGTAATGTCATAGACAGTATGGGAATCGCTAAAGAGCTTTATGAATATGAATTAACGCCAGGACAATGGGTTCATAAAGCTTTAATCAGAGGAAGAAAATATATTCCAGACTTTTACCTCTCAGACTTACAGGAAGAATTTAAAAAAATAGTGGAATGTCAGGGGAGGTTCTACACGGGGATTTTAAACGCATCCTTTATTGAAGAATGGATGGGAAAACCTGCTACCCCAACTAAACAATTTTTCAATAAGAATGGAATTCAATTGGCTGAGAACCCGGGTAAAAGAGTTGAAAGAAAATTAAAAGAATACCAATTGCGATCAACAGCGGTTACTTCTCAAATTGACCTTTCTGAGGTTGCGTTAGTTCTTGCCCAAATCAATGCTCAAATTAGCAATTCCAGTGGGTATTTGGGTGCTATTAGCGATAGAAGCAAAGAATTGTATTTTAAAGAACTGACTATTGGTCAATTTCTTCACCAACAAATTCAAGCGAATCCACATACAAGGTTAAAAGGGCAAGTATTTTACCGTCAAGATTATCTTGATGAATTTGAAAAAATATGGAGTATTCAATCACGGTTTCATTCCAAGCTTACGGATGATTTGAAGAAAACCATCAGAGATATTTCTATTTTTTACCAAAGGAGGTTAAAGTCTCAAAAGCATTTGGTTAGTTATTGTGAATTTGAGGAAAATCTTAAGGTCGTTCCTAAGTCACATCCTGTTTTTCAGGAATATAGAATTTGGCAAAATATGAATAACCTTCTTTTAATCAACAAAGATAACCCGAATGAAAAATTTGACATACCTCTTGAGAATAAAATACTATTGGCTGAGCAATTGGAGTTTAAGAGGGAGTTGTCAGTTGCGGATGCTTTAAAGTTGATGAACTTAAAACCGAAAGAGTGGGAACTTAACTTTCAAAAGCTTGAAGGAAATAGAACCAATCAGGCTATTTTTGAAGCATTTGCTAGGATAATAGAGCTAGAGGATGGAGAGTCCATTGATTTAGCAAAGATGAAAGCAGATGATGTACTTGATCAATTTTCTGAAGCTTTTTTAAGAGTTGGAATTGAGCCGCAACTGCTTCGATTAAATCATGAAATAGAAGGGAGTAAATATGAAAAGCAGCCATATATTCAATTTTGGCATTTATTGTATAGCACAGAAGATGACGAAAAGCTAAAAAAATGTCTGATCAAAAAATTTGGATTCAAACAAGAACACATTAAATTTTTATTAGGAATCAGCTTGCAAGATGACCATGCCTCCCTAAGTAGCAGAGCAATTAAGAAAATTTTACCACATCTTCAATCGGGGCTAATTTATGATAAAGCGTGTACCTATGCAGGTTATAACCATTCCTCTTCATTGACAAAGGAGGATAACGATAATAGGAAATTAAAATCTGAACTTGGATTACTGAAGAAGAATTCTCTTCGAAACCCAGTTGTGGAAAAGATTCTCAATCAAATGGTTAATGTGGTCAATGCTATAATCGAAGATCCTTGTCTAGGTCGGCCAGATGAAATCAGAATAGAAATGGCTCGCGAATTAAAAGCGAATGCGGAGCAACGAAAGACAATGACCTCCCGCATAGCATCAGCAACTAAAGATCATGATAAGTTTCGTGATATTTTAAAGAAAGAGTTTGGTTTGCAAAGAGTTACCAAAAATGATTTGATTCGATACAAATTGTGGTTAGAGACAGGTGGAATTTCCATCTATACAGGAAAGGTTATAGAGGCGAGTAAACTTTTTTCCAAAGAATATGATATTGAACATATAATTCCGAAAGCCAGGCTTTTTGATGATTCTTTTTCGAATAAAACCATTTGTGAAAGACAGCTAAATATTGATAAGGCTAATGTCACCGCTTTTAGTTTTTTACAGGATAAATTTTCACCTAAGGAATTTGAGCAATACCATGAAAGGGTGAAAGGGTTTCATGGAAAAATAAGCAAAACCAAAATCCAAAAACTATTGATGGCTAATGATAAAATTCCAGAAGATTTCATTGCGAGACAACTTCAGGAAACGAGGTATATCAGTAAAAAAGCCAAAGAAATTTTATTCGATGTTGCAAGAAGAGTTACGGTCACAACAGGAATAATTACTGATAAGCTTAGGGAGGATTGGGGACTTGTTGATATTTTAAAAGAGTTAACCTGGGAAAAGTACGATAAACTTGGATTGACCTAGTTTATGGAAATTCTGCAGTAAGGGATTATGTATTTCGCCATCACTTAGAGACATCCCTCAATGATTCAATGGAATTAAGAGAATTAGCATTTAAACAGTTAAAGAGCCTTCAGTATTTTCAAGGAATTATTAAAGTACGTTTAAATCATTTAGGTAAAATAATTCAAGTAGGAGAATACTAACAATGGAACCCGGACAAACGTATCATATCTACAACCATGCCAATGGAACTGAAAATATTTTTCGGGAGGAGGAAAACTACCGGTTTTTTCTTAGCCAATATGCAAGATATCTTGGAGAGGTGGTAAAGACCTACGCATACTGCCTGATGCCGAATCATTTTCATTTTCTGGTTGGTGTCCGTGAAGACCTGCCAGGTTTTCAAAACCTGGCAGGTCTGAAAGGTCATTTTCAAAAAAAAATTGGCCATGCCTCCAGGAACCCTGTTACCAAGGCCTATAGTGATTTTTTCAATTCGTACACCAAGGCTTTTAACAAACGATTTGATCGACGAGGTAGTCTTTTTGTGAAGCAGTTCAAAAGAACGTCAATTCAAACTGAGCGACAGTGGCAGGAAACATTTCTCTATATACACCTCAATCCATTAAAACATGGCTTTGTCAAAGATCCTACACATTGGAAATGGTCTAGCAGGAATGCCTATGAGCATCTTGATGCGGCATCTTTACTCGATAGGGCTTACTATCTAAATTTCTTTGACAGTTGGGACCATGTTTCAAGTATGATGGAGATGAAAAAAGAATGGTTGATAAATAAAAGTTTAGGATGAGACCAAGAACTGAACATATTTTAAGGCTGTCGGTGATACCTTTTTTGAACAAAATATAGAATAGATGATAAAGCGTACGCTTTTTTTTGGAAATCCTGCCTACCTCAGCACCAATAATGAACAGCTGAAAATCAGCTTCCCTGATGAAGATAAAGTAGACCGAATGGTGCCCATAGAAGATATTGGAATGATTGTCCTGGAAAACCAACAAATTACCATAACCAATGGGCTTTTGGCCAAACTAACAGAGCGGAAAGTAGCTGTCGTTTCCTGTAATGCCCAGCATCTTCCGGAAGGAGTATTGTTGCCCATGCAGGGACATTCCGAACAAACGGAGCGCGTCCGGTTTCAGTTGGCGGCTACCCAACCGTTAAAAAAGAACCTTTGGCAGCAGACAGTTACGGCGAAGATTAAAAACCAATATGATTTACTGAAGGAGAAAGGGAAGGAATCCAAACGCATGGAATATTTGTATAAAAATGTAACCTCTGGAGATTCCGGGAATTACGAGGCCCAGGCGGCAGCCATTTATTGGCAAAAACTATTTGAAATCCCGGGATTTAACAGAGGTCAGATCGGTATCCCTCCCAATAACCTGTTGAATTATGGTTATGCCATTCTTAGAGCTGTTATTGCAAGGGCTTTGGTTTCTTCAGGTATGCTACCCGGCGTAGGCATATGGCACCGGAACAAATACAACGCCTATTGCCTGGCAGACGATATCATGGAACCGTACCGTCCTTTTGTGGATTTGGTGGTTTCCCATGTAGTGGAAACTTATGATGAGTATGACGTATTGACTTCCGGATTGAAAAAGGAATTACTTAGTATTCCAGCTTTGGATGTAAAGATTGACGGGCAGAAAAGCCCCTTGATGGTGGCGGCTTCCCGTACCACCTCTTCTTTGTTTGATTGCTTTGCTGGGACCAGTCGAAAAATCATTTATCCAGAATATGGATGAAAAACATTATTCACGCCTTAATCAGTACCGAAGTTTGTGGGTCTTAGTCTTTTTTGACCTGCCCACTGAGACTCGGAAGGACCGGAAAACCGCAAGCAAATTCCGTAAGCAACTTCTGGACGATGGGTTCTCCATGTTTCAGTTTTCCATTTACATGCGCTTTTGCGCCAGTCGGGAGAATGCGGAGGTGCATACCAAACGAACGAAAAAGAATCTTCCTCCCAGGGGAAAAGTAGGGATCATGTCCATTACGGACAAGCAGTTTGGGATGATGGAATTGTTTTATGGCGCCAAGCCACAGGAAAAGGAGGCTCCGCCGCAGCAATTGGAGTTGTTTTGAATTTTTTTTACAGGCTGTTAAAAACTGTAAGACCTTTAGTTTTGGTTGGTATAAAGCTTTTGATTTTTTAATTCTAAATTATCCTGTAAAAGACAGCATACCAGCCACTTATCGTGGGGTATGCTGTGATTATCATATGAAGATACCAATTTGAAAGCAATTCACAACCTTATAATCTTGAGTGGCTTCACCATCTAGCTGTGATTATCATATGAAGATACCAATTTGAAAGCAATTCACAACGGTTTTGTGTCTTCCTCCGAAACGGTGAATGCTGTGATTATCATATGAAGATACCAATTTGAAAGCAATTCACAACCAAATCAACAAAAGGGTAATTGGCCGCTCCTGCTGTGATTATCATATGAAGATACCAATTTGAAAGCAATTCACAACAAACCAAGTTCTTATCATTGCCTGCATCATGCTGTGATTATCATATGAAGATACCAATTTGAAAGCAATTCACAACCGGTTGATGGAACTTCAACGAGCCCAAATTGCTGTGATTATCATATGAAGATACCAATTTGAAAGCATTCACAACTAGGCAATTAACCATTAACAATTAACCATTAACAATTAGCTGTGTTTTCCATATGAAGATACCAATTTGAAAGCATTCACAACTAGGCAATTAACAATTAACAATTAACCATTAACAATTAGCTGTGTTTTCCGTATGAAGATACCAATTTGAAAGCAATTCACAACAGTGATCTGTGATGGAGTGATAGAGTGATCGCTGTGTTTTCCATATGAAGATACCAATTTGAAAGCATTCACAACTAGGCAATTAACAATTAACAATTAACAATTAGCTGTGTTTTCCATATGAAGATACCAATTTGAAAGCAATTCACAACAGTGATCTGTGATGGAGTGATAGAGTGATCGCTGTGTTTTCCATATGAAGATACCAATTTGAAAGCAATTCACAACAATCAATTAACCATTAACAATTAACCATTAACAATTAGCTGTATTTTCCATATGAAGATACCAATTTGAAAGCAATTCACAACAGTGATCTGTGATGGAGTGATAGAGTGATCGCTGTGTTTTCCATATGAAGATACCAATTTGAAAGCATTCACAACTTGGCAATTAACCATTAACAATTAACAATTAGCTGTGTTTTCCATATGAAGATACCAATTTGAAAGCATTCACAACTAGGCAATTAACCATTAACAATTAACCATTAACAATTAGCTGTGTTTTCCGTATGAAGATACCAATTTGAAAGCAATTCACAACAATCAATTAACCATTAACAATTAACCATTAACAATTAACAATTAGCTATATTTCCAATATAAAAGACAGCTATTCCTCAATCACTTTCTTAATAATTGCAGCCAATTCACCGTCGTTAGGTGGTGAAAACATGTCCGAATGTACTCCTTCTACATCGATGATCCGGATAGATTTGGAACGTCCTTTCCATCCCAGACTTTCTGGATCGAAGAAGTATTTTGTTCGGATTTTGGCCCTGATCAAAGTGATTTCTCCCTCATAAAACCCAGGGATATATTGTTTACAAGCAGCAACATGCATTGCTTTGATTTTATTTATTCTTTGAAGTATAGGACTTTCTTCTTTCTTGGTTTTTATGCCCAAGTTATCGAGTAAATTATTTATTTTTTTACCGAACGACCTGTATTTAATATCTCTTAGGATGTTAGGGTGTTTGATTAATAATTTTAAATCGAAAAATTTCTTATGCAATTCCCGGTGAAGTTTAGCACCATATCTATTTTTTAAAACACCTTCATTTTTTGCAAATGTTGCAAAGCTGTCAAGCAAAAAGAGTCGTTTTACAGAAATACCGGAGCCTTTTAGTTGCTTGGCCATTTCGAAGGCAATTATTCCTCCCAGGGAATAGCCAGCAAGAATTATTTCACCAGATGGATTATTTTCCCTTATTTCATCTATATAGGAAGCAGCAATTTCTTCAACAGATTCATATTTGGTAAGCTCACCGTCCATACCTTTGGATTGCAGTCCGAAAATAGGCTGGTCGTGGTCAAAATATTTTGCCAGTGCCTTAAATGGCATCACGTTCAAACCCGCCCCGTGAACCATATATATAGGTGGTTTTAAACCCTTTGGTTGTATAGCTACTATCGATTTCCATTCTCTTTGTAAACCAATTTTTGTTTCTAAAAAAGCAACTAATTGTTGGATTGTAGGGTACTTAAATAAAATAGAAAGGGGTAGGAGTGTTCCTAACTCCTTTTCTATTTGGGTCATTACTTTAATAGCTATAAGTGAATGCCCTCCCAGATCAAAAAAATTATCAGTAATATCAATTTTATTTAAGGCCAATGCCGCCTTCCAAATTTCTGCTATTTTCTTTTCTTCTGGTGTTTTAGGGAGTAAAACCGCATCTAGAACTATTGCTACAGGGTCAGGTAGTTTTAGCCGGTCTACTTTGCCACTGATAGTATGTGGGAAATGAGCAACAATAACGTAGTCATAAGGCAACATATAGCCTGGTAAGGAAACGGACAATTCTTTTTTCCAGCTTTTGACCTGAGTGCTTGTTACTTCGGTGCTTTTTTTAGCGTCGTCCTCCAAATTGTTTTTGAGTAGGAGATAAGCAACCAACCCTTTGTCATCACGTGAAGTATTTCTAAAGAGCACCACACTTTCTTTGACATCGTTTAGTGTATTCAAGGCTTGTTCTATCTCTTCAAGCTCTATTCTATGACCTCTCAGTTTGATTTGATTGTCTATTCTTCCTAGAATTTGAATCTCACCATTGGCTAATAATTTCGCCCGATCACCAGTTTTGTACATGTAAATGCTGGTCTCCATTTGGAACGGATCCTTAGTGAATTTTTGGCTGGTTAATTCAGGTTGGTTAAGGTAACCTTTTGCTACACCCTTTCCGGAAATGTATATTTCACCTTCTATACCTTTTGGTACTGGCTTTTGGTTTTCATCAAGTAAATAAATTTTAGTATTCAGTACTTCTCGGCCTATTGTAATGAGGGGCTGATCGGCTTCAATTTTTTTTATGGTAGAGAAAACCGTGGTTTCTGTAGGCCCGTAAATATTCCACAGGCTATGGCATAGAGGCAATAACTGACTGGCCAATTCTTTGCTTAAAGCCTCACCACCACTGATTATTTGCAGGTTGTCCACTGGTGAATTCCAGCCACTTTCCAATAGCATTTTCCAATGGGTGGGGGTGGCGAACATAATGTCTGCCTTTTTATGCGTCAAATATTGTAGGATTACTCGCGGATCTTTTCTTTCAAATTGATCAAGGATTACAATCTGAGCACCATGCACAAAGGGTAAAATTAATTCCAGAAGTGCAATATCGAAGGAAGCAGAACTTACGGCGAGGAATTTATTGTCGGAATTAATCCCTGGTTTATGGCTTATGGTTTTAAGGAAGTTATACAAGTTGCCATGGGTAAGAATTACGCCCTTTGGCTTTCCCGTGGACCCTGAGGTATAGATAATGTAGGCCGCATCATTGGCATCGTTATTAGGTGATGGATTTTCTTTTGAAAAACTTCCCTGCTGTGCCTTGAAATCCTCCCAAAGAATTTCCTTAGACTGAGACTTGAAGTTTCCTTTGTACTTGGTATGCGTTACATGAACTTTTGCGGCATCTTTGAGCATATAACTGATCCTTTCCTCTGGAAAGTCAGTGTCAATTGGCAAATAGGCAGCCCCAGCTTTTAATACCGCCATAATGGATGTGATCATCTCAATTGAGCGATCCATTACAACTCCCACAATATCATTCCTTCCTATACCTTGTTGGGATAGCAGGTCAGCCAATTGGTTGGAAGTTTCATTTAACACTTTATATGTACAGGATTCATTCTTTGAAATAATGGCCTCTTTGTTATTGAATTTGGCAGCTGCTGCTTGAATTAATTCTTGAACTGTCTTGAATTCATCAATAAACGCATCTGAAATAATTTCAGAAATGTTGGCTTTCTCTTGTTCCTTTTCCATGAACAAATGATCAATTGGTTCATACGGTTGTTGATAAAGGACCTCTAATAATTGGAGATATTTTCTGATTATTTCATCGATTTCTTCTGAATTGAATAAAGATGTTTTGTATTCCATCAAACCTTTGAGACCATTAACTCCTTCTGAAACAGTAAACAATAGGTCAAATTTTGCTCTTTTCGGTTTAATTTCAAGCATTTCTACTTCAAGATCATCGATTTTCCAATCCCTATCTTCAAAAGTGTTTTGAAGTAAAAACATTACCTGAAAAAGGGGATTATCCCCTAATTTTCTTTCAGGTTGGACAGCTGCTACAATTTTTTCAAAGGGAACTTCTTGAAAGTCAAATGCCTCAAGACAATTAACTTTCACTTCATTTAAAAAATCAGCGAAATTGGAATTGGGATTAAGTTGTGAGCGAATAGGTAGGGTATTAATGAAATAACCAATTAATTTTTCCGTATGTTGGAAATTCCGATCTGCAATTACAGTACCTACACAAATATCAGTCTGCCGTGTCAGTTGGTAAAGCAGTGTTTTAAATGTTGCCATTAAAACCATGTATACAGTTGTACCGGTTTTATGAGCAAAATCTTTTACAAATTCTGAGAGATGAGTTGGTAATAAGAATGATTGGGTATTGCCCAGGGTATTACCACTGTCTATGGTACTTTTTGTTTGAGTTATTTTAATTGATTTAAATCCACTTAGCTTTTTCTTCCAATAATCAATTTTTTTATTGAACGAGGGACCACGTAATTGTGCTCTTTGCCAAATGGCATAATCTCCATATTGTATAGGCAAAAGGTCAGAAGCTATTTTGTTTTCGTTTTTTTGTTGAGCGTAAAATGCCTCAAGTTCTTTCATTATTAACCCAACCGACCATCCGTCAAAAGCAATGTGGTGAAAAGTCATGAGGAGGATATTGACTTCATCATTTTGGGGAATTAACATTGCCCTAAACATTGCATCATGTGCTAAATCAAATGGTAGGTTGATTTGCTCTTGAATAAAATCATCAAGTGACTGATCCTCTATGTTTTCAGTGGAAAAATCTTTTATCTCCAAATGCCAGTTGTCAAAATCATGAACCTCCTGGTGAATATGTTCACCATCGTAACGATAAATGGAGCGCAAAACCTCATGCCTTTTCAAAATTGCCTGCAAGGCAGTTTCCATCGAATGGATATGTAGGCTCCCTTTTAGTTTCAATACCAAAGGAATATGATAATGCTTTGATCCTTCTAACCTATCTGTAAACCATAAGCCTTCCTGACTAAAAGAAAGTGGAAACTCCTTAGACCGCGAAGCATTTTTATTTGGCTTGATTGAAGGAGGCTTTGTGGTCTTCTCATTTATCAATACGGAAAGTTGGTGGATTGTTGGTTGCTGAAATATTTGATTAAACTTTATTTCATATTGAAAATCTTCTCGAATGGCATTGATTAATCTTATTGCAAGTAGGGAATGACCACCTATCTTGAAGAAATTATCATGAACTTCAACCTGATCAATTTTTAAAAGGTCTTTCCAAATGCTTTTTAACCTTTTTTCTGTAGGACTTTCAGCTTCTGGAACATGCGCCTTGTATGCTATTCGTATGTCAACTATTGAAAGTTTTTTTCTGTCTATTTTGCCAATAGTTGTTAGCGGCATTTCATTTAAAAATTGCCAATGGTCCGGGACCATATACGTAGGTAGGCTATTAGAAAGTAGGGCTACCAGTCGACTGGTCTTTTGCTCTTCTGATAGCTGCTCAAAGTTGCTATTGGTAATCACATGACCCACCAGCTTTTGATCTTCTGAAGATTCCCCGGAACAAGTAACTATAGCCTTTTCGACAAAATCTTCTCCATTCAGAATAGCCTCAATTTCTTCTAGTTCGATTCTGTAACCTCTTAATTTAACCTGATTATCTAACCTTCCCAAAAACTCCAGATTTCCGTCATGGAGTAATCTAGCCTTGTCGCCGGTTTTGTACATCCTCCTATTCTCCCTATTCGAAAAAGGGTCAGGGACAAAACTGGAAGCGGTCAAATCAGGGCGGTTTAAATACCCTTTGGCCAAACTATCACTAGAAATGCATAGCTCACCGGGAATACCCAATGGACATATATTGCCCTTTTCATCAACAACATAGACTTTTATGTGCTCGATTGGTTTACCTATAGTAATATGGGTTTTAGCGGTTTTTAATTCAGCAACCGTTGCCCAAACTGTAACCTCAGTCGGGCCATATTCGTTGAATAACCTCGCCTCTTTATGCTTTTCAAAATGTAAGGCCAACAAATGGTTATCTACTTTTTCACCCCCTAAGACCACCCTTTTGATTTTACCATAAGGTATAAGATCTTCTATAAGCAAAAAACTATAAAATGAAGGGACACACAATATTGACTCTACGTGATTCAGTAATTTTTTTATTTTATTAGGATCTTTGAGTTGTTGTGAACTTCCTAAAACCAATGTGTTTCCACTTGCCAAAGCTCCAAAAATGACTGGAACAGATCCGTCAAAAGTAAAAGAGGAGAGAAGTAGAATAGAAGTGCTTTCTGGATAATACTTTCGTCTAGAAAATGAAAATAAAAACAAGCCTCTGTGACTAATCATTACACCTTTAGGCTTACCAGTCGTGCCAGAGGTATAAATAAGGTAGGCTGTATCTTCGGGAGAAGGATTTGCCTTTGGTTTTCTCGGTTTTCTATTTTTTATTTCGTTTAGGTTTGTGTCAAGGGTTAAAATATTTAGGGCAGAAAAATTCTCCTGAACAAAAGCTTCGGTTTCATTATCTGTAATAATCCAGGAAGCATTAGTGTCTTCAAGGATATATTGAATTCTATCCTTTGGGATTAATGGGTCTAAAGGTACATAAGCAGCCCCTGACTTGATGATTCCCAATATTCCAACGATCATTTGAGGAGAATTATCCAGGCAAATGAGAACAAAGGTGTTTCGTTTCACTCCTTTATCAATCAAATGATTGGCTACAATGTTAGCTTGTAAATCTAATTCCGCATAGGTTAAGCCTTCATCATTAAAATGAACGGCTGTTTTTTCTGGAAATAGTTTTACCTGTTCGTCTATTAGATTTACAATGGTACTTTCAGATAATTCAAGAGGAAGACTAAAATTCTTACCATTGTTTAGCACAAAATCTCTTTCCTGCGCACTTAGGAGATTAATATCATTTATGGTTTTTTGAGCGTCAATTGTTATGGATTTAAAAAGTTGAATAAAGTGTTCAGACATGTGGGCAATGGTGGCAGGACTAAATAATGATGTCTGGTACACAAACATTCCATGTAATTGATCTTGTGTTTCTTTTATTTCGAGTGTCAACTCAAAACCCGCAGTCTGTTGGGACACCTTTAATGCTTTCGTTTCTAACCCGTCAAAATTTAATTCTGAAGTTTCATTGTTTTGCATGACAAACAACACCTGGAAAATTGGATTTCTACCTGCAATTCTAAAATCATCTGATAATTTAACTATTTCACTAAAAGGAACATGGCCATGCTCAAAAGCTTCCAGTGTGTTGACTTTTACATCATTAAGTAAATCATCAAATTTAGAATTTCCTTTAACAAGTGTTCTGATGGGTAGCGTATTTACAAAAAAGCCTATTAATTGATCCAATCCTTCGTGCTCTCTTCCGGCCACTGGAACACCTATACATATATCTTCCTGACTGGTATGTCTTTTTAGCAAGGCATTGAATCCCGCTAATAAAACCATAAAAAGTGTTGCCTTTTGTTTTTTTGCAAGGATTTTTAATTTGGCAGTAGTGTTCTTGTCTATAACAAATTCCTTAGAAGCTCCTGATGAAGTAATTTCTAACGTTTCAGGTGAATCGGTCCTAAGCTGAATGGGTATTACTCCATCCAGCTTCTTTTTCCAATATTGAAGTGAATGATTAAGAAAGTCACCATTTAGAAGATTTCTCTGGTAAAAAGAAAAGTCAGTATAATCAAAAACTGGTGATTGAACTTCCATTGGTTTCCCTCCTGCTTTGAATTGATTGTATAGCAGTGATAGTTCATTTTTGAAAAGTGTAGTAGACCAACCATCCCACGCAATATGATGGACAACTACTCCGAAAATGTGTTTTTGTGGCTCAATTTGGAATAAAGCAGCCCTTATCATATAATCTGAGGATAGATCGAATGGCCGTTCTATCATAGACTTAAAAGGCCAGTCATGGACAATCTGATTTTCGGTTTGTGGCGTTATAAACTCCTGTAATAGCCAGGATTCTGACCCAAGGTATTTTTGCACCAAACCATCTTCAGTAACTTCAAATATTGTCTGTAATGGTAAATGGCGTTTGACGATTTCTTTAAAGGCTGCCTTAATTAATTTTATATCCAATTTTCCATTGATTGAAAAAACCATGGGTAAATGGAATTGCAAACTTCCTTCTGAATTATGGATGACCCACAATGCCTCTTGATTGAAGGATAGTGGGATAAATTTGGTTTTCTTTTTTTTCTCTATGATTGGCGAATGTTCTTCTAAATTATCGATTCTTTGACTTAAGGAAGTAATAGTTGGGAAATCAAAAAAATCCCTAACCATAATCCGTTTGCTTAGTAATTGCTTTATAGCTGCGATTGATCGGATGGCAAGCAATGAGTCTCCTCCGAGGTCAAAAAAGTTATCATGAATACCAATATTTTCCCAACCCAAAACTTTTTGCCATATGCCCAAAAGTAGTATTTCTGTTTCGGTCTTTGGGGGTTGATTTTTGTGCGTGTTAGAAGTATTCCATTCTGGTTCGGGCAAGGCTTTTTTATCAATTTTCCCATTGTTGGTCAAAGGCATTTCCTTCATTTGCACCCAGTACTGGGGAATCATATGGGGAGGAAGCTTTGTTTTGAGTTTATCCTTAATATTTTCCTCTTTATTGCTTTCTTCAAGAACAAAATAGGCAACCAAAAAAACTTTTTGCCTATTGGTTTTGGCCACAACGGCAATCTGCTTAATGCTTTCGTACTGGTAAATGCATGCTTCAATTTCTCCGGGTTCGATACGGTATCCATTTATTTTCACCTGATCATCGATCCGGCCTTGATAAAGGAGGTTGCCATCGTCTGAAGATTTCCCTAAATCACCTGTTCGGTACAAAAAGCCTCCATTGTTCCCTGAAATAAAATCAGGAATAAAATTTTTAGCAGTAATCAAGGGTAAATTAAGATAACCCCTGGCTATGCCCTCTCCACCTATGTATATTTCACCAATCTCTCCTGCTCCTACCCTTTCAAGGGTGCTGTTCAAAAGTAAAATGAAAGTATTAGAGTATGGCTTACCTATAGGCACCTGACTGTAGGGGTGAGATAGGTCTACCTGGTATATACATTTACCGATTGAAGCTTCAGTTGGTCCGTAATGGTTAAAAACATCGCCTTTAAAATCACTTTTTCTTAACAGTGAAATTATAGATACTGGAAAATTTTCTCCACCAAACATTAATTTTTTTACCGGCAAAGGAGGAGTTAAACCACTTTCTGTGTGGCTCAACCAAAGGGAAGGGACGATTTTCAGAAAGTCAATTTTTTGGTTCTCCAGATAAGCTGTAAATTTCTCGCTGTCCAAAATCACACTGTCTGACAAAAGGTGGATAGTGGCAGCCTGAATTACAGCAATATGAATAAGGGAATGTGCCGCATCAAAAACAATTGGTGCTGTGATAGCGTAAGACGTGCATTCTGAAAGATTGGCACTTTCTATCAATCCAAAACAATGATCCATTAGACCTCTATGTGGCACCATCACTCCTTTTGGATGTCCAGTGGAGCCCGAAGTATAGATTACATAAGCAAGGTTTTCAGGAGTAGGTTTGAATTTTGGAATATACCCACCAACTGGTTCCATCGGAGGGGATGAATAATTCCATAATTCAATTTTTTCTAATGTATTTAACTTTTTGTCTAAATCATTATTGACCAATAATATCGTTGCCCTCGTGTCGTCTAGAATATACTGAATCCGTTCTGTGGGATAGTTTGGGTCAATGGGCACATAAGCTCCGCCAGCTTTTAAAATACCAAATATTGTTATCAAAATATCGATGGATTTTTCCATACAAAATGGCACCAGGCTTTCCGTAGAAACACCTTTCTTCACCAAATATGCAGCTATTTGATTTGATTTTTCATTTAGTTCACGAAAAGTCAGGGTGTCTTCTTCAAATACAAAGGCAATATTTTCCGGATACTTTGCAACCACTTCCTCTAACTGTGTTACAATAGTTTTATCTCTTGGGTAACTTAGTGACGAAACAAAATATGCCACTAAATTTGAAAAATTGGCAGGAATGGATTTACTTATATCTCCACTTACTCTTGGCTCACTATTATGTGATTTTTCCATTTTGTTGTGGATTGTCTTTAGGTGTAGACCTTTCAAGTACTTGAAGGTACCTAGGGATTTCATAATAAATAATACATGAATATTCCTATCACCTCAATACAATATTTGGAAATTCGCTATTCTTAGATGTTGAAAATAAACTTTTAAAAACAACGTTAGGTTAAATATTTCAAAATTGTACTATAACAATATAATAAAAATTCCGAACTCATATTTTAACTAACTTGTCCGGTTAACTGTTTTGAAAGTTTTTGTGGCTGTTTTGGCCAATGTGTTAAGAGAAATTCTTGAATTACCAAGGTCCTGATTATTTTCAAAACACATGGTAGAGTAGGTGTGCTTACTATAAAAAATCATTTTTTTATAAACCATCCTCTTTAAATAGATGAATGTTTGATTGGTGTTGGTAACCATTGTTATTTTTTC
>Ga0209491_10006283_pt1 | contig 16601 bp, 7 predicted proteins | sample BON02_FD_187213 | JGI IMG/M metagenome (GOLD analysis project Ga0209491, IMG submission 187213) | Freshwater microbial communities from Lake Bonney liftoff mats and glacier meltwater in Antarctica - BON-02 (SPAdes) (version 2) | ecosystem: Environmental > Aquatic > Freshwater > Ice > Glacier...
TTCAACAAGAACCAAGGGTTTGGTTGCCTGAGGGTGAATCTGATAGAGCACTATCAGATGCACATGAAACTGCCCCATTTAATTCGTCTGGCGTCGCACTTCCCGTGAGTCCTTTAATAGTGATCTTCATATCTGGCTGGACAACCATGCCATAAACGGACGCCAAAGTGACCACAATTGTGTTGCGAACATTTACTGAAGGCGTACTCTGCCAAGCGAATTTTTTGGTCAACTGCACGAGAACCACGAGTGGAGCTTGTGTACCATTGGCTCTCGGAATTTCCACCTCAGTCGTGTCCACTCCAGTCGACGAAATGTAGACACGTGCCGGAAGCTGAGCTTCGATTGGGTTGGTTACATTGAAGATCAAGTTATACGTGCGATCGCTCCTGATATGACCAATTGCAGACAACACTAGCGTACCACTGGATTGAGTCCATGAAGAGCTCGTGTTGAAAATCTGGTAGCCTCCTTCGACTGCGACGGGAAACGTTTCCGAATCGAGAGTTTCTGTAAGCGTCAAACCCCTGAGGGTGATCTTCGTGTTGGATGCAACATATATGTTTGTTGTTGTTTGAAATCTGACAGTGATATTATTCAGCTTTCCTGGGGCAGGTGTGCCCTGATACACCAACAGATGAATAAATTCGTTGATCAAAAGAGGTGCTTCGACACCAAAACCTTTGTCCGTCTCCTCAGGTGTGGTCACTGCAACTGGATCCAACGCGGTCATCATGGTTGCAGCGGATGGCTGATGATTTCGGGGATTTTGTAAAGAGCAGTCAATATTGTAGACTCGGTTGGCGTCACTGCCATTTCTGCCCCAGATCAACGATAATTCTCCCTCTTCCTTGTTCCAGTGAGCTTCCTCGAACTCTGACGAGTCTGGTCCGAACAGAGGAATGGGGCCTGTGGGAGAGAGAGATTCGAAGAGACCGAGCACCTTGACGACAGTCATATTCGACAAAGGTGCTCTCGTCGAAAAACTAATGCCGATGTTGTTTACGGCAAGCGTTGCGGTCGTGTTTTGCTTGACCAGCATGCTCGGAAAATAGTTGATGAGAAATGGAGCTGCATGTCTCATACCAAGCTCGACAGGCAAGAGTGGCGTTTCAACAAGATCGTATACTGAGGAATCAGCTCCAGACTGCACTTTGAGTTTGAGACTCGGCAAGGGTTCTTGACCACAATCGTTGTTCTGCATTCTGAAACTGAAACTGTAAGTTACTTCAGCTTCAAAATCAACGACTAAATCCAGTTCAATCGACTGTCCTTGAAGAAGTGCAGATTCTGTAGTTTTCGTCTCTCGGAATACAATGAATTCATTTGCAGCGTCTACTAAATACGACCAAAGAGTTGTACCAACCTCTTGTGATGATGCCGATTTGACTTGAATCTCATGCACGTACAGCCTGCAGCACTTTACACATCCACACCGGTGACACGTAATACCTTCCATGGTGATGATAGACCCTCGCTTGATTGTCACAAAGCTGTTCATATCAAGAAAAAGCAAATTCTCCACGTTCATACTTGCAGTTTGCTGATGCATTTGCAACAGTTGAAACCCTGCAATTCTGAGAGCGGCCGCATTGCCGGCAGCGTGCGTCAACCTGATGGGCAGAATCAAGACATTCGAAGCTACATTATTTCGGGTGCACACTCCAGCATAAGTGGCAGTGAAGGTGACGTTGGGCGGAGATCTCCCTTCTGCTGGGTTCACCACCTGGAAGGCGAAGGTAAAACTCTGCACAGACTCGTACCAAGGTGCCATCGTACGCACTACTTCCACCACAAGACTGCCCATCCCTTGATCCCAAGCACCAGTATCTGAAAACGCTGATGTACTGGTTTGGAGAGGTAGCTGTGGTGTGCTGGCAGTCTGTGTTTCCTCTAGTCCAGAAATAGTAATCATGGTGCCATTTTTGACGAATGTAAAGAAACTCAGTGAGAGATGTATGGTATTATTTCCAGAAGCAAGAGGACTACTTTGGCTGACAAGACCAACACGAACTCCTGAGATGACCAATGGAGCTGCATCATAAGGAGCGCCAACAACGGGTTTCGACGTCATACGCGCTGCACCTTCGCCGGAGGCGATCAGTATCTGAGACTCTTGGCCATCTTCACCATTCTTCACCTCGATTTCAATGACATGATCTACACCACCAGCGAGCTGCTCGCCTTCACGAATTCTCAGCAACAGCTCACTAGAGCTTCCATTAAAAAATGAAACAAACGGCGAGGTACCAATTGTGCCGCTTGTATTTCCGTTGCCGCTGCCGCCGTCGTCATTGCCGCCACGAGTGTACTGCAAGATTGCGAAAGTCGACGAAGAGTCAAGCCCAGCCCATCCGACTATACGAATAAGAGTGGTATTTGGGTCTATTCCTGCCGAAGGGGCTACGCCACAGCCAAGCATGCAGCTCGCAACGGCTGATTCTGACGACCCATTCAACGAAGCACATTCCCTGTGGCACGCACCAGCGCAAGTACTATTATCACATATTAGCACAGCTGTTGTTGCATTCCATGAATTATATGCATTCGATGAATGATTAGTCGAAGATGCATTAGTTGAAGTGTTGGTCGATTGCGGTGAAGCCGTTTGCGTTGACGGACGCCCATAAGGAACCGTCATGTAGAAATTCAAGGTGACAGTGAGTGTGTTGACAGAAGATGCACATGAAGTTGATTGACCAATGGACGCAGTTCTCAAGCCTGCCACTCGCAGTGGAGCTTCAATGCCAGCACCCAATGTCATTGCCGTTGCGGATATCCGAAACCCTGTACACTCGATCGTCATAGCAGGAGAGTCTTGTCCACGATCTGGATTTTGCACCTCGAAGATAAACGCATACTCGAAGTAAGGGAGAATGTCTTTTTGGATAGGAAACATCAGAGTGCCGTTGGAAGTCACCGTACCGTTAGATCCAAAGTACTTGGTCGCGTTGTATCCTTCTATATCTGTGATGGCAAACGTACCCTGTCTTGCTGATGCAGTCACGCTCTTGAAGTCGGTGAAGACAAAGAACGCTTGGTCCTGTAATTTTACAACAGAATTCACGCTGAAAGAAATCGTTATGTTGTTCATTGACGAAGGTATCGCATTACTCTGGTGCATGTTTGCGGTCAAAAATCTGGCAATCTTTAGAATTGCACTGTTTCCCCCACCCGTTGTCAGGTTTGCCACCAAAATTGTCCTGGAAGCATCGATCACGCTAATTTGCAAATTGAGAGACTCCTGTCCCACTGCACCGTTCTGTAAAGTAAAAGAGAGTATGTAGAATGTATCGTAGTTGATTTCTTGAGCCAGAGTGAAAGACAACTGCCCAGTCGACATATTCCACATCCCTTGACTTCCGAAATACGAGGTAGCGCTAGTCTCCACTTCTGAACCAGCAAATTCAGAAGAATTGTACGGATGGTCTGGCACCGCATTTTGGAGAGTGACAAATGCCGATGGTGTCTTGAGGCCATACAGGCCCACAATCGCAATGTTTGCCCCAGCAGGTATGGATGCAAGCATCTTCAAGGTGACTGTAATTGTGTTCACGGTCAATTGAGCTGGCGTACTCTGTCCAATCCGTCCAACGTCGAGCCCTACTACTGACAGAGGTGCAGCTCCTTTCCGGCCTTTCTGCATTTGAACTTTGGGAAATACAATCCCGCTGGACTCGACGAACATGTCAGGTGGAGGCTGTCCGGTGAATGGATTCTCAAGGCAAAATGTCAGGATGACAGTAGCGTTGGGCGGTATGTCTTTGGTCAAAGTGAGTAAAAGCTGACCATTAATACGATACTGAGCTGAGTGGTACAGGTTGGTTCCAACTTGTGGAGACAAGTAATCCAGTTCTAGCTGACTGGAATGATTGCACGTAGCACATTGACTGCCATGACAGAGTAATCCTGAAATGGTAATCACCATTTGTTCCGCCTCCAAGAGTTCTGTTTCTATCCGTAGCGTCACTGTGATGGTATTTTGCTCACCACGTAAAGAACTAGATTGCCCGATTTTAGCAGTGTCGAAACGTCTTATTGTGCAATCTGATTCGGACACACTAAAATTTTGGCTCGAGGAACCAGACGGGCAAGCAATTTGAAGAGTTCCACCGGGGCAATAAAAATTCTTGCGACATCCATCGCATGGACCAGAATTGGGCCCAACAAAGCCAGGAGCACATATACACGATTGAATCGTTTTGCCAGTACCAGTGCTCTCTGTATTTTGTGGGCACATTTTGCAACCTTCAATTGTCCATCCATACAAATTTGGCGCACACGAAGAAGAGTACAAAAATGCACTCCGATCCTGCCAAAAAACGTCTGTCAGATACATGGAAGAACAGCGCATATACAACACGACACGGTGCGCGTGGCAGTAGAGGGGTTGCAGCCACAGAGTGGCCGCGCACCATCCGGTTCGCGTAAGGAGGGAAAAATTAGGGTTGACTACTACTATTAATGGTTGACTGTTAAAAGTTGATTGTTAAAGATGGACTAGTAAATCTCCCCGATTTTTCCATCCTGGCGCGCGGCCGCTCCGGGGCTAGCCCCTCCGCCGCCGTGCGCATAACACGACATATTTTTGGGGGTTTTTTTGTTGGAGAGGGATTCGAACCTGATATGAGCTCAATACAACATCATGATTTGTGATGCCGCACGCAAACCCCAGGGATCTTGCACGCACATTTCCTTGCGAAAACGTTTGCAAGGAACTAGAAGACCATGTTCCATTTCCATGCGCCCTGAACAAATAAGCTTTGTTTGCCCGGAACGAACCAATAACAGCATACAGGTCGGTGTTGGCGACGCAATGCCCAAATCTGCCTTTTGATTTCGATAAAGTAATGGCAGGAATTGATGGCCAAACTCCCGTACTATTTTTAGTGAAGATGTACACCTTATCAACACCCGGAGCACCAACAAACAAATGTAATTTTGTCATGCTGAGTGAAGCTCCCAGACTTGCATCACCAGCAGCCGCTGGTAGTACGTGCCTGGCAACATTTGACCATGCACCTGCAGATGTACGTCCAAAAATGAAAATCTTGTCGACGTATAGGGCCCCAATTACTACGGTATCTTCGGACATCGCGACAACATGACCAAAAAACGATTCGTCTGTGTTCAGATCAAATTCTACAGTCGGCACATTGGACCAAAGTCGATTTGATAGTCGCTGATACAAAAATGCTTTGTGAGCGCCATATGCACCCACAAGCACTGATTTTGACGAAGTTGCAACAGATGTTCCGAAGAACAGGTCATTCTGCCGATGTAAAACCTGCGTTACTTGCCCAGTCCATCGGCCAAACTGGTTCGTCTGGTGAATATATACCTTGTTGCGGTTTGTGCCTATCACAGCATGCACTGACACTGTCACACCCACATTATACTCAGCGCTGAAAACGGCAACATCAATTCCGTAGGCCCCATCCCCAGCATCACCCCTCTTCAATATATAAGATGGCTCCACAGGCCATCCACCTACACCGGTCTTCTTGTACAAATATGCATCTTGCGTGCCTAGAGAGCCAAGAAGGAGATAATCCCTGTGGATCGATATTGCGTGACCAAAGCCGACTGAGGATAAATTAGTCAAAAACGAGCTTGTCGTTTTCGCAAAGGCTGTATTTCGCTGGAGAGTTGCATTATTGCCCGGGTCATCAATGCACACAGAATCTTGTAGCACAAAACCTGGGAAGCACTGACAGTAATAACTACCTTGTGTATTCATGCATGTTGAAAGCGAATCACATATAGGCTGAGTACAATTGAAGCCGCTAGTCTGTGCCCTCTGTGTTGAGTTGCATTTATCACTAGCCCTTGCATTCAATTCACACTCATTGAGATCTGTGCATGTGCTTGCTATGAATGCAGTGATGTTACCATCTCCATTTCCACTGCCAGTACCGTCACTTCCGCTGTTGAACGAAGAATTGCACGTCAAATTGCCTGTGGTGCTTAGCATCAGACTACTGTTTTCAGTGCTATTGGGGCATCTTTCGACTTTTGCTGGGGCCGACGTAAAGCATGCCCAGCCTACTTCGACAGAGCACTGAAATGAACACCCATCACCAATCAAAGTGTTACCATCATCGCATACTTCCGAGGCTTCGATCAATCCGTTTCCACATTCTGAAGTGACGAAAGCTGATGCAAGAACCGTGAGTTGTGGAAACCCCAAACTTACCATTGTTGCATTCAGGTTGTCTTGCGACAATAGTACAAAGAGGTCGTTCAGATTCAAACTTTGTACATGCAGCACAAGATCTACAGTTGTCACATTGGTGGCAGCGGCTGTGCTGTTCACAGACAACAGTCTCCGTTGCACCAACGCACCCTGAATTGCCACCACCCCAACTGCAGAAGGCTCAACATTGCATAAATCTGCAAGTGCCAGCACGAAAGCATTTCGAAACGTCTGAAACGCTTGCAACCCAACTGAAAACCGGATCGATGTTGCTATCACCGCAAACCTTGGTTCACACACTGTCCCATTGCCAAAGTGTGGCTCAATGCATTCGCACATAAAACTTCCGTCTGTATCTGTACACGCAGCTTTGCCGGGCGCACAGTCATTTGTTGACACTGCCAGGCACTCATTCAAGTTAACGCACTCTGTGTTGCCAGTGCCTTGATAACCAAGGTTACACATACACGCCGCTGAGTTCTTGCTTCCGGCCAGTGACAATGAATTCCGTGTACATTCGAGGCAGTCGTCTGATCCCACTTCTGGCTTGTACTTGCCAGGTTCACACAATCGACAAACAAAGCCATTTGAACCGAAGGCACCCACATTGCAGGTGCACTCTTCAACAACCTCGCTACCCTCTGGGGAAGAGCTGAATGCAGGACAATCTGAACATATGCCATCGCCGCGTCCAGCCTTGTACTGCCCAGTCTCGCAACTCGTACATTGTCCGTTGGCACCCACATATCCAGGATCGCACGTACAGTTGGTTAGCGAAGTACTTGTTTCTGGAGAACTCGAAAATTCGGGACATACTGAACAAGCCCCATGTCCAGAATTTTTTTTGTGAGTTCCTGGGCTGCACGGAACACACATGCTTCCACTCAGGCCCACACCAGTGTAACCTGGAATGCAATGACACAGTGTCTGCTCACCAGCGCCTTCATCTGAAACGGAAAAAAATGTGCAATCCAAGCACTGTGTGGTGTAGAGATAGAGAGATTATGTACGTGTGTGTGTGTGTTTATGTCAGTGTTTGGGTGTGTTGCACCTTTTTATGTTGCCAACCACCAACTGCAAAATTCAGCGCAAACAAGCACGAAGACAGGTGGTAATATTCACAAATATCAAGATTGAAGTGTTTTGCCTGACAAAAAAATGGGGCGCGCGGCGGCAGAGGCACTTGCATTATGCAGCAATAGCTCTCGCACCACATTGATGCACATAAACTCTCTTCCTTGCTTTACATTCTCCCCCCACACACACACACCGTCGTGTTCGAACTTGCAGAAACGCTCTCCGAGTACGTATTTGCAGCGCACAACTCGCATGCCATACTGCCTGCCCGAACCTTGTATTTTCCAGGCACACAGGCGCTGCAAGTCCCTCCAGCATCGCCTGTGTAGCCCTTGTTGCACGAGCAATCCGTCTCAGCACCACTCGCAGCGGGCGAGTCTGAATGTTGTGTGCATGCTAAACACTGTGTCTTTCTGGAAGCTGCAGTGTCTGGCAAGTATTTTCCACCTATACATTCTGTGCAAAATTGCGGCCCAACGTCGGGCTTGTATGTTCCAGCTATACAGGCGGCACATGTCTCGCCGTCTTGCCAAGTGTATCCTGGCCTGCACAGACATTGTGTGAGGTTGGCTGTAGCAACGCTCGAGTCTGAATCCTTTGGGCATTGAATACAGCCTGCGAGCTGACTGACTGCTGAGACGGGATTGTAGGTATCTTCTGGGCAATCGCTGCAATTTGCAGTGCCTGTGCTGTTCTTGTACGTTCCAGCAGGACATTCGAGGCAATTGTACTCGTCTGGCCCCGAATATCCAAAGTCGCACTCGCAGTAGAACGAACCTACAGTGTTGTAGCAGAATGCATTTGTGGGACACGTGGTGTTGTCATGACATTCGTCGATGTCTTCGCAAAAGGTGCCATTACCGATGTATCCTTCATTGCAGTCGCACTCAAACGACCCTATTGTGTTGGTGCAGTTTGCATTTGTATGGCAGTCGTGGATAGGTACAAGTTTGCAAGTCCTCGACATGTGCTGCTCGGTAACATAAACTCCCGAAACATTGATCGTCACATTGTATGATGAATTAGTGCACACCAGATCAGTCCCCAAACATTCGTTGATATCAGCACAGCCGAGGCCAGGAGAAGGGCATCCTCCTCCATAATCCCCAGTATAACAAGAAAAAGCGTCATCAATCCCATCGCCTTCGAAGCCTGCGTTGCACGAGCATGTGAAGGAACCAATCGTATCATTGCAAGTTGCAATGTACTCTCTATTATTCGGCGGAGGACCCAATCGAGGGCTCCTTGCGCAATTATTCATTGGGCCTCCCCAAGGAGCCTCCTTCTGGCCATCTATGCATTCATCTACATTGTTGCACAGCGTGCCGGTCCCGTTCCATCCTGCGTTGCATGTGCATGTAAAAGAGCCAACAATTTCGGTACACGTAGCTTGATCATGACAATCGTGTACGTTACGGCTACATTCGTCAATATTAACGCACGTCCCCACAGTTCCACGTCCTTCCCAGCCGGGGTTGCATTCGCACACAAAGGATCCCAAAGTCTCGCTACACGTGGCATTAATGTCACAATTATGCGACAGCAGGTGACGGTAATTTTTATCAATAGCATCAGTGTACCCAGTACATTCCAACGCGTCCCAACAACCCTGACTCTCGTTCATTGGAGCCAAGTCATTTCTGAAACCATTACCGAAAAACCCCGTGTTGCATGTACAGAAATGGGTACCATCGTCGGCGTTCATAACACATGTAGCGTTTGGGTGGCAATCACTGTCCCCTGAGGTGCACACGTCAATGCAATTTGTCCCATTTCCGACATAACCTGTCGCACACTCGCAAATAAAGGATCCAACGACATTGATGCAATTAGCTTCATCGTGGCAGTTGTCAGTACACCGAAAACATTCATCGACGTCTCCACAGTCTGTCCCGTCTGTATTGCCACCCGTCGCCGGTGCCTCGTAGCCTGGCGCGCAGGGACATGCAAACACATCTCTGTAGCCAGTGCTTTCACAAATACTAATATTTTCTGCACATGTGTCTGCCCCACGAATACATGCACCAGTGGTATCACAACTAGTTCCGTCTCCAGCCGCAGCAACTTCGTCCAGCGCATTATTCGCTGCCGGAAAGCCCGTTGCTGTGTAGTCCCAAATCTTGCACGCGCACGTAAACGAGCCGTCTGTATTACTACACTCAGCATTCTCGTGGCAATTATGCCCCCAGAGCTCTTGGACACGCGTTGCAGAGCATTCATTTCTGTCCCTGCAATATGTGCCATCGTTCACCGACTCGTAAGCATTTGCATCTCTCCCAATTATCGAGGGATCGCACGTGCAAGTAAAGGATCCATCGGTGTTTGTGCAAACACCCATGCGCCTGTCGCACGTATGCGTTCCGTTGCATTCATCCACATCTAGGCAAACAGTTCCATTTCCCAAGTATCCCACATGGCAGGAACAATTATGGCCCATTTCTGTGCTCGTGCAGTTAGCGTTTCTGGTGCAGCTGTCCGTCCCGAGCTCGCACGCGCCTGTCACCTCGCAAGTGCCATTTGTTCCCTCTCCAGTGTATGCCCACTTGCGGCACTCGCAAAAGAACGACCCATCTGTGTCTGTGCAGTCTGCATTACTATCGCAGTTGTGAGGGAATTCATTCGACGTGCATTCATCGTAATTCTCGCACATCGTGCCATTTCCAAAATATCCTGCGTTGCAGGCACACGACCAATTCAACGAAATCGGTGCATGAGAAGTGCACGTTGCGTTTGAATGACAATTATCAACATGTGTCTCGCATGCCCCGACACCAGTGCACTGCAACCCGTTTCCGCTAAAACTTATATCCTGCCTCATGCACGCACATGTGAAGCTGCCGACCGTATTTGTACAGTCAGCATTCTGGTGGCAGTTGTGCGTGTCCGTAACGCATTCATCAATATCAGTGCACTTGACATTATTGGCCACGTCGTCGTTTTCATAGCCCGCACTGCACGAGCACACGAAGGAGCCGTACGTGTTGGTACAGTACGAGGTCACGTTGTCGCACAGATTATTCCTGTTTTGTAACGTCGTCACATTCGCCACGGTTACGTTTGTCACGTTGATAGCACACTCATTTTGGTCTGCACAGGAGTATTGTCCACTTACAGCATTCAAAGTACGCGAGTGGAAGCCAACAGCACACACGCACGAGTGCTCCAGCCCACACCTTCCAACACCAATATAGTCCCATGTGACGTTTGTTGCATTGGAGCTCCACGCAGTTAATAACATTTTAGCTACAGTTCCCGGCCTCGGAATGTCCAAAAGTCCCAAAGGAATGCAAAGCTGCCTCCAGGATCCTGGCGTCGGGATGGTGCCTCTGCCCATATTGAGTTGTTGGTATGAAAGGTCGTTGCCACTTGCAGAATCTTTTGCGTCTCCGTAGTACGCGCGGTGCCAATCAGTGGCATTGTCAAGTTGTAGTTGTATCATGATCATTGCAGGAGGACCGACAGAGTCCAAGAAAACATGTGCAATAAAGTCAGTTGCTTCTGCTGGAATTTCAAATGGGCCAAGCATTCCGCACTCGGCTGTCCCATTCCCATCTCCTCTTATTTGGTAGGCGTCTGGCGGGTACAGGGGTGACGGATCCGAGGTAATCCAGTCCCGGGCAATTGCTTCAGAGCAAGCGGTCACATTAGGCTCAGGGTCATTGTTGTTCGCCCAGACCTTGGATCCATCAATGCCAGATATGCTCCAGTTCCCAGGGCCCGGGTTAGCAACATGAAGAGTGTGCCTATCAAAGAGGCGCACGTCACTGATGCACTTGGTAGAGGGATCTACACAGTCTGCATGGAAGTCGTCTCCCCTTTCGCAGGCACCTACCACCACACAGTCACCAGACGTTCCTGGAGCCTGCGCCGCCTCCCTCTCCCCCACTTGACTGCGGCTGACATAACCATCGTTGCATGCACACGTAAAAGAACCTACATTTGGAATGCACGTAGCATTGTCGGCGCAGGTGGACACATTTGTTTCGCACAAATTCACGGTGCAGAGGGTCCCATTTCCGTATATATCTTCGGCGCCGGCATTACACTGGCAATAATAAGAGCCTTCAGTATTAACGCAGCGAGAATTCAGATAGGGACAAGCCCCATTTGTAATTCCAAATTGAGTTTGGACGTCGTCATGGTAATCACCCGCACTGCACTCGTTCACGTCAATGCACGTTTCATCCTCGGTGAGGCACGCATCCAGTTGTGCAAGCTCAGTGTCACTGGGCGCCTTGCCGATGTAGCCAGGCTTGCACATGCAAAATCTTCTTTGCTCATCATTACTAGTCCCATCGGGACCAAGATATTTGTCAGAGTACCATTTACACATGCCCCCCTCAGTTACCCCGCAAAACGAGTGGCTGGACCAGTTCTGGCACAGTGCGTCAGATATGGTTTGCGACACATTCCAGCCTGGCTTTGGGTCGTCAATTTGAGGACCCGAGCCCGAGGACGTTGCATCTGCCGGTGCTCTGTAGCACTGCTCAGCAAACTTTGACCGATCGAAATATATCTGGCTGTCCAGCACATTGTGATCATTTTTGTTGTTTCTAAAGTCATAATCCGAGGCGCCAGACATACAGCACCACTTGTAGTTGGTTGCTGTTGCAGTCGACCGGAAATTAACCCCCGACGAATAACCCCCCGACAAGCCCGCAGCAGGTTGCACTGTTCCAAAAATGGCCAGCACCTGGAGGAAAAGACGCGCGAGTCAGCAACACAACCCACCAGCACAGGGCAAGACAGGGGGGCAGACAATAACGCACCAGCACCAACACCGCAGCTCGCACGGGAGGCCACGCTGCTAGACGGAGTGTTTGCGGGGGCTGATGCTGCCTGCTCCTGCGTCCGGATGCGTCTTCACTGCTCCCTCTGCGTTTTAATCGCACCCACCCATGATGAGCGCAGCAGGCCTGTGCTTTGAGGTGGTGTGGGAGCATCCTGGAGGATGCGATTGACGGTGCTTTTGTGGCGGGTCCAGCTGCGGGGACGCGGGTGCGGGTGAGATCGGGATCTGTGCCCCTCTCCCAGGTCGGTCCCTCTGCTCTGCTCTCAGGGGTTTCTTTTGCGTGTTGAGCGTCAGGCCGTCGGTCTGCCGGTCCTGGGCTTTGATTTTGCGACGTGTTAGTATTGGAAGGGCGGTGCCCGTCCGTTGACGAGTGTGTACAAGTGGTGTGGTCCGTTCCGCTTTCGGGCGGTCGGTTCCCGTCCATGGACGTGGGTATCCGTGCGTTCATTGTGGCGCGGCTCTTCCCAATAAGCAACTTTTTTTTTCCATTGGCGCGCATTTTTGAGAATTTCAAATCGGCGTGTTTGGGTTCAAAGGAGCGTGCTCAAGACCATCCGTCGGGTGGCTGCCGCTCGGGTGGCGCGCGGGCGACGTCGGGCTAAAGCTTCCCGCCGCCCATACGCCTCATGGCCAGATACGAGAGCGCTGCACTGCCGACAGCCACCGCCGCACACATGCGTTGTATTGTGTTCCTCGTTCTACTCTGTTCTCCCTGCAGCAGGGCATGTGCGGGTACGGGGAAGCTACGAAGATCAGGGAGCTACCTGCAGCCGGTGACAGGATCGCTCGAGCGACCGCAGCTGCAGCTGCGCGGTGGCTTTGAGGCTGTGGCGCGGTGTGCTCCGGATGCCGCAAGCCTGCCCCCCCTGCACGAGCTGTACCGCAGCTGCTTGCATGGGAATACGCCAGCGGCTTTCTCGAGGGCCTCTAGCTTCCTGTCCGGGTGGGGTACCGCTGCGACCATGGCCCTGCTCTTTGGACAGGTTTTGCGCATTCTGTTCACGGCGATACTGCAGCGAGTCTGGGCGCATGCCGTCCCTAGCCAACTTCCTGCCGTGCCGCAGGGCACCGAGCTCAAGGCAGAACATTGTAAGGACGACGCTGAGGAACAGGTACCCGACGAGTCCTTCGCTGTGGCGATGGCAGATGCGTCTAGTGTGCCAGCGGATCAGCTGCACGCTGCTGTGATTGAAGATGAAGACATGGTAGCAGAGGTAGACGGGACGCCTGTGCAGCAGGAACAGCAGCAGCAGCAGGAGCAGCATCAACCAGGCAAATTAAACCCGCCTGCAACTACATCAACTGGACACGCAGAGGAGGAGCTCATCGCTGAGTTATCGCGTTTGGGGATCCTGACCGGCGACGAACGCCCAGACCTACCCATCGCTGATGCAGTGTTAGGCGACATGCCCGACGACAGTCAGCAGCACTTCCCTGATATTGTTCAGGAACAGGCAGTTTCTTTGGTCGAGATAGATGACGTGGCCTCACAAGTGTCTAGTGCCGAGTCTACCGACGCTCTTGGCACTGGTACCAGCGAGCCGAAGACGGCGAGAGTGAAAGACTCTCGACACACCAACCCGGTGCTCGAGCAGGTCTTTGGAGACAGCAGACAGCATGATGTGATGCAGGAGGCGCAGACTCCTCCCGGCCTGACGACCGAGCTCATGACGCACCAGAAAATGGGGCTCGGCTGGATGCAGCGGCGCGAAGAAGCCGGACACGTGGCAACCACGTGGTGGGAGCAAATAGGAGAAGGCCTATATGGCTACGAAACTCCCACCTGGGTCAACCTGCTCACAGGCCAGGACCGCAGCATTGACAACCCACCAATGGAGGCTCGCGGTGGCATTCTTGCTGATGACATGGGCCTCGGCAAGACACTCACCATCCTAGCGCTCATCGTTTCAGATCTGGCTGCCCAGCGTGCAGCAGAGAGCCCGGCTAGTGTTGAGGGCCTGCCCTGCAACAGTGCGTCCGCTCAATTGCAGCAGTCATCTGATTCAGATTCAGTGTCTTCGCTGCAGCAGGCACGTGGAGGCCGGCCAACTCTGATTGTATGTCCACTATCGGTGCTGCACAACTGGCAGACGCAGATCAATGCGCATGCCAACAACGGGTTGCGGGTGCTGATCTATCACGGTGCTGCAAGAACGCGTGACTTGGAGGAACTGTGCGGTCAGCATATCGTGCTAACTACCTATTCAGTTCTCCAGTCTGACATGCGGGGGTCAAGGGGGCGGGATGACGCTGGCACGCGCGCCTCGGTTCTGCATGCGGTGCATTGGCGGCGAGTAGTGCTCGACGAAGCGCACGTAATTGCCAACCCAAAGGCGAAACAAAGCAAGGCAGTGATGTTGTTACAGGCGGATCGGCGGTGGGTTGTCACGGGCACTCCTCTCCAAAACAAGATGGACGACCTCATGACACTCTTTTCCTTCCTTCGTGTCGAGCCTCTCGACGACACTGAGTGGTTCCGACGTTTAGTAGGAGACCCCTCCCGTTCCAAGTGTCCTCGGCGCCAGGCCGAGGCGTTGCAGGTAGTGAGGTCAGTGCTTGCTGAGTACTGCCTGCGCCGCACCAAGGATCAGACAATCCGGGGCAAGCCTATCATGCGGCTACCGGGCAAGACGGAGATAGTGCGTACACTTCAGCTCTCTGAGTTCGAGCGCGCGCTCTACGACCAGCTCTTTCAGAGCGGGAAAGCAATGTTTCGCACGTATATGCGCGAGGGTAGTGTCATGACGCACTACACCAAGATCCTCGAGCGCCTTCTCAGGTCACTTGCACCGCACCCGCTACGCCTCCCTCCCACACATGGCCGTACTCGACCGTGCTCGCGCTTGTCACACACGTGTGCAAAGCTGCAGTGCGACTGAGGGGAAGAGGGGAGGAGGCAGCACCTCAAAGCAGCATTGCAGTCTGATGTCCAACTAATTGCGCATGTCTTTCTGTGCTGCAGGCTACGACAGCTTTGCAACCACCCGTCATTGTTGCCAACAGCGGCCAAACACACTGCTGTGTCAATGGCATCGGGGCATGCGGCGGATGATGAGCTTGACGTGAAGCGTCTGGTAGACGTGCTTGAGAGCCGCATGGCCAGCGGCGAGGAAGAGTGCTGTGTGTGTCTTGAAGCCATCGAACCGGCGTCAGCAGTCATCACCAAGTGTGCACATATTTTCTGCAGCCCTTGCCTTCAGGTGTGCCCAACCATGCAACCTACTCTCGCCTTTCCCATGATATGATTTTGCGATGAATATGAAACAAGCACTGTCGAGTATTGGGTCTTGAATCCATAAATGCCAATCTGTAAATGCCCAAAATTGAACGCCCTGACGACATAATGCCCAAGAACGCATGCCCATACATACGAATCGTGGCTGATTTCAGGTGGCGCGCGGCGGCGCGTATCCTCGCCGCCGCGCGCCCCGGAGTCACGCCTGTGCTTGCAGAGTTGGCTGACACAGCCGCCAGAAAGGGCGAAAGTCAGCTGTGTACGCTGACGTTATGCCACTCTTGAACCACTCTTGATTCAACAGCGATGTCTGCACATGGCACTCGACGCTCAGGGCTGCCAGGAAGGACCGGCAGGCGACGGACGATGTCCACTGTGCAGGACTGAGCTATCAGCACACGACGTTGTCGCGGCACCAGTAGCCGCTGCTGCGCTTGCGCTAGTGCCCGGGGGGGACCATTGGGACCCCACCGACCCCACTAGTCCTCGCCGCCTCGTGTCGACCAGCCCCCGCCGTCAGCTTGCCGTTGATTCCCCTCGCCGCTCCAGCGCGGCCGACGATACTCTTGTGCTAGCAGATGAGGATGCAGGCAAGGAGCAGGAGCACGGTGGCTTTGAAGAGACGAGTAGTAAGGTGGGTTGGAGCACAAAGTTGCAGGCCATCGTGGATGAGCTCGACTTTGTGAATCGCGAGCACCCGGGCGAAAAGGTGGGATGCGCGTGCTGGCGCGTGCTATGTCTTGCGATTGCTGCCCTTGTGTCGCCTTTGTGTGTCGTGCTGGCATGTCGCAGAGCAGCTTTCTCTGGCACTCTCTTGCACTCATTCTTGCAGTTGCAAGGACTGCTCTTTTGGCATGTGGCTGTCTGGTCATGGTGTGCATCATATTCGGTTCGTATCGCAGGTGGTGATTTTCTCGCAGTTCACATCCTTCCTCGATATCATGCAAGCGGCGCTCACAGCACGGGCGCAAGCGCTCGAGGGACCTGGCGGCAAGATCGCGCGGCTGGATGGCAGTATGACACGTGTCAAGCGCTCCCTCGCCATCTCCTCTTTTACAGACGACGCAGATGTAAGTAATATTTCAGCTGAGATTTTTTTGGTGGTTGCCTCGGGGCTCATTGGCCCAATACATTGACTCCGTCTGCAACCTGGAGGTGACGCGTGGAGAGTTGTGGTGTGTGGTGTGTGGTGTGCAGACGGGTGTGCTGCTTGTAAGTATCAAGGCTGGAGGCACTGGTCTCAACCTCGTCTCGGCAAACCACGTCTTTATCACTGATCTTTGGTGGAATAGCGCCGTCGA
>Ga0209491_10006296_pt1 | contig 16567 bp, 8 predicted proteins | sample BON02_FD_187213 | JGI IMG/M metagenome (GOLD analysis project Ga0209491, IMG submission 187213) | Freshwater microbial communities from Lake Bonney liftoff mats and glacier meltwater in Antarctica - BON-02 (SPAdes) (version 2) | ecosystem: Environmental > Aquatic > Freshwater > Ice > Glacier...
CAATCCATAGATCTCCAAATCCCCACGCAACCAGCACAAACAAGTTTAGAAGCTATCCTTCTCACACTCCAGATAATGGGATGCGAACGCGAGAACCTACAGTACGAAAGCGAGAGAACCTGGGTATTCAAGACGAGCCAAATCCTGAGGGTAGGACCATGCCAGCCCGAACCCACACGAAGCGAACATAAAGGCATACTCCTCCTCCAGCCCCACTCCACATTCGAACTGACCGATCGGCTAACAATGTTCCTACCCGCCGCGGCGGGACAAGGCAGACCTAGGTTCCAACCCCGTCATTGAACTCAAAACTGAATCTACGCGATCCACCATTTGGTTGTCATCTGTATATTTGCATTCTTACAGAGGATGAGCAAGCTGCAGCCGAACGAGGACTGATCAAACATCGTTGTGCTCAGCTTAATATGTGTTGATACTATTGTGGTAATTTATTCTAAAACAGTGTTTTAGTCGTATGCATGGATGTATGTATATGTAAAGTACATATATATATATGAACAATTAAGTGTCAAACATATACACTTTTACATCTCTCTCTAGATTGAAATATGAGTGTACACATACATAATTTGGTATGTGTTCGCTTTTTCTATATATATTTACGTACGTAGGTATGGGTCGTATATCTATACGATGATTCATCAGAGTATCGGGGTAATGTCATGTGTATGACCAACACGTTGGAAACAATTAACTGAGGTACACTTGCGAAACGCATGACTGGGACATTCCAGACTTATGGAGAGTATGCAACATATACAGTAGAAAGACATGTAACATATACAGTAGGTACGCATTCAAGTTATTGTCGAACAGATGAACGAGTTGAATCATCTTACACATATAAAGAATGAATTGTCACTTGTATGAGAGAACAGTTAAAACGATATCACCCATAAGAATGAGTTCATGAATGGGTCATGTTCTGAATAGGAATGTATACATGAAGCGTCATGTCACACGTGAAAAAACCAAATACGTCACAAAAATACGTATCAGTGAAGTGTTGTATCACAAATTTCTTCTCTCTCGAAATATCAATGTGTAACACATCCATACAAGAAAAGGAATTGTGTACGTTCTCTTTCTCTATACAAATACACAGGTTTTGATCAAACATATTACACTATATCAACATACATCAATACCCATATATAAGTATAATACACTGTCAAAGATCAGGGTCACTCAAGAATAAGGAATGAATAATTGTCACATGTATGAAAGAACTCTATCACATACAATAACAAGACAATGGTTGTGACATACTATATGAATGTATAAATCAACCATCATGTCTCAGGTGCGAATGAACGTGTCATGTCATACATATGAACGAGGGTGTCATGTCACAAATGAATGATTACATGCCTTCATCCTATATTTCTACAACTACATAGACATGAACACAATATAATACAGACACGTCTACACCTGTATGAAAGAACCCTGTCACACACAAGAATGAGCTCATCAATATGTCATACCATAAATGGGTCGTTTCTATCTCTTTCTAGATTTACGTGTCAATACCTATATGTACGTAAATGTAAAAGTGTATATCAACCACCAAGTCACACACATGAACGAAGGCGTCACCAAAATGTACTTAAACGAGTGTTTCATATCAAATTCCATCTCCCTCTAAATACACATATGTGTGTGCATACACACATAAATAGTTCTGCATACGTTCTGTTTCTGTACACAAGTATATTTGTAAAGGTACAATATAATATGACACTGAAAAGTATAGAATATGTAACATATATGATAGATTCCTTTCACATCAATTCACAAGAATGAATTCATAAATGTATCTCTCTCTACATATAGATGTGTATACACATATGTAAACTAAAAGGAATGTACACGCCTTCATCCTATATATACATATACATAGGTATGAACACAATATAACACAGAACGTCTACACCTGTGTGAAAGAGTTCTACCACACATAAGAATAAGTTCATCAATAATTCATACCATATGTTGGTCGTTTCTAGTTATCACTGAATGACATGTAAGTATCCAACATTATTATCAAACATTCTGTCACATATATGGATGAATGTGTCACGTCATACATACGAATACATATCTCAATACACCAATATAAATAATGGATTCTCATATATGTCCATGTTTCTATCTTTTCCTCAATATAGATATATACACATAAATGTACATGAATTGGTGTGTATACGCTGTCTCTATTTATATTAACTTACATAGGTATGGTAACGATAACAGAAACGTCAATGAATGTCATTCAATACATATAAACGATTCGTTGATGAATGTACGAAAGAGTCCTCTCACGCGCAAAAATGAGTTGATCATTGTATCTTGTCATCTATACTTCGTTTCTAACTCTCAATAAATGTACGTACGTGTACGTACATGTACATAAATATGAATGTACACGCTTCCACTATATGTGTACACACACACGTACATATATATGATACTATGATACAGAAAGGTGAATAACTATACAGAAAGGTGAATAGCTATCATCTAAAACGTAAAAGATAATGCATTGTCACTTGTGAGAAAGAGTCCTGTCACACACAAGCAAGAGTCAATGAATGTGTCGTACCTAATTATGAGTGTATATCAAACATCATGTCACACATATGCGTGAATAGCTATCATCTAAAACGTAAAAGATAATGCATTGTCACTTGTGAGAAAGAGTCCTGTCACACACAAGAAAGAGTCAATGAATGTGTCGTTTCCAAATATGAGTGTATATCAAACATCATGTCACACATATACAACATTGCGTTCAATACATGTGAAGAATGTCTCATGTCACAAGTATTAATGATGATTTGAATGCAAATACACGTTTCTAGTTCTCACCAATCAAAATTTGTTTGAAGATGTATGTAAAAAATTAGATATGTGCACACTTTCTCCCTATACACACACATACACAGGTATGAATACAGAATCATACAGAAACGTAGATAAGTATCATCTACCACAAATGGGTGATGAATTGTCACATGTAAGAAAGACATGATACATAAACGTAATAAAAGATCAAGTCAGAAATCAGACAATCCATCTCTCTCTCAATGTAAATGTGTATGTCAACCACCATGTCACACACATGAACGAGTGCGTCACAAAAATATACTTGAACGAGTGTTCCATGTCAAAGTCCATCACCCTCTAAATATACACGTGTGTGAAAACATGAATAAATAGTTATATGTAAGTTCTCTTTCTGGCGCAACTACATATGTATGGGTACAATACAATATAATACTGAAAAGTATGTATCATGTAACACATATCAGAGATTCCTATCACACACAAGAATGAATTAATAAATCTGTCTCTCTCTACACATAGATGTGAATGCAAATATGTACACAAAAAGGAATGTGTACGCTTCCATGTTATATATACAAATGTACAGGTATGAATGTAACATAATACAGAAAATTCTACACCTGTATGGAAGAGTCCTGTAATGCACAAGAATGAACTAATCAATTTATCATGCCATATGTGGGTCGTTTCTATCCATCTCTAAATATACGTGTACAATTATGTGTGTGAATATTAATGCGCACATTCTCTCTCTATATGTCCACGTACTTAGGTGTGTGTGAAATTTAATACAGAAACGTAAATACACATGTGAGTAAATATGAATGCGCACATTCTCTCTCTATATGTACACATCCTGTGGGTACAATGTAATACAGAAAAGTACATACACATCTGAGTCATTTCAAACGCATGGAGGATTCAGTGTCACACGTCTGACTTACATCTATGAAAGACCTCTACCCCACTTGAAAATGAATTAATACATGTGTCCGACCATCAAGATGAATGTAGATATCAAATATTCTATCACAAACGTGGATGAATGCATCACGTCATACATTCGAATAAATATCTCACACCACCAATGTATATGATGGATTGTCATACACATGAATGTATCTATCTTTTCCTAAATATGGATATGTACATATAAACGTATGTGGATTGGTGTGACACACTGTCTCCGTCTACATACACATAAATAGGTATGATAACAATATATTGTAGAAACGTCAATAAATATCATTCAACACATGTAAACGATTCATTGATAAATGTACGAAAGAGTCCTCTCACACGCCAAAATGAGTACACGTTTCATCAGGCCATCAATACATCTTTTCTATTTCCCAATAAATGAAAGTACGCGTAAATACATGTACATAAATATGAATGTACACGCTTCCACTCTATATGTACACATACACACATATAGGTATGAATATACTATGATACAGAATGGTGAATAGTTATCATCTAAAACTTAATAATGTTGTGTCACTTGTGAGAAAGAGTCCTGTCACACACCAGGAAGAGTTAATAATGTACTTTGATATATATGAGTGTGTACATCAAACATCATGTCACGCATATGTAAGATTGAGTCTCATGTACAAAAATGAATGTCTTATGTCACAAGTATTAATGATGATTTGTATACATATACACGTTTCTACCTCTCATTAAACAAATTTGTTTACACATACGTGAAAATAATTAGATATGTGTACACTTTCTCTCTATATATACACATACACAGGTATAGATACAAAATCATACCAAAACGTAGTTGAGTATCATTTACCACAAATGAGTGATACTGTGTCTAATGTAAGAATGAAACCTATCACACTGAAGAATGAGTGAGTCAGTGAATGTGTCATGTCCTCAATAAGAATGTATTCATGAACCATCATGTCACACACATACGAATGACTACGTCACAAAAATACTGATGAATGAATAAATGAATGTGTCTTGTCACAAAATTGCATGTCCTTCTGAATATGTCTGTATTAGGAATGTATACATGGACCATCACGTCACAAGTGTGAATAAATGCGTCAGTAAAATACATATGAATGGGTGTATCATATCACCAAATCCATGGATCTGTCAATATAAATGCGTCCAATATAAATGCGTCCATGTACATGTATGTATAAATAAGAATGTGTACATCTTCTCCCTTTTTACCCGTACATACGTCAGGTCAAAACATGATATGATACACACAGACAATCAAAGATCAAGTCAGAAATATGAAGAGTCCTGTCTCACATTTGAATAAATAGACAATCCATCTCTCTCTAAATGTAGAAGTGTATGTCAACCACCATGTCACACACATTAACAAATGCGTCACAAAACTATACTTTAACGAAATTTTCATGTCAAATTTATGTGTACGCTTTTCTCTACAAACAAGTACATATGTATGGGTACAATAGGTTACAATATACTATAATACTGAAACGTATGTATCATGTAACACATATGATAGCTTCCTATCACACACAAGAATCATTCCAAAAATCCATCTCCCTCCACATGTAGGTGTGTTTCATATATGTACACAAAAGGGAATGTCCAGACTTTCACCCTAAATTTACAAATACATAGGTATGGACACAACATAATACAGAAACGTCTACACATCATCTGAACATATGATTTTTTCTTTGTCACATCACATGTATGATAGAGTCCTGTCACACGTAAGAATGGTCTCATCAATTTGTCATACCAAATATGAGTATTATTTCTATCTCTCTCTAAATATACATGTCCATGTCTACATGTATGTATGTACGTAAATATGAATGTACACATTCTCTCTCTGTATATGAACATGTTCCGGTGTGGGTACAATATAATACAGAAACGCAATTACACATTTGAGTGATTGAATAAGTATAAATGATTCGTTGTCACACGTCTGACTCACATGTATGAAAGACATCTACCCCACATGAGAATCAGTCAATACACGTGTCATAAGGGAAAATATACGTATATATCAAACATCATGTCAAATATATAACATCATGTCACGTATATGAATGAATCCGTCCAAAAAATACGTTTGAATGGATGTGTCATGTCACGAATTTTATCTTCCTCTGAATATACATGTGTATAGACATGAAGAAATAGGAATGAGTACGAACTCTCTTTCTTTATATAAGAAGGAAAATGTAGGTACATTTTAATATAATACAGAAACGTAAATGAATATCATGTATCCCGTGTAATCGAGTCCCATCAAACACAAGAATGAGTCAATAAACCCTGTCTTTCTAGAATAAGAGATATAGATACATCATACAGAAACGAAAATATGTGTCATCTTTCACGTATGAACCATACAGTGTCATGTGTAAGGAAGAGTATTGTCACATAAGATTGAATCAGTGAATGGGGCATGTCCGAAATATACATGAAAAATCACACCACACGTACGAATGAATGTGTCACGATAATACATATGAATGAGTACGTAATGTCCAGAAGTCCATCTCTCTGTCAATATAAATGTGTAAATGTATAAATAGTAATGTGTACGTTTTCTCCCTCTTTACACGTACATACGTTAGGTCAAAACGTGATATGATAAATAAACGTAATCAAAGATCAAGTCAGAAATATGAAGAGTCCTGTCCCACATGTGAATACAAAGACAATTCATATCTCTCTCAATCTAAATGAACATGTGAACCACCATGTCACACACATGAACAAATGCGTCACAAGAATATACTTGAACGAGTGTTTCATGTCAGAGTCCATCTCCCTCTCAATATACACGTGTGTGTACATACATGAATAAATAGTCATGTACGTTCTCTTTCTTTATTGAAGTATATTTGGATGGGTACAATATAATACGGAAAAGTATGTATCATGTGACACTGTATCATGTGACAGATATGAGAGATTCCTATCACACACAAGAATGAATTAATAAATCTATCTATCTCTACACATATGTACACAAAAAGGAATGTGTACTCCTTCATCATACATATGTAAATACACAGGTATGAATATAATACAGAAAATTCTACACCTGTATGGAAGAGTCCTGTCACGCACAAGGATGAACTAATCAATTTATCATGTCATATGTGGGTCGTTTCTATCCATCTCTAAACATACGTGTGTAATTCTGCGTGTAAATATTAATGTACACATTCTCTCTCTATATGTCCACACTCAGGTGTGTGTGAAATGTAATACAGAAACGTAAATACACATGTGAGTAAATATGAATGCGCACATTCTACACATACTTACGTGTGGGTACACTGTAATACAGAAACGTGAATACACATCTGAGTCATTTCAAACGCATGGAGGATTCAGTGTCACACGTCTAATTCACATATATGAAACTCACATGTATGAAAGACTTCTACCCCACTTGTAAATGAATTAATACATGTGTCCTACCATCAAGGTGAATGTAGATATCAAACATTCTGTCACAAACGTGGATAAATGCGTCACGTCATACATTCGAATAAATATCTCATACCACCAATGTATATGATGGATTGTCATACACATGAATATTTCTATCTTTTCCTAAATATAGATATGTACACATAAACATATGTGAATTGGTGTGACACAATGTCTCCGTCTACATACACATAAATAGGTATGATAACAATATATTGTAGAAACGTCAATAAATATCATCCAAAGCATGTAAACGATTCATTGATAAATGTACGAAAGAGTCCTCTCACACACAAAAATGAGTACATACATGTATATACCATCAATACGTCTTTTCTATTTTTCAATAAATGTACGTACGCGTAAATACATGTACATGAATATGAAAGAACACGTAGATGAGTACCTTTACCACAAATGAGTGATACTGTGTCTCATGTAAGAATGAAATCTATCACGCTGAAGAGTGAGTGAGTCAGTGAATGTGTCATGTCCTCAATGAGAATGTATTCATGAACCATCATGTCACACACATACGAATGACTACGTAACAAAAAATACTGACGAATAATTAGATGAATGTGTCTTGTCACAAAATTGCATGTCCTTCTGAATATGTCTGTATTAGGAATGTATACATGGACCATCACGTCACAAGTGTGAATAAATGCGTCAGTAAAATACATGTGATTAAGTGTATCATATCACAAAATCCATGGATCTGTCAATATAAATGCGTCCATGTACATGTATAAATAAGAATGTGTACATCTTCTCCCTTTTTACCCGTACATACGTCAGATAAAAACATGATATGATACACACAGGCCATCAAAGATCAGGCCAGAAATATGAAGAGTCCTGTCCCAATTGTAAATACATAGACAATCCATCTCTCTTTAAATGTAAATGTGTGTGTCAACCACTTTGTCACACACGTGAACGAATGCGTCACACAATCATATATAAACAAGTGTGTCATGTCAAATTCTATCTCCCTCTAAATATACACGTTTGTGTATGTATCATGTATAACACATGATAGAATCATTCCTCCCTCTATATATAGTCGTGTTTCATATGTGTCCACAAAAGGGAATGTCCAGACTTTCACCCCAAATGTACAAAAATACATAGGTATGGACACAACATAAGACAGAAACATCTACAAACATCATCTTAACAAATGATCTTTTCTGTCACATGTATGATAAGAGTCCAGTCACACATGAGAATGAGGTCATCAATGTGTCATACCATATGTGTATGATTTCTATCTCGCTCTAGATATACATATATATGTATTATTTCTATCTCGCTCTAGATATACATGCGCATACCTACATGTATGTACATATGAATGTACATATTCATTCTGTGTATATACACATGCACAGGTGTGGGTACAATATAATACAGAAACGCAATTACACATTTGAGTGATTGAACAGGTATAAATGATTCATTGTCACACGTCTGAGTCACATGTATGAAAAACTCCTACCCCACATGAGAATCAGTCAATGTGTGTGTCATACAATAAATACGAACGTATATATCCAACATCATGTCACATGTATGAATGAATGCGTCGAAAAAATACGTCTGAATAAATGTGTCATGTCACCAATTCCATCTTCCTCTGAACATACATGTACATTTATATATGTAGATAAATAGGAATGAATACGTTCTGTCTTTTTATATACACAAATGAAAACATAGGTACATCTTAATAAAATACAGAAACGTAAATGAATATCATGTAACCCATGTGACGGAGTCCCATCACACACAAGAAAGAGTCAATAAATCCTGTATTTACACAATCAGAGATATGGATACAAAATCATACAGGAAAAAAATAAAGTAAAATCTTTCACGTATGAATCATGTAGTGTCGAAACATACAGTTCCATGAGTGAAGAAGAGTCCTGTCAATAATACATATGAATAAGTGAAATGTCCAAAAATCCATCTCTCTGTCAATATAAATGCTTCCATGTACATATACAAATAGGAATGTGTGCGTTTTCTCCCTCTTTTCTTTACACGTACATACGTTAGGTCAAAATGTGACATGATACATAAATGTAATCCAACAACAAGTCAGAAATATGACGAGTCCTGTCCCACATGATTGATTGAAGTTGCTTTTATTGCTTCCTAAGAAATAGTTTAGTAGCTTTGCTTGAAACTCTATTTGCTCGAATGAATACATAGACAATTCATCTCTCTCAATCTAAATGTGTATGTCAACCACCATGTCACACACATGAACGAGAGGTATCAAAAGAATATACTTGAACGAGTGTTTCATGTCAGAGTCCATCACCCTCTAAATATACACGTGTGTGTGAATACATACATAAATAGTACTATATACGTTCTCTTTCTTTACACAAGTATATTTGGATGGGTACAACATAATGTAATACGGAAAAGTATGTATCATGTGACACTGTATCATGTGACACATATGCGAGATTCCTATCACACACAAAAATGAATTAATAAATCTCTCTGTCTCTACATATAGATGTGTATACACATACTGAGGAGGACAGGACCTCATACTAATAACGCTAGATCAACATGAATGTTTTTCAGTTTTCCATCATCTGGAAAAGGACAAACAACGCAAACAACGCCACTCATTGAAGTTTAGGTAAGAAAAGACGAGAGACTTCCAAACGCAATTACTACATTATTTCTCCAAGAGTGATAAGAAAAGCAATTATCATCATATTTACACAACTAGGAATGTGCACGCCTTCATCCTATATATACAAATACATAGGTACGAATACAGTATAATACAGAAACGTCTCCGCCTGTGTAAAAGAGTCCTGTCATACATAAGAATGAACTCATCAATAATTTATGGAATACATTGGTCAATTCGCTCTCATAAATATACATGTACACACCTAGGTATACAAATATGAATGTGTACATTCTCTTTCTATACATACACATACTTAGGGGTGGGTACAAAATATAATACAGAAACGTAAAGACATATTGAGTCACTTCACACGTATGGAGGAGGATTCATTGTCAAACGTCTGACTCACGTATATGAAAGACTTCTTACCCACATGAGAATGAATTAATACATGTGTCCTACCACACATATATGAATCCAAATATCAAACATTCTGTCACACATATGGATGAATGCGTCACGTCATACATACGAATAAATATCTCACTACACCAATTTAAATGATGGATTGTCATACATATGAATGTTTCTGTCTCTTCCTAAATATAGACAAAACCCCAGAAATGTACATGAATTGGTGTATATACGCTGTCTCTATCTATACACACATAAATAGGTATGGTAAAATGTATTACAGAAACGTCCAAAATACCATACAATACATACGCATGATTCGTTGATGAATGTACGAAAGAGTACTCTCACACGCCAAAATAAGTTTATACAAGTCTCTTACCATCAATACGTCGTTTCTATCCCTCAATCAATTTACATATGTAAACATCTATGTACATAAATATGAATGTACACGCTTTCACTCTATATACACACACACACACAAATAGGTATGAATATACTATCATACAGAAAGGTGAATACCTATCATCCATGACGTATAAAAATTAAATTGTCACTAGTGAGAAAACGTTTTGTCACACACAAGATAGAGTTGATAAATGTATCGTGTATGAATATGAGGGTACCTTAAACATCATGTCAAAAATATGTAAGATTGCGTCTCATACACGTGAATGAATGTCCTTTGTCACAAGTAATAATGATGTTTTGTATCAGAATGGATGTATTTGTCACAAGTGTTAATGATGATTTGTATACATGTACGCGTTTCTAGTTCTCACTAAACAAAACCATACAATTAAATGATTAGATATGTACACACTTTTCTCTATATATACACATATACAGGTATGGATTCAGAATCATACACAAACGTAATGAGTATCATCTACCACAAATAAGTGATATAATGTCACATGTCAGGAAGAGACCTGTCACGCTGAAGAATGAGTGAGTACGCGCATGTGTCATGTCCTAAATAAGAATGTATTATGAATCATCATGTCACACATATGTAAAAACTTGTTGACACATACAGGTAAATAATCGGATGTGACACATTTTCTCTCGCCAGATATACCACACTCAAAAAAGATTTAGTACATGTGGTGGTCTGTCCTAAAAAGGAATATATTGATATGTATTTTTGTGACTCATTCAATTATATGTGTGACATGATGATTCATGAATGTACACGTACATAAATTTCAATTCAACATTATAGAATGAAAAAAATCTATTAATTATCTTACAACCCATATGATCGAGTCATATTACACACAAGAATGACTCAACAAACCCTACATTTACACACAATCATAAGTAAGAGTACTAGATCATACAGAACTGTAAATAATTGTCATCTTGAACATATGAATGAGTGTCAAATCTATGGGAGAGACCATACACAAGAATCTGTGAGTGAATATGTAGTGTACAAAATAAGAACGTATACATGAACCCTGATGTCACAGATATGAATGATTGTGTCATGAGTACACACATGAATATATGTATTTCGTCACACATCCAATCTCTCTTTCTGTATACAAAATTTTAAATACTGATTGAAGATAATACAGAAACGCATATAAGAATATCATCTTGATTTTGATTATATCAATGATAAAGTGGAACATGTATGAAAGATTCACGTTTCTAAATGATTATACACACAGTATATAAATGGGCCTGTACACGCTTTCTCTGTACACATACGCATATACAGGTATGGATACAGAACAACACAGAAAAGCAAAAAAAATCATTAACATGAATAAATATTGTAGTGTCACGTATATAGAAGAGTCCTGTCGCGTAGAAACACGAGTCAGTAAATGTGTGAATCCCAAATAAGAATGTAAAAAAATGAACCCTCATGTCACACACATGAATCGGCGTCAAAACAAAAAAACATGAATGAATGTACCCTGTCCCAAAGTGCATCACCCTCAGAAGATACATGTGATTGTATGTACATAAAAAAATGGTATTAGGTGCGTTCTCTATACACGCACAAAAAACATCAGTACAATAAATACAGAAACAAAAAATGAATATCAGGAAACCAACATGATTTTATTATCACACACAAGAATGGAATAATAAAATCTGAATTCACACAATCAGATATATGGATACGAAATCATCAGAATTTAGAATCTCTGTCCCTACATTTCATGTACTACATCCATATTTTGCATGTATATATATTATACGTGGTATGTGTGTATATATATTTACAAAATGAAATAATGAGCTTGGGAAGGGTGGGGTAATTTGTAAAATACTTAGAAAGAACACAGACGCTAACACATTGAAACAATCTACTTAGACAATCAAGATGTATGTATGTCACAGATTCAATACCGAAGTATGCGAGCGCTGACTCTCGAGATCTTCACGTTTATTCTACCACGCTCTTCCTGAGTACGTCAAACATACACACACAGAAAATATACTTCCAAAAATATTTTACGATTACATGTGCTCAACTCCGACTCCTCGCTCCTTTCTATGGATGTGTGACTTGTTACAATAGAAACATTAAAACACCGACAGAAGCGGAAAGACTCAAAAAGAGAACACAATTGAAACAATACAAAGAAAGGCAAATTCCAATGCTCGTAAGCCCGCTGCTAACGCGCGCGTCAGTAATTGACTTGATAGACATATTCTGAACTAAATATACATTTATGTATAGTATTCTACATGATATAGATCATGTATAAATACATGTGTATAAAAGTATTGTCCTACACAAATTTTTTGACCTGAGTGAATAACAAGTGTGTTAGTACTCATATAAATGAGATAATCCGAACAGTGTCACACATGTGAACGAGACAAACTGTGTCAGGTATGTGAATATTACTGTGTGTTTTGTTCACTCTGAGAATATCAACGTGTGTCTTTTCGAACATTTAAGGAGACATGATCAGACCTTTACATAAATTTTTGATGACAATTTCATATACACGAGACCAACTATCGTGTAAAAAAGCCAAATGGATATGAAAAAAGCATGTCACGTGAATCGTGTGATAAATATAGCGTGTCGTAGACGAGCACTGTCATACATATAAATGGGATATCAGTCGTGTAAATCAGGAAAGCATGTGTGTCAGTGTAAATACCGAAGTATGTCAGAGTAGACTGTTGAGGACCTCGCTTTCAACATACCGCGCTGTTCCTGAGTGCGTGAGTGGAAAACACACAAAACACACTTTCAAAAACATACCACGCTTATTTGTATTTGTATTTTGCGAGATGTTCATCTCTCGTGTCTGTGGAAATGTTACTTATATTTAGAAATCAGAGGTAGAGAGTGAGGAAACAATACAAGAAAAGAGACAACGAATAAAAAATACAAAGAGACGTGTGTAATGACATAGACAATACAGACTGAATATACCACGTATGTATTTTGAAAAAAAAAGATACATACTGTGAATAAACCAAAACAAAAATGAGTGACATGTTTCTATATGTTCTTACATAAGTTTATGATTACATATACATACGTCAAGGTACATACATTAAATATTAAAAGAAATATGGACTTACTAACATGTTTCCAAGTGCATGAAAAGAAGTCTTGTAATGTTACGTGTCACGAATGCAATAGGTATGAACTAATACATACCATCAGGCTACACACATGTATGGCAAGTTAGAAATATATGCCATGTTGAGAAAACATAAACTTGCCGACACACATTGCGACATTTGTGACAAAAATAAAAATGTTTCAATGTCGCATGTCTGTTAGTGTAAATATTTTGATTTGTAGATATTATTGTGAATTGTGTTCAAAATTTATACACCGAAGAGCGGAGTACGCAGGCGCTGAGCTGAGTCTCGAGATCATCAAATTTATGCTTTTTCTCAGAGTGCGTGAGTCTTACAAACACATTACAAAGAATAACAAACATACATTACAATTACTAACAAGTTGGCGCTGTCCGCTACCTCACAATGAGAATAAAGTATTGTACTAAATACACCGAAAGACACTCAAAAAATCTGAGAATCACCTGCCCAGCAGTTCAAACCAATAAGCGAAAGTTGTTGACGATGTGTTATAACAGAGAATAATGGCGACCGAACACGTTATTGCACAGTAGATTGAGTGAGGCGATATGTTGCCAAAAGTTGTATTGATGAGGCGTTCAATATTATCCAAAAATGCCCAAATTGAAGAAAATTGACTGCGTTACACACGGCATCTTTTGATATTTCGGCGAAAGCGGCGTATGATGATGGAATAAAAACCCATACAGAAGACGGAACACTTGACTTGAACCCAATGTCTATCCAATTGCGACGAATACATGCAGTGATCATTGACAGGAGGTCCACCGTTAGTTACTTACACAGGAGTATGCATATTCTGGCCGTTGAGATTGAAAACGGGTCCGCTGAAACGAAAATGAAAATTTGACAACAAGCGACGCACAAATCTTTGACAAGAACCCAACACTTAGGTATACATAACATGAAGTACATTGGCAGTGACCATTGACACAAGGCCCGCCAGGAGTTAGGTAAAATAAGTTACAAGAATTACAATATCAATGAACAAGAGTGAGAAAAGCGCCTGTAGTTCGCACCGTCACCTGCATAGGTATCATTTGATGTACTCCTGTTTCAGACCTGGTAATTTGATAAAGTGAACAACACCATCTGCAGCAGGTAATCGTCTGGTGGTTCTGCAGTGCAATACACTTGAATTCAAAGCTCTGGCCCAGGGAGAAATATGGGTTGCACGGAGCCAGTTCACAATTCGAAAGAATTTGATAGATTAACGTTTTTGCATGAGATGGTGCAGGCAATTGAAAAAGTGCGCACAGGTTTATGCATGTGCGGGAAATCCAGTTGACCTAGCAGAAACACCGCACGAAATAGTGTCACATCGATTCCGACCCTACAATGCCAGCAGCTTTAACACAAACAGGAAGTAAAACTTTCACTGCACCAAAAACGCAGTCGTGGAAGTGTGTGTTGCGCAGAATATAACTTCTGCATGCCAGTACGACCACCTGATCTGCAAGTGGAAGAAAAGGTGTAGTGAGGTTCGTGCTGTTAGCAGTAAAATAAAAAAAGAAACCACACCTCTCAGCGTCGGCCTCTGATCTGCATGGTGAAATATGAATATTAAATAGTCTAGGTTTTGCAGAAGAGATCCAGCCTCCTGCAACAGAATGTGGGCTTTTTGTTTTGTTGCCCTGAAAGTGAAGAGGAAGACACGACGATGGCGTACAAAGAGTCGAGGATGGCTGCGTCGATCAGGCCGCGTCACGTCAAAGTCAACCTGCAAACAACAAGAAGAGACGTTGATCAGCGATTCCCAGCAAAGCCTGACAACAGGCGGGCATGTGTTGGGTTTCTCTCTAAAGGTCAAGCGGCGCATTGGACAGGGCAAGCGCAACAATCATCGCGAACCCACATTCTGATTTGATTCCAGACAAACTCTGCGCTCACCGCACAAGTAAGGAAACACGATGGAAAATGCGCGCGGCTCAAGGAGTACTGTGCACAGGCACATGTGCGCACGTCCAGCCAGCCAGACTCACCACAGATTGGCGAGAAGCAGACTCGGCTTTCTGCCATGCCATGCTTTGGATTTGTTTGATTTTCATCAGAAATAGATTGATTTAATGGGGTTCGTGAGAAGACCTTTGTTTTCTTCTATTTCCCGCCATTGGAATGGCAATATGCAGTTGACACTGACATATATATAGATCAGGGAGAAGGGCTGGGGGATAGAGACAATGCCTGTGCGGCATGGTGCGTATACACGAGCTTCTTTGTGTCTGGCGTGCTCATTTTCATGTTTTTGATGATGTCATGTTACACGTGGCATTAGTATCTGCGATCCTGTACTTTGTTCACACAAGCACATTCCCACAGCATCTTCGGCCTGCCGCCGCAAGTGGACGACACTGGCCGCTTTCGCCATGGTCGCGCTTGTTACTCTTGGTAGCTGCCGGGCTATACCACGCGGATATCCCGCGAGGACTCACGTTCCAGGCGCCGGGGGGGGGCACAGGGGAGTTGGAGGAGGTGCCGATAGACGACACGTGGACGATTCAGGGAAACGGGACGGTGGGATGGTCATAGAGGATGATGACGACGTTCAAG
>Ga0209491_10006299_pt1 | contig 16563 bp, 14 predicted proteins | sample BON02_FD_187213 | JGI IMG/M metagenome (GOLD analysis project Ga0209491, IMG submission 187213) | Freshwater microbial communities from Lake Bonney liftoff mats and glacier meltwater in Antarctica - BON-02 (SPAdes) (version 2) | ecosystem: Environmental > Aquatic > Freshwater > Ice > Glacier...
TTTGTATCCAAGCCTTGTCCTGGTAGCGGTCGTGCAGGGGGCGCGCCAGTTGAGCCCTCCCTGGCGCCGCTGTAGGTTTCTATTACGATTTTTCTGTAATTACTCATAAAAACCCCTCAATGAATCCGCCGTTTGATACAAGCACGCTAAGCCTATTCTGGATTTGAGCTTTTCGCTTTGTGCTTGGCAAGTAGCTCTTCCAATGGGCTGCCTACAGAAATGAAAGGAGCCACTACTTCGGAGGAAAGAGCAATGACTAATTCATTTCGTTTGATTGAGGACGCTCGGGTAACTCTTGGAGTGTCGATACCAAATGCGCTGATGATTAGCAAATGCCCATTTGCGAACGCATCTTTTTCTTCTTTAGCTAAGCGATAACCACTTTCAGAAAAACAGCGGGCAAGCACCTTTACTGCGCGACCATTGCGACGTAGTAATGAGCGGAGCACTTGCTGTTCTAGCGGGGAATGAAAGCCACTGACGATTATGCGACCGGCCTTGACCCATTCTGGGACGCGTTCGAGGGTTGCAAGCAGGACGTTGCCGGGGCATTCGCGGGATGCTATCAGGCCAAGCAACGGCTTGCCTATCAGCGAAGTCTCGCCATAGCCGCTGATACGAGCAGATAATTCATTGCCAACACGCTGTGCGCAAGAGGCCGGTAAAGTGATAGACGCAACCTTCATTCGTCATCATCCTCGCTCTCAAAATTAGTTTTAACTATCTGTGTGTATAGGAGTTCAATATCATCCCAAACTAGATCAAGGCCGAATGCACTTGCAAGGATTGCGTCGGAGCGATCGGTAATCTCACGGCACTTGGCCAAGTTATAGTTGCCAACCCTCTTGCCAGCATTCAGTTTGTACTGCACCGCTTCCTCAACGGTCGCTTTCATTTCCGGCAAAAGCGCTAACAATGCTATGCGAGCATTGGCTGGAATGCCACTAATGTCTATTGGCAGGTCTGCAAACATCCATTTTGTAACATCAAAATCGTCGCCAACTGCAACCCAGAATGCAAACTCCAACTTACCGTTCAAAAGAAAAAATGATAAGTCTCGTTTCTCTGCATTGTCAAAAAATACCGAGCCATATTTTGTTTGAGGTACCCTTTTGCCACGATTGTCAAAACACGGCGCTTCTTCATGTGTGAAGGACAACCAGTTATATGCAGTCTTCTTGAAATTTAATTGATTTGCAGTTGCTCGCCTGCTTAAAGATGATTCGACAGTTCGTGCACCTGGGCGCAAGAGCTGCTCAAAAGCAGAGATCAAGGCGGGAGTGTTTAATTTTGGTATGCGCCCGCGCCATAGCGTTGGGTTGAAGCCAGAGTAGGATAGTGTAGAAAAGAGATTCGGCCGCGCTATTTCAAACCAGCGATGCAACCGTGTGGTGAGGTGAGTCGTATCAGTGCCACCCAAGGACCCGATATGAATCGTGTTGCGAACGCGCACGTCTGCAGCAAAGAGGGCCGCCGGGATTCTGGCGAAATGCGAGAACCAGTTTTTCTTGTACCGCTTATAAAGAAGTTCTCTCAAATCTGCAAAATCACCGCTGAAAGAAAGACTCAGCGGTACGATCATCCCAGTTCGTGCTTTTCGACTTGCGATATCGACCACTCGCTCTAAGCACCACGCATAAATATCGGTACATGCCGAAGTTTCATATCCGTTTACGGTGTAACCGCTGATCTTACGAGTCGCAACATATGGCGGATTACCAATCACCACATCAAATCCGCCATCTTTCATCACGCCATAGAACTCGGCGAACCAATGAAACGGCTGGTGGCTGATTCGCCAGGCAGCGAACTCATCCTTCTTTTTAGGGTTGATGCCGTAGTCCTGCGCAAGATAACGATCGAGTTCTAAGCTCAGACCGTTCAACTTGTCTCGTAGCTTGCGCTTGTCGTCCGCCGTGACCTTGCCCCCATGAACGGTCTGTTGCTGACGAAAGAAGTCAAAAGCATCGGCCAAATCTGCAGTGCTGGCCTTGATTTCAGCCCGATGCGTTTGGTCGCTAGCGAGAGAGTTGGCAGCGTCGAAATGTGATTCTGTGGCGTAGCCGACTAACGTATTTCCGGCACGAATATTGAAATCAATATCAGGCAGGGGCTCTAATTCGTTCCCAGCATCAACCTGTGAAACCAGTTTGAGGAAGAGGCGCAGCTTACATATTTCCACCGCCTCAGCCATGATGTCCACACCAAAAAGGTTGTGGAGAATGATGTTTTTGTAGATGAAATAGCTGCGGGAATGATGGCGACCCACCTCCTCCAACACTTTGATGAAATCGGATTCACCCGGCTTGCCGAGCTTTCTTGCGTCCTCGACAAAGCCCTCCATTCCCTCCAGGCAGGCTTCGTACAGCGGTTCAAGCACGCTAAGCGCGGCGAATAAAAAGGCGCCCGAGCCGCAAGTGGGATCGAGGACGGCGATGCCATGGCGGAATTTTTCGTTGGACCGTTCCGGAACACGCCCAACTATCGCTTGCCAAATAGCGCGTAACAGGTCTGGGCTGGTGCAGGTGTCAATTACGTCCTGCATGAACTGGCGGATGTCGAGGTTGTGTGTGATGAGGTCGTCTGTGCTTTTTACCTCGCCGTTCGATAACTTGCCCCGGACTGCTAGGCAGCGACTGCGACGATCCACATACTCGCGCCACGTTTCAGTGGGCAGCGTGCCGCGCTGGGTTTGACTAGTTTGCCCAGGAACTTGGAAGACTGCCTCACCCAAGTTATACCGGCGCTCAAACATACGCGCGTTAGGATCGCTCATGCCTGTTTGTACAAAGTCAGGCAGTGAAGACACCGGCACCAATCTTCCGCTGGAATCAATGACCCCTGTTTTCATGGCAGGGTACATGTAGCGGTCTGGGTCGGTCTTAAGCAGCGACCAAACGGAAAGATCACCCTCGAAGGCTACTTTGCAGCGCTCCCTTGCCTGATCGAGCAGGTGAGGGATGACGGTATTTTTGCTGATGTACTCGGTGATGTCTTCCTTGGTGTAGTAAGCACCCATCTGCTTCTGATTGATGTATTTCTCAAAAATGTAACCCAGCACATCCGGGTTAATCTCGGTGCCCGATGAAAGCGGCCTGTCGTCAAGGTGCCAGTCGTAGGCATCGAAGAAAGTGAACAGGCGATGGAAGGCTTCGTCTGGGATTTCGATGTCAGGGTTGGCAACTTCGAGTTCATGAACGTCAAAAAGTCCGCCATTAAGGTAGGGCACGTCACCGATCAGCTTTGACAGATCAGTAACACGAGACTTTTTGTGTTGCCCCAGTCCCTCATGGAAAAGGCGGCGCAGGAACTGGCGATAAAAAGTATGGAACTTGCCCTTGCCCGCCTGCTGGCGAACTGCCTCCATTCGGTCCGAAAGGTAGTTAGCATTACCATCTAGAAAACCTTTCTGCTGAATGAAATACACAAACATGAGGCGGTTCAGCATCAGCGATGCGTACCAAGCTTGGTCCGTTTCGGCATCTATACCCTCAATGAAATCTGAGAACGCTTGGTGCTCAGTCTTGAAGTGGTCATAAAAGCGCTTAGAAACCCGATCACGATCAAAGGCGCTACGCAAACCCTTTATGACGCCGGTCAAGGTGACGGCGTCTTCCTCTTCCAGCGACCATGCAATTTGATTTAGCTTTTGACGCAGTGCTTCGCCGCTGGTGCCTTTGTGCCACGTGTGTGTTCTGGTGGCTGCTGGTTGGCCAGGGACACGAGCTACCCATAACCAGGTCATCACATTCTGCGAAGCATCTGTAAAAATTAGCAAATGCTCATATGACAGCTTGGTGGCTTCTTTTTCAATTTTCAGAAGCGTGGCTCTAGGCGGAACAGACCCTAGTGCATCGGGTGAGCACATAAACACAGCTACACCGCGCTTGTGTGCCACATGCGTGAGCGTGTAGGTATGGCCATTGACCGGCACAGTCTGTGGCCGAAGGTTGGGGTTTTCCCAGCCGAGCTCGTTGACAAACAAGCGACTGAGTTGAAACTCGTTTAGGAGTTTTTGAAATTGCGCGGCGTCAATGGTCATTTTGTCTTCTTTGTTTTTATGCTCGTGATCAAGCCAACCCCATGCTGCAGATCAGCTTGGATTCGCGATTGGCATCTTGTTCATCTATCAAGCACAGGCGACCGTCTTCACGCAATGACAGGACGAGATCAACCAACTCTGGATCAGCAAGGCCTGCTTTGATTTGGCGATTCAGTGTGTCAGTGGTTGTCTGGTAAAGGGGGAATCTGTAAATATCCTCCAGAGTCCGTTCGATTCGCCTGACATGGTCATCAGTAATAAAAAGATCTCTCGCGTTGCCTAACTTGTCGCGGTAACGCTTGATTCGTTCGTAGGTCTTGAAACGAGCTCCGGACGGACGCCCCAAAGCACCGCCAAATGATTTTTCTTCTTGAATAATATGCGCCAATCCCTTTTGTGTGAGGGAGTGGTGATGTTCGGTGCGTGGCAGTGCTTCTGTATTGGGAGCACATGCTGCTGCTCGCAAGATTGTCTGCTGTGATTGAGTGACTGACTCGCCAGCTCCATTAATCCAAGCCAGCGCATCGTTACCCTGCGCAGTACGCATGTAGACCAAGGCTCCCTTGGGGGCTTTTGGCGTCTCAACGTGAGCTTTGGTAGCGTAGGCGACATCAGGCATGGCTTCAATAGTCGAGGCGATGGCTGGATCTGCGTCGATAGCGTTTTTCCAGATTTGGTAAGCATACGAAGCCAAGTCCACTTCGTTGTCCCCATCGTCGTCAAGAATGCCGCTCTTTTCGGTGTAAAGGTCTCGTATAGATTGCTCGTTTGTTTCGTCATCAAAGAAGGTTTCATCGGACCCAACAACTTCTCCTTGCTCTTTAAGGCGTTTGCGGACACGGGCGCGAAGTTGAAGCAGCGTTTCAACGCCATCTGCTGGAACAAATGAGTAGCAAAAAATTTCATCTGCTTTTTGGCCGATCCGGTCTACACGACCAGCGCGTTGGATCAGCCTGATGATGGCCCATGGTAAATCGTAGTTAACAACGATATGCGCATCTTGAAGGTTTTGGCCTTCGGAGAGCACGTCGGTGGCGATCAATACGCGCAGCGCATCGGCTGATTTGATCGTGTCCAACTTCTTGTTTGATTCTGGTGAGAATCGCCAGGCAAGGCTGGTAGGGTCGCTAGTGTTTCCAGTTGCGTCTTCGATTTGCGTAACGCCCAATGCAGCCAATTGTGTTTTGACGTAACGCGCCGTGTCGGCGAATTGAGTGAAGACTAAAATTTTCTCTTTGCTGTGTGTCGTACGAACCAATTTTGCCAGCTCGGCGAGTTTTGAATCCATGGCTGGAACCCAGTCGCCACAATGATGCAAAACAGCCATGAGGCTTAGTGCATCTGCCTGCAAGTCTTTAAAGAGATCATCCATGAACAAAGAGCTAGGCAGCCATTTAAAGCGCTTCTTGAAAGGCCCCGAGTAAGCCTGATACGCTTTGGCGGCACGGGCACGGAAGGCATCCTCTGTGCGTAGGGACGTTGTTATGTTGGTGACGACCTCTTGATCGCCTGATTCTTCTTCATCGTCCGCTCCCGCCAAAATATCGTCTGGATCCTCATCGTGTGTTTGGGTGTCCAGGAGTTCGGCCCCCTGTGTGCCCAATGGGATATCCAGACCATTTTCAATCGCATGCATTACGATAAAGTTTCGCAAGACGTGCCTCTCTATTGAGAGCAAAAAGGCGGGACCTGCGCTTTCGAGTCGTTTGAATAAATTGGTGCGGCAAAAACCCATCAATCGTGTGCCTGCACGCGAAAGTCCCTCAATGACATGGGTTTGATTTGTTGTCGGGGGTGATTTTGGTTTGTTTGCGACGTAATTACCCAGCCCATATCGGGGCAATGCTAAGGCGTTGATTGCATCGACCACTGTCGTTGAGTAAAAACGAGCGTAGGGATCGGACTTGTCCGCCCCTTTGATGGAGAACTTCAAATTCTTAGGTATTCGCTTGGGAAAATACGATTTAGTCCCATCGGGGAACAGCAGGTACTTCCCACGTTCATCGCTTTTTGCATAGTGCTGCATGATGAAGCCTCGTGTACGGCGCACCATGTATAGGCGCATCAAGTCGCGCCAATCGTCTGCATCATCACTCTTTTCAAAAGCTGCAAGCGATCGCACGGCACACTGATGCCGTCGAATGAATTCATGCTCGCCGCCGAGGTGGCTAATTAACTTCTCTGGCCGGATACCGATGTCCGCGTCTTCTCTGAGAAACAAAGAGAGTTGCGATGAGAGATCGATGTATGTCTTGTTGTAGGGTGTCGCAGACAGAAGAATGCATAGGCTGTCGTTCCGCTCGATGTATTCCCTGATTGCTTTGTAGCGCTTGCCTTCTTTGTTGCGCAAGTTGTGCGATTCATCAACCAAAACGACCCTGTAGCGACGTGTCTTTTCTGGCAGCTCTGCCATGGCTTTCGAGAGCGAAAGAACTTTTGCCTGGAGTCTGTAGCGAAAGACATAGTCTTCCCACATTGGAACCAGGTTTTTAGGACAAAGGATCAGCGTCTCGGTTTGATGGTCTTCTTCAAAAACCTTGGCAAGTGCAGTTGCCATCATTGACTTACCCAAACCGACGACGTCGCCAATGAGTACCCCCCCCCTTTTATTCAAATGGTGGGCTGCAATCTTTACTGCTGCAACCTGAAAATCAAAAAGCTCTTTACCGAATATTTTTGGAATTGTGAATTCGGAAAGCCCAGCGCGCGCCTCTTGCGCCAAGTGATAAGCGATCTTCAAGTAGACATGGTACGGAGGAATAAGACGCTCACCGGCCCAACTTTCGTCAATGATGTCGGCCAAGTCTTTTGAAATATCAACACACCAACGATCTTTCCATCGATCTTCAAACCAATCGACTAGCTTGTTGCATGCATCGTGCTCTAAGACGTCGACATTGAGTTCGCCCTGCTTAGCTGTCGCATCCCGGATGATCGTAGGGACGTTTTACAAACAAATGGGGATGGGTGGCGTACCAGTCTTTCATGGTCAGCATAGGTGTTTTGCTCTTGAGAGCCGATTGGGGTAATTGATGGTTGTACAGAGCCACGTAGCGCAGCAGCGTTTGCTCCAAATCTTCACCGCTGGTGAATCGATGGGTTTTGAGTACATCGGCAATGCGCCCGTTGAAGCGCTCGACCATGCCGTTGGTCTTGGGCGTGCGTGGTTTGGTCAGGCGATGCTCAATGTTCAGAGCCTGGCACAGCTGATCAAATTCATGATTGCCCGTGGCCTTGCGCTCACGGCTTGCAAACAGCCTGTCGGTGAACTCCTTGCCGTTGTCGGTCAGTATTTTTTGCATCCGCATCGGGCAAGCCTTGTGCAAAGCGTTGAGAAACGAGCGTGCAGCAGCGGCCGTCTTGTGGCTCTTGATTTGCACAAACACCCAGCGTGTTGCACGGTCAATGGCCACAAACAGATAGCGCCGACTGGTTTCGTCGGGCATCTGGGGCAAGTATTTGACATCGACGTGAATGAACCCGGGCTCGTAACTTTTGAACGCTTTGTGGGGCGTCGTCGGCTCTTTGGGCTTGAGCTCATTGAGATTGCCAACACCGTGCCGGCGCAGGCAGCGGTCAACCCCAGATCGGCTCGCTTGCGGGCAAAGAAATTCGCGAGTGACCGCCAGCAAGTCGTCCAAGGGCAAGAGCAGCATCTTCCTGAGCTCAACGACGATCTTTTCCTGCGCAGGCGTGAGCGTGGTTTGCAGCCGGTGTGGGGTGTGCGATGCATCGTGAAAGCTGTCTCGCCCCTTCCACTTGTAAACGGTGCCCTCACCAATGCCATAGCGCTGAGCCAGAGCCATGGCCGTGTCGGTGCTGGCCGCAATCTCCGCTCGGGTGGCGGGCGTGGTGCGTGCGTTTTTGTGCAAGGCGATCATCATTACAAAGCTCCAGGCTGAACTGCTGAGGTGACACAAAGATTGTCTATCAACTGCCTCATGACCTCTCTGGCCATGAACAACGGATAACGTTTTGAGTCGATGCAATCATCCGGGATGCGACACTTAGCCAAGCCAGCTAGCGTCAAGTTTGAGCTCCCTAAAAATCCTGTGACCGGATTGTTGGCATCGTTGCGGTGAAGCAAATAGAGTTTTGCGTGCAGCGGATGACGGAGGTAGACCTTGACAACCAGCTTCTTGCTTCTGATTTGATGGGACAGCTGCCGAAGTGAAGCTTCGTCATCGTTGGTCGGCACACCAAACGTCAATTGCTGCTTGAACTCTTCTGCAATGCGGCGTTTCTCACGAACTGCCGTCTGATTGTCTAGGCCATCATCGTCCTCACGTTGGCGAAGCGAATGCCTTAGCTCATCGCTTGGCGATACATGCATTCCAACCAGTAATCTGCAGCAATTGCCATCTCCACCCTCCCATTTTTCAATATGCGGCGACAAATGCCTCCAACCTCTCAAATTGAAGTAGCCCACACAGAAGTCGGCGCGTTCCGCGACCTTGATGGTCTCCTGAAGCGCGGGCAGGAGTTGCTTTTCGATGTTGTCAAATATTCTCGGCATAGTTTTTCCTGTAGCTTGGCTTTGCAAGTTAAGTTCGCTTGCCGCTTGATACCTGGTCTTTGCGCTCTGCAATCCAGGCCTCTAGGTCTGGTCGCTGAAAGCGCCAAGACCCAGAAACCTTGAAGCCCGGCAAATCTCCCCGTTGGGCGAGTCTGTAGATCGTCTTTTCGTCAACGTTCAAGAACGCAGCAACGTCCCGAACGGTCATGGCTGGTTCCACAATTTGTGGCATGGGTATCCTCCGAATACCTCAAGCTTAACTGAAATTGGGGTAAAATTGTCCAAGCTTTATTGATCTATCCTGAAGCTAGCAGTCCAAAGGCTCACCAAGTGAGCTAGGGGTAGTGTTCAAATCGATAAAACTACGTGCACGTTGCACTCCATGGAGGTTGGCAAATGACGGCTCAGATCGCAGAACGGTTGCTCTACCAGGGTGAGATGCTCGCCATGTGCACCAACCCGCTGAACGACTACTTTTCGATGGGTGGCGACACGCCACCTTTTGCCTCCAACTGCACTGCGCTTTGGCGTGGCTATGTGGGTGATTGGGAGATCATTGATAGTCGCCTTTACCTAGTTGGTCTGAGCGGCTCATTGGAAGATGGCTCAGAGGCAACATTGGCGACGGTTTTTCCTGAGTTCCCCCGAAGAGTCTTCGCTCATTGGTACTCCGGGACGGTACGCATTCCCCAAGGTAGAAGGCTGGAGTACGTGCATATGGGGTATTCCAGTACATACGAGCGCGACCTGATACTTGAAATAAAGAAGGGCGTTGTTGTTGCCGCACATTTGAGGCACAACGGTACTGCAGAGGAAGATGCTCCGCAAGGATATGGTGTGCAGGCTATGACGGTTTTCCCGATAAATGAGAAAAACAGCTCTGACGGTGGCCAGCCATGAACTATTTTTATGGTTATCTAGTCACGGGTGTTTTGGTATTGATGATCGTTTATGGATCCCACAGAATAAGCACACGCGGTAAAGATAAAAACTCAATCAGTGATTTGCTGGAGTCCATGAATCCGGATAGAGAAAAAATCGCATACAGATTGCTCAATAACTTTGTGGCACCCTTTCTAGGCTCAATACTCATCGTGATGGTCTGGCCAGTTGCGGTTAATATGAAGCTCAGACAAATTTATATCGATAAATACCCACCAGCTTCATCCGTCGAGCGCATTTTTACCGTTGAACCGGCAAATTTAATTGAAAGACTTACTGTAGTTGAAATTCAAAGTAGAGAGCTGGTAAGCGACCCACTTGGAGGTGCTCCTGAAGTTCCTTTTGGTCATTTGGAGAAAGCCTGGCAAAAGTTCGTTCAGAAAAAAAGTGAGAACGACAGCGTCTGGTCGTTCTCGGCGCTCTGGGAAACCAATTGGGGGCGAAAAGAGGAAAAGTCTGGATATGTTTATGTCAACAATGAAAACAAGAATCCAGGTGCATTTTTTTTAACTTTAGATAGAGAGGTTGACAGCGCATGAATAATAATTGCAAATCAACCTCTTCTCTTAACAAAAGTCGAGTTTTAAGGCCTATATATTTATATTCTGAGAATTCGCTCGTTTACGCTATTTATGTTTCGTTCGTTCAGCGCACTCAGTATGGGTTAACGGCGTCTGTTGCAAAGGATTGGATATGAAAGAGTGGGCTAAAGTCCATGAGTTACTCTCAGGTGGATTGTCTGATTTTTTGTCTGAGGCCTTGCCCGAAATCGGTGGTGATGGGTGGTGGCTAAACTATGTTGTTGAGCAACTAACTCCTGGACAAGCACGCTCGATATCGACGCTCAATGTTGGTGATTTGCGCGGATTAGATTTGGCAGCACTGATACGCGTTGCAGAACGCAGTTGGTCTGAGTTTGTATACAAAAGATCAATGATGCGGGATGCGAGAGCACTTTTGGGCGAATTGAAGGTGGCTCGAAATCGATATGCACACGCTCCAGTCAATGGGGTTTCTTTAGAAGATCAACTTAGGGACGTGGATACGGCAAGGCGCTTTATGCAGGCTATTGGAGCCAACGAGGCCGCGCTGAATGAGATCAACGGCATACATCGCGGTTTGCTTCGAAAAATGGCCGCTGAAGAAGACGAACCCTTAACGCCGCCAACTCCCCCCAAGCCAATCGACCCCCCGCCAGCAGACCCTCCCGCTGGAACAGGATTACCTAACCCGCCTCGACGCGCCGCTAATAAGGCAACTAAAAAGAAGCCTGTTGATCCTGAAGTGCAGGACCAAGGAATTCAGAAAGTAACAGAGGTTGGTCCCAAAGGCGGCGGGTGGGTCATTGATCCTGCGGCCCACGGAAAAGAAATTAAGCAAGCGGTATCTAAAAAGACCTACGTTGGCATTGACTTTGGAACTTCAACAAGCGTTGTGAGTGTGGTTCTTAACGAACGCTTTAGTCATATGGCGGCCAGGACACTGAACATCGAACAACCGGAAGAATTTGGGGGGACGATTTCACATCACTTAGTCAATACTGTTCTTGCTTGGCATCGAGGTCAGTTGTTCTTTGGGCGAGAAGCCTACCGCATGCGGCAAGAATTGTTTGAGGGAAGAAATGTTTTTTCGTCATTCAAAATGAAGTTGGGCATTAATGTCGGTCCAACCTACCCAGAGACGGCATTACCCCGTGGCGCTGGGGGCTTTGCAATTGAAGATGCCAATGATGCAACAAGAGAGTTTTTCCGACTGCTTGCACAAGGAATTGAAAGAGCGGTAGCTAAGGCGAATTTACCCTCGGAACTTTGCTTCGCAGTTACTGTGCCAGCATCATTTGAAGCCAATCAACGTCGTGACCTACTTGCCAATATGAAAGAAGCTGGGCTGCCTGTCTCAGCCAGTTGTCTGATTGATGAACCCAATGCAGCATTTTTGAGTTTTCTTCATGAAAGTGCAAGAGATCAAGCAGACCAGACACTTATAAAGCGACTGAAAAAAGGTGCTGCCAATATCCTTGTTTATGATTTCGGAGCCGGGACCTGCGATGTTTCGATTCTAGAAGTAAGTATCACTAATGGGCGAGTAAGTTCTAGAAATCGGGCGATATCAAGATTCACTGCGCTTGGCGGAGATGATTTTGATAGGGCGATTGCGCGGTCTGTTCTACTACCGCAATTGCTTTTAAGTGCGCCTGGTTTCGATCCTGAACTTCGTGATATTGAAGAGCGACTTATCCCCCGATTACAGCCAACGGCTGAGAGATTAAAACTAGCGTCAATTAAGTGGCTGATTGAGCGAGGACTCAATACTTTGGCGCAAGTTCGTAGCCAAGATGTGGCGCCTTTTGAGGATCTGCCTGTGCCCACTTTCAAGATCCGTGGCCAAGAGTTGACTCTTCAGCGACCGTCCCTAAGTCTCTCTCAACTGGCCGATTCAATGAAGCCGTTTGTCGAGCGATATGACCCCGACATTTCGACTGCTCATGTATTTGCGCCAGTGGCGGACGCTATTGATAAGTCTGGCCTAGAAGCTGATGATCTTGACGCTGTGCTTTTCATTGGTGGAAGTGCCTCCAACCCAGTTGTACGAACTGCCGTGATGAGTCACCTGCCGAAAACGGTTAAAGCAATCATCCCCAGTGATCTACGAACACATGTCTCCCTCGGAGCAGCACTTCATAGTTTAGGATTTCATGCTTTTAGCTTTGACCTAATTAAGCCCATCACATCAGAGCCAATTTTTGTGATCGCACGGGGAGGGAAATTGGAAACTATCATCCCCGCAGCTTCGGGAGTGCCTTCTGAAAGCGAGTTTTGCACACGAATGCGTGTTGATAAAGCGAATCAAAATATCATTGAGTTGCCAATTTGTGTGAGCAGTGAAGGAAAGCTTTTAGGTCTGCTCAGGATACATTCAAGAGATACGGACGGTTTTTCAGTTGGTGAAGAAGTGGTAGTTACTGCAAGAATTACCCATGAAAAACTATTAGAGATTGAGGCGGAGGTTGCTGGTGTAACGGTTGAAGCTTCGCTGCTAAATCCTCTGGCAAATCAAGATTTAAGTCCTGCCGAAACGAGAATGCTTGAGGCAAAACAGCAATTTAATGCTGCGTTGCTTAAGTCCGGTGGAAAATTGCCAAAGCAAGTCGTTATTGCTTATGCCGAAGCTGCACTGTCTGCAGAGGCCTTTGAGGTGGCCGCAGATATGTTTGTTGCTGCAGAGCGTCTGGATGCCACAGAAGATCACGCGACCAATATTTGTTACGCTTATTCTAAAGCTGGACGGAAAGATCGCTCACGCGAGTGGGCTCGTCGAGCGCATGAAAGAAAGCCTACCGCTGTTACGGCATACAACCTCGCATGTGATGAGTCTGGCGAAGCACACGAGAGCTTGCTTCGTGAGGCATTGGAACTCGATGCAAGTTTTCCTGCTGCACTCTTGGCACTGGGGAGAATCCTAATAACGCGGGGTAACCTTGAAGGAAAAGTAATGATCAAAAAGTGCGTGAGTTTATGGTCTCAGCAGCTTGACGCACACATCATCACCAAAGATGGTTGTCGCAACCTTATGGTGGCTGCGGAATTGATTGAAAATCATGATGTGATAGGTCGGGCTAAGGCAAGAGTTGAAAGCTTTAGAAACACGTCTGTCTATGACGAAGATAATTTGGTGAGTTCTATTGGCCAACCACTGTTACTAGCTAGGAATTGATATGAGCTGGTACGTGCCTTTCAACCAATTGAGCATCAAGCAGCGTAGCGTTCTTGATGGGATCAGCAAACAACTTTCAAAGCCACATTGGATACAAGGTTTTGCTGGTACAGGGAAGACCGTAGTAATAACTCATTTAATTGAACGGGTTGCAGCGGATCAACCCAAAGCCACTCTTTGCTTTATTACCTTTACCCACGCTCTTAAAGACTTGGTGTCGACTGGTTTCCATGGCCCAGTTGCCACGCGGATTGTTATTAAAACGCACACGCAATTTTTGTCTGACAGGCGGACATACGATTACGTTTTCCTTGACGAGGTCCAAGATATAAAGCCTGGTGACTTAACAAGAATAAAAGCTCTTTCTGAGCATATGTACGTTGCTGGAGACTCCGATCAAAGAATATACGAGGAAGGTGCAAAAGAAGAGGATATCGTTCGGACGGTTCAGCCCGTTGCATGGAAGCTATTGGAAATATTTCGGCTTACCAAGTTACTTCGAGATGTCGCTTTATCTATCCTACCTAAGGCCAGAATCGTAGAGGGAAGCGATGCTGTCAAGACAGCGAACGTAACAATTCGACTTATCCCCTTTGAAAAAGAGAGCAATGAGGTTGAGTGGGTTTGGGATGAGGCTTTTCGTCGTTCCCGGCCTGGCGATCCAAGCGTAATTCTATTCCCCACGCATGATGCGATCGCAGATTTTTCTTGGAAACTTGCAAATCATTTGAAGAACGATGCACCGCCGAGGGTTAGATTTTCCAAAGGTAAACGTGATTACACACCATTTAATGAGCACTGGTCCGAAAATGATACGCCGCTTGTATATTTAGGAAATAGTTTTGGTTCTCTTGCTGAGAGTGAAACCAAGCCTCTCGTTTACCTGATGACATTTCACAGTTCGAAAGGATTGGATTTTAGGAATGTATTTATTCCAAGTCTTAACTCAGACACAGTGATTGTTGGGAAGCGAGCGCTTGAAAATGATCCTGATTTGGATCGGCGTGTTCTATTTGTTGCCGTAACCAGAAGCAGAGAGAATCTGTTCTTGTCCTTTAACAGCAAAAAGCCCCATCCTCATGTGGCTAATTTGCCAAAGTCAGTGGTCACGGATGTCAAAGTGACGAAAAAGCCTAATTCAGATAAAGAGGATTTCTTTTAAATATGGACCACTCAGCATGGATGTTCGTCGCCACATATCCCGAGTGGCTGAATTGGATTGCAATCGGTCGAATTCGTTGCAATGGTCGTGTATCTCGCGTGAGGGATAGTGAGGATACAGACGGCTTTGCATTGTTGATGGACCGAGCGCCAGATATAAGCATTGATGATGACCAGGCTTTTATTCTAGCAAAGCTCAAGCCGAACTTTCGTAGTTTCCAGCAGGATGTAGCTTCTTCAAATTCGCAAGAACTAACATGGTTGTTGATTGAAGCCGTAGATGAATTCATACCTGTTTCTGATCGGGGCGCACGCCTGATAGAAGCGGATGCGCAACGTGCCAAGGCAAAGATTGGTCCTGCAATATTTCAGAATGCGTGGCAATCTTGGACGTCTGTACATAAAGACTTACGGGCGGACTGCCGTGGGCGAACACTTGTTAAAGTTATGGGCCTTAGCGAACCAAATTTGTCTTCAATTCCTAGTCAAATTTCTAATTATTTGAGCGGCAAGATATCTTTACCGAATGCGGAGAAGGCATCAGAACTTAGGGCCACAAATGCTTTTGCCTGGGCAGCCAGTTTCGCAGTATTTGGTGTCTTGGTTGGCGAGGAAGAGAAGAGAGCACGGACTCAAGAACTTGGTTTGGGTGAGGTCATTCGAAAGTTGCGTCAGGATTTCTCAGTAAAGGAGCCGGTTTTAAAGGATAGGCTGCTCCGCGACATTGGGCAAAAGCTTTCTGAAGTTATTCAATCTCGCTTGGGTATTGATGTTTCCATTCTTCAACTGGTCGTTGTTTTCCATTACGCTGATGTAATTGCTTCGGGCAAGGATGTGGTTCTTCATTCATTAGTCAAGGACATTGGCGAGGTGGTAATGGAGTGTGGGCCGATCGCTGGTGCAAACACTGCTTACATGATTGGCCGAGCTATGGATGACATTGCGGTCACCACCTTGGCCTACGCCAGTACACCTCTCATGTTTTCTTCATTGGTACCCGGAAAACTACCATGTTCAGTTGATGTTGGAAATTATGTTGTTGAGCGTCAACAAGAACTTGCTGAACAGCATGCCAATACGCTCAAGGCTCAAGCTGATGCCGCTGCCGCTGCCGCTGCCGCTGCCGCTGCCGCTCCTGCAATGGATGAATCACTTGAACAGGAATCTATTAAAAATATTTTGTCTGATGTCAACTCTCCGGCGCAGCCTCTTGTTGAAAACCTGATCAATACACAGGCGAACGAGTTAATTTCTAACTCTGAGTCTGATGGTCAACAAAAGAACATTAGTGCTGCGGAACCGGCCAAAATCATTGATCTCAAAGGTGTTGTTGAAGTCAGTGCTAGTCTAGATGTTGATATACAACCTTTGATACCTTCGGCTAATATTGGCAATCAAATGCGTTCGCATGATGCAGTCAGTGGTGCTTTGTTCTCGGGCACCCCTGCGCAAGAAGGGCAATCAAAGGCGCAACGCTCATCCAAGACGTCCAGTAGTAAAAAGAGAAAAGATAATCTGTAAATTAATGAAACTTGGTTTTCAGAAATTTTCTCTTAGCGCGTTGCGTCCTATTTGGATTGAAACAAGGAGCGAGCAGCTAAAGGAAGCTCTTTATGCCATTTAAATTCGTTCGCTCCAGCAAAGCACAATCTTTAATTGGTGAGACCAAAGAGCGCGTGCGCGAAGAGATTTCGATGATGAATGATCACGAGTTGAAAGAGCACCTCGATTACGTTAAAAATCAGCATGAGTCGTATAAATCCATGGGTGACGATGAAAGCAAGATTTTGTACCATGAGCTAAAAATAATTCGTGCAGAGAACATCAAAAGAGTGTAAGCATCCGACCCGTACCGTGTTGCAAACCCGCTAGTTTTATGCCGTTTCAGTTTCACTTTCCACTTGAGCGTGTTTCTCAAGCTTCACGTTCCATGGCAGCAGTTCACTGATCTGATTCACTTTATGATCAGCAATCACTGTGAGCACATGCGTGAGGTAGGTTTGCGGGTTGATGCCGTTAAGCTTGGCTGTGCCCAACAAACTGTAGAGCGTGGCGGCGCGTTCGCCGCCATTGTCTGAACCAAGAAATAAGAAATTTCTTCTTTTATGTAAACCTTCACATAACAAAAATAATGCGAACTCACTTATTATGCGAAGTTCAAATTTCGTTCAGAGGTTTAGCCCTTGGC
>Ga0209491_10006301_pt1 | contig 16561 bp, 15 predicted proteins | sample BON02_FD_187213 | JGI IMG/M metagenome (GOLD analysis project Ga0209491, IMG submission 187213) | Freshwater microbial communities from Lake Bonney liftoff mats and glacier meltwater in Antarctica - BON-02 (SPAdes) (version 2) | ecosystem: Environmental > Aquatic > Freshwater > Ice > Glacier...
CCAGCGAATCTTTTCCGTTTAGAGCACTTTTAAAGGCCTCAGCCACGATCTTGACCAAAGATTCAAATCCAGTTCCGCCCTTCAGCTCCCATTTTTACTGCATTCACGGCTTTCCGTCCAGACACTACTTAGCCAAGAGAGGCGACGACCGCTGCGTACCTTGAGTGGCATGGAGCGGAGTTCCTCTTTACCCATCAAGCCCTGAAACTTGAGCAGGTCTTCGGTGGCGGCTTCTTGCAGGGCTTCGGTGGTGGATTCGCGGTCGATGATGCCGATCAGTTGTCCGTCTTTATTAACCACGGGCAGGCCGAGGTAGTTGTGCTCGTCGAAAATACTCTCCAGATCGAGCACGGTATCGTAGGGGCGCACTTTGGTGGGATCGGGGATCATGATCTCGGTGGCCTTTTGCTCGCGGCGGGCGAAAAGGAGATTTCGAACGGGGAGCACGCCGAGCAGTTTTTGGTCGGCGTCGAGCACGTAGGCGTATTGCACGCCATATTCGATGTATTTTTCGCGCTTCGACTGGATGTCGTTGAGAATATCTTCCACCGTCATGTCGGCGCTAAAAGAGACATATTCGCTATACATGATGGCACCGGCCGTGCCATCGGGGTAGGCCATGAAGCGGCGGGTCTCGTGCGCCATGTCGTCGTCGAGTTCTTCGAGAATGGCTTTGGAGTCTTTCTCATCGAGCTCATTCATGAGGTCGGCGCGGTCGTCACTATCGAGCTCGGCGATGAAGGGGGCGGCGACCACGGCGGAGAGCTCTTCGATAATGTCAGCACCCTGAAAGTAGTAAACGCGCTCGAGGACTTCAGCACCTTGCTCGGGGGTGAGTAGGCCGAAGAGCGCTTGCCGGTCGTCTGCGCTGAGGCGGTCGATCAGGCGGGCGGTATCATCGTCGGCACCGGCGGTAATTAGCGCTTGTAGCGCAGTCGGCGCGTCGGCTTGTTCGATGGCCTGATGGAGTGCATCGATGAGTGCATCGAAGTCGATTTCGGGAGTGGTCATTTCGGTCATAGTATGAGTGGTCTTTAATGGGAACTTTACAGTAGGCCAGTTTCTAGCCAAGCAAGAGTCGTGCTTATTTTACTCACAGCCATCGGATGTGCATTCGGCGGGATCTGTCGTTACCTGGGGATGACGCTGGTCACGCGGCTCCTTGGCGAGCGCTTTCCGTGGGGCACGTTGGTGGTGAATGCCGTCGGTAGTTTCTTGCTCGGCTTATTGTTTGCGGTGGCCTCTGGCACGGAGAGTGGCTGGCTCTCTTCGGATGGGGCTCAAGTCTTTGCCATGATTGGGTTTTGTGGGGGGCTGACTACATTTTCGACCTTCAGTTTGCAGACGTTCTCGCTCGTCTCGGAGCAAGCTTGGGGTAAAGCATTGGCCAATCTTTTGGGCAGCGTGCTGCTCTGCGTGTTTTGCGTGGTCAGCGGCTATGCCTTAGGAGAGGGGTGGTTCGCATGAGGCAGCTTTTATGGATTGGGCTCGGCAGTGGGTTGGGTGGAAGTCTTCGCTACTTGCTGGATATGCTTGCCGCAAATATGGGCCTCGCGGCCTTTCCGGTTTCGACTTTTTTGATTAACTTGAGTGGCTCCTTGCTGATCGGCTATCTAGCCGGACTCTGGGCGACGGGCGGTGCGGTGACACCACATCCGTATAAATGGCATTTTTGGATTACAGGGTTTTGCGGCGGCTATACGACCTTTTCCAGCTTTAGCTGGCAAGTGCTCCATCTGGTGCGCCAAGGCGAGGGCACGCTGGCTGGGGCCTATGCGGCGGGCAGTGTTGCGCTGGGGCTGATTGCGGTTTGGTGGGGGCTTTCGCTCGCCATGCGGGGGCGGAGTGTTGGATGAGGCTGATTTTGAGCTAGGGGCAAGCATTTGACAATCCAACTAACTTTCAACACCCCGCACCGGTTCGCAATTAAATGTGCGGGGTAAATGTAGCCGAAATCGTAAGATTTTGGACGGTCTGAGCCGCGTGTGTCGAGCGATCCAAAGCGTTACCGCTTCGGCTACGACTGAATAGGCAAGAGACGGGGCCAGGCCAATGATTCATGATTCTTAGCCGCCCCTCGTATCCGCTTATCAACTACGAAACGGGCAACCCCGATTCACTTCATTCATTACCCTTCGGCGGAACGATTATTCCACTAAGTGGGCTTTGATGTAGTCGAAGCTCATCTTGGCCGACTCGAAGGGATCTCCGGGGCAGGTATCTTGCTCGACGATGAACCATTTGCAGCCCGATTGCTCCGCAGCTGCGATGATGGGCTTAAAGTTAAGGTTACCATAGCCGATCTCGTGCATGATCGGTTCATTGCCTTCTCGCACGCCGACATCCTTTAGATGCAGTAGGGGCAGGCGTCCTTTTAGACGTTGGCACCACTCAACGCAATCACCGCCGCCGAGTTGCACCCAGTAGGTGTCCGGTTCGAAGTGGAGGTTCTCAGGTGAGGTCTGCTCGAAGATATGTTGTAGTGCGGGTTTGCCGTCCCACTTGAAAAACTCGTTCGCGTGGTTGTGGTAAGTCAATACCAAGCCTGCTTCGCGCAGCACGGCACCCGCGTGGTCAAGTTGCTTGATTAATTTATCACGTGACTCTGCATCCGTAAAATCGATGTCTTTCGGGAACGGATAGGCGGTGTATTTTGTGCCAAGTTTCTTAAGTCGTTCGATCACTTTTTCCGGCTCGTCGAGCACCATCGCGCTGGGCTCGTGAGTCGCGCAGATGGTAAGGCCGTTCTCGGCGCAAACGGCGGCGATCTCTTCGGGGGGCATTACCTCGTGGGGCATACCAGAAATTTGCACCGCTTTGTAGCCGATGTCGGCGAGCTTTTTCATGCTCTTGCGAAAGCCTTCGGGCGTCTGGATGAAGTCACGGATAGTGTAGGTGATGAGGGCAACTTGTTCGATTTTCATAATGTTCTATAAATTGTTGTGAATGGAATTCTGGTTAAGGATTTATCGCGCTAAATCGGCGATGGCTTGTGCTTGTAAGGACAGGCGCGATGCGGCAAAGGCATGCTCCTGTGTCATGGCGTGCTCGGTGCGGTTGAGACAGTCGAGGATGAGCTGGCCAAAGAAGGGAAAGCCGACTTTGCCATGCACATGCATGACTTGTTCGCCTTCGCCGTTTGCTAGGATGATGGTGTCGGACTCGTCACTTCTTCCGAAGTCGAAATACTTGCGGATTTCAATAGTGCCCTTGGTGCCAGTGATGAAACTGCGACCATCGCCCCAGCCGCGCATGCCGTCGGGGGTGAACCAGTTGACACGTGAGAAGCACTGCACGCCGTTTTCCAAAATCAAGACAGCTTGGCCGACATCTTCGAGTCCGGGCTTGTCCGCATTGGCGCGGTTGTCCACGGCTGCGTGAGCGATGGTGCCTTTTGTGCAACGTGTGTAGTGGAGGAATTGGTCGAACTGATGCGAGGCGATGTCGGTCAAAATGCCGCCGTATTGCTCTTTATCAAAAAACCAGTCGGGGCGACCAGCCTTACCCAAACGGTGAGGGCCGAAGATTTCCATGTGGACGATTTCGCCAATGACGCCGTCTTGGATCAACTGATCGACATACCATGCGGACTCCACATGGACGCGTTCGGAGTAGTAAACCATGTATTTTTGACCAGTTGTCACGACGACTTTTCCCGCTTCTTCCAATTGCGCGAGGGTGGTGAGGGGGCACTTGTCGGTAAAATAATCTTTGCCCGCATTCATGACTTGGCAGCCGATCGGCCCGCGGCGGTTCGGGATAGCGGCGGAGGCGACCATTTGGACGTCGGAGGCCAGCACTTCGTCGAAACTCTGCGCGACATGTACGCCGGGGAATTTCTCTTTGAGACTTTCGAGCCGCTCAGCATCGGGCTCAAAGATCATCGCGAGTTCAGCGCCAGCTTCGGTCAGTCCATTGATCATCCCATAGAGATGCCCGTGGTCAAAATAGGCGGCTGCGAAGCTGAATGCGCCTGATTCGACGACTGGCTTTGGTTTGGCAGCTTTCGGCGCGTAGTTCATTCCATCTTTGGCGTTTGTCATAAATTGTGTTCTATGTGGGGTGAATTGACTGAAAATATTATGTAAAATTGACCTTTAGAAGCTACTGCTTAGATCGGCGACTGTGGCGGCTTTCACTTTAGATTTAACGTGTGTGGACTCAGCTATTTTATTTTTTAGAATACGGGCATAAGCCGCACCATCGAGCGGAAGGTTCACGGCTGTATTTTCAAAAGCCGAGTAGAGCATGGCATTGGCGAGTTCCACGGAATGGATGCCTTCGCTGGCAGGGGCAATCAGTGCCTCACCCTTCAAGATGGCATTGGTGAAATTTTTCAGAATACCGATATGCTGCTCGCCGTTGCCTGCTGGGAGAGGGATGTCGACATTCCAGACAGGTGGTTTGGCAAAGCCAGTTTGAGCGCTTTTGTTGTGCTCGCTGACGAGTTGTTCAGTGCGGGTGAAGGTAAGTTTACCGTTTTCGACGACGACTTTCCCACGGTCACATGCGATCTCGAGGCGGTTTGTGCCAGGGGCTTCGCCTGTGGTGGTGATGAAGACACCAGTGGCTCCATTAGGGTATTCTAAAATCGCCGTGACGGCATCTTCGACTTCAATATTATGGAAGCGTCCAAATTGGCAATTAGCCGTCACCTTTGAGGGCATCCCGAAAATCCACTGGAGTAGGTCGAGATTATGTGGGCATTGATTCAGGAGCACGCCGCCGCCTTCCCCCCCCCAAGTTGCGCGCCAGCCACCGGATGCGTAATAGTTTTCCGTGCGATACCAGTCGGTGATGATCCAGTTGATGCGCTGTACTGTGCCGAGCTCACCCGATTCGATCAGCGACTTGACTTTACAGTAGGCTGGGTCGGTTCGTTGATTAAACATAGCACTGAAGACGACCTTTTCATCCTGCCATGCGGCGATCAATCGTTCGCAGTCTTCCTTATGCACGGAGATTGGCTTTTCAACGAGCGTGTGGATGCCGGCTTCGAGTGCCGCGATCCCGAGTGTGGTGTGAGAGTAGTGAGGCGTGGCAATTAGAATGGCATCGACTGTGCCGGATTGGATTAGCTCTAAGCCCTCGCTAAAGTGAGCCGCATCCTTGAATTTCTCGAGCCGCTCGGCGTTTAGATCCGCGACAGCAGCCAGTTCTAAATCGGGGATTTTTCCGGCGATAATGTTGTCGGCATGGCTTTGCCCCATGTTTCCCAGTCCAATGATTCCGAGGCGAACAGTTTTGTTTTTAGTCATGCGCATAGATTACTCCTTTCGGAGACTTTTTTCAATGGACTGATGAAGCAAATTTTTGCACTATTGAAACATTTATGGAATATCCGGATTTACGAGATGAGGCTATAGACATAGTGACTCCGCCCTTTGTTTATGAACAAGAGGGCATTTGGACCTGGCATTCGAATACAGTGGGACACTGGAATCTTTGGATTTGCTTGGAGGGGCAGGCCAGGATCGATTGTGATGGCCGCGAATTTGCAGTTCAGCCGTGGACAGCTTTTTTATTTAGTGAGGATTCAAAGATCGTAGGTTGCTCGAAGGAAGGCTCCAAACTGATACGTAACTTCAGTACCCATATACGTCTGGGTGCTGGAAATGCTCAGTTACTAAAGGGGCGCTTGCTTGGGATCCAACTACATGAGACGGACGCTGCCAATAGTTTGATCAATTTAGCGATTCGACTTTCGGCTTATAACGATGCCTTTGCCGGGGAGCAGTTGCAGATGTTAACTGCAAATATGATAGGGCTCTTGTGGCGTGAGTCGATTCAACCTGTCCAGACAGATGCAGCATGGTTGATTTATCAGCAATTGGATCGCATACACGCGGGGCAAAACATGTTTAGCAGCGTCGAGGAGCTCGCGTCCGAGGCCAATCTATCACGTATCCACTACGGGCGTTGTTTCCGCCAGTTAACCAACGAGTCGCCAAACCGCTATCTGATTTTGAAGCGAGTCGAACGTGCTTGTGTGTTACTGACGCAAACTGATTGGGCGATCGATGCAGTGGCTCGTTCCATCGGCTATGCAGATATCTATTTCTTCAGTCGGCAATTCCGTAAAGTTATGCAACGCTCGCCTAGTCAATACCGCGAAGACTCGCGCTTGCATTTGAGTTGATTCGTCCGTTTATACTTCGCCACCTTCTGGTTTATAGGCCTTTTTTAGAAGTTCTTTGAGTCGATCAACGTCTGCGCTGGAAGTCTTCGCGATGAAGCCTCGGGCGTGGGTGAAATGCACATCGGCTTCCGCTTCCAAATGGGTGAATTCCATACGAAGATCGTCATTAAAGCGACGCATGCCGTAGCCTGTGCCTCGGCTGTCGGGGTAAATGAGAGCGAGCACTTCATTTTCAAGGCCGAGCTTTTCCACATGGGTGCCGAGGCCGGCGGAGGCTTCGTCGGGCATCGGGTCGGTGCGTGGCATAAAGAGGGCTTTGAAGCCGTTAAACTTCCACACTTCGGCGTGCTTGGCGACAAAGTCGAGACGCTCGCGTAGACTGGTCACATAATCTACGAGATCTTGTCCGATCATGCGCATGATCTCCCAGATCGGTTCGCCGGGCTTGTGCTTGGTCTTGCTGGCGAAGCGGCGTAGGATCGTGATGTCGAGCGGTGAGTTGAGCTTGCCCAAAGTGTCGCGGTCGATGCCCAGCCACTCGGCGGTATCCACGGGGCCCCGGCAGTCGAACCACTCCGCCACTTCGAGCCAGCTGCAAAACTCGCGCGCATCTTTGTAGAGGCCCAAGTGCTGCAGCACCAGCGAGAGCGCACAAGTTGGCACGTGGTCACGCGGTAGTTGGTGATGGTCGAAGTTGTGCAGCGTCTCCGAATGCTCGTGCCCAATGTCAAGCACGGCCACGGAGGCATTGGTGAGGTCGGCCTCGGTCGGATCGCGCCGCTCAATGGCCACGGGCGCTTGCGTAAGCAGCACCGCGCAGGCCAGAAAATCGTCTTTATGGGCACCGCCCGGATGAGTAACAATCGATGTAATCATCGAGAGAGTGGGGCGTGCGGAGTGGCCAGTGGCAAGTGCATTAGTCGGGATACTGTAGTGTGGCGTGTTCGCTTGCGAACGCCTTCTGGGTGCTCGGCAGGCCTGAGCACCCAGAGGGCATTGTACAAGCTCAGGTACAGCGACCTTTGCTCGGCAGGCCTGAGCTCACATACGACGACCTTTGCTCGGGGGCGTTCGCGAGCGAACACGCCACGTTTTCTACCAGCTGTAGTTGGCGGTGACGCCGAAGGTGCGTGGGTCTGCTAGACTTTCGTAGCGCTTCACTCCCCCGTCGGCATTATCAAAGAAGAAAATGCGTTTGCTGTATTGCTCATCGAATAGGTTTTTCCCCCAGAGGGTGACTGTCCAGTTGTCCCAACGGTAACCTAAGGCAGCGTTGACAATACCGAACGAGTCTCGTTTTTCATCGTGGCTATTGGATTCGTAGTAATCGTCCTTGCCGACGACTTCAGCGTTGCCGAAGAAACCGTTGCCACGATCATAGGAAATTCCCACTCGGTAGGAATAGCTCGGGGCGTTGGGCAGTTCGCGTGAACTCAATATAATCGCAAAGGGATCATCATCAGAATCAGGGTCTAATGTGTCGTCAACATCTTCATCGGAAGTGAGTGTTTGATAAGCGTCACGGTCTGTCTTTAAGAGGCCTAAACTTGCGTAAAGCGTCCATGCATCATCAATGAACCATGTGACTTCCGATTCGAGACCGTAGTGTACCGCATTCTCGCCGTTCACAGTGAGGTAACGGAAAAAACCACCTGAACCACGGGAGTCGCGCAGTTGCGCGTCTTGGCGATAGAGGTAGAAGGCGGTGACGCTAGAGTTTAAGCGACCGTCGAACCATTGGCTGCGAAGACCTAATTCGAAATTATATAGAGTTTCATCTTCATAAGTGTCAGGATCGAAGGGGAAACGAAACGCACCAGAATTGGCACCACCTGCTTTATATCCGCGAGCGGCACTGGCAAATACCGTATGGCTGGCATTTAGGTCATGTTCCAGTGTGAGCTTGCCCCCAAAGAGTGGATCCGACGTCTCAGAGCTTTTTTTTCCGCCGATTAGTGAGCTGTAATAATTGTTAATCGTATTGGTCGCAAAATCCACTTTGTGGTGTTCCATGCGTAGTCCGAGACTCAGGCGTGTCGCATCAGAAAAATTGTGCGCTAACTGAGCAAACGCAGCAAAGGTTTCGCTTGTATATTGAGATTCAATATAGGCATCTTCTGGCCATGATTCATAAATCTCGTCATAAGAGATACTCGTATCTTCATTCATGGCGTGGTAGTAGAGCCCCACTGTCCAACGGTCGATCCAACCGAGGGCATCTTCTTGTTCATTAGAATCGAGTCTGAGTTCTTGGGAGAAGACATCTCGATCGCGCTCAGTGGCTAAAAAGGCACGGTAATTGCCCGGGTTATTGGGGTCTTTGTCGATGGGGTTCGACCAGTCTGAATCGTAGCTGTAGAGCGAGTCGGATGTCGTATAGCTTGTAATACTGGTCAATGTGGCGGCATCCCAACCCATCCATGTGCTGCGAAGGCTGCTACCGTAGGTCTCTTGTTCATCACGACCAAGTTGATCGGAGTAGGTCTCTGTGGGGTCATTCAGCAAATTGAACTCGTCGAAGCCATTGTCGGCATCGGCATAGAAGAGGTTCGCATCAAATTGCCAGTCATCGTTGGCCAACCAGCGCAATTTTAAACGCGTGGTGAGTTCGTCACGACCGTTGCTGTCGTCTTTGTTGAGAAACTTGTTTTTGTGAAAGCCGTCTTGTTCTAGTTGATGCACGGAGAGGCGGAAGCTTAGCTTTTCTGGATCTGACTCGATCAGAGGCCCGCCGACTGCGATACCAGCGGCGCGGAGATTGTCATTGCCCACGGTGGCTTCGACTTGTCCTGTCCAGTAAGAGGTGGGCTCGTTGCTTACGATGCGCACGACGCCACCGGCGGCATTCGCCCCGAAGGCTCCCGCTTGGGGACCACGTAGCACTTCAACTTGTTGCACGTCGAAGAGGTTGCCCACAGTGCCGACTCCGGTAAGGTCGATGTCGTCGATGAGGAAACGCACGGAGCTGTCCGGCGTCTCGCCCTCATACTGAGAGTTTTCACCGATGCCGCGGATCTGGATGTAGCGGGGGCGGGAGGTGCCACCCGTCCATGTTAGATTTGGGATGGCGTTGATCAAGTCCTCGAAGTGCTGGTTGCCGTTGGCTTTCAAGGCGGTTTCATCGAACACGGTGATGCTGGCTGTGGTCTTCTGGATGTCAGATTCCCAGAGTTCACCGGTCACGATGGTGGTGGGAAGTTCAGGGACGGCAGCTTCTTGGGCGAAGGCTGTCGTTGCGATACTTAGGAGCGCGATGGCGCATATACGTTGTTTCATGTTGGATCTCAATGTTTGTGTAGTTGAGATCCGGCCTTGGGCGATTGAAGGCGGAGCGCCGAAAGAGGGCGATCCATTCCTTTTCCTACGCCGGTGTCAACCGGATCAGGTTCAAAGGGATCGCTTCTGTTAAATGTGGAAGCGTCTCAGACCCATACCAGGTCACCCCTAAGGAAGGCCGCTAGCAAAACGAGGTTGTTGATCTGTTGTCAAGCCCCGAAAGATCTTGGATATCGTAGGGGGGGCGATTACTGTATTTCTTTCCGATACTGCACGGGGGACTTGCCGACTAGTTGTTTGAACTGGCGGCTGAAGAAGTAGATATCTTTGTAGCCAAGTGCTTCGGCGATTTCCCCCACTCGTAGGTGACTGCTTTCCAGATAGCGTCGTGCCTCGATCATCTTGCAGTTGATTAAAAATTGCTTGGGTGCTTGCCCGGTTTGTTGGGTAAACTCGCGGTCGAAGTGGGAGCGTGAGACGCCGAGGTCTCGTGCGATTTGCGAAATCGAAAGCACCGAGGCGGGCGCTTCGCGAAAGATGCGCAGCGCTTCGGAGACGCGACCGTTCAGAGCTACTTCAGGGATCAAATGCCTTTGACTGGTGCATTGAAGAATAAACTCGTGGAGTTTCTGAGCGAGCACCGCGTCATCGTCCCGGCGCAGCGCGATACGCATGATGACGTCGATTTGGCGCTGCGCAAGGATCAGCGAGGGAACTTCGCCACCCAGTAGCGAAAACTCTTCGATCTCCGAGACTCTGCTTCCTGCTCGCAGCGGGTGGAAGTGCGCGGAAAAACGTGTGATTCGTGCGCCAGAGTAGTGAGCTGCTGAGATGTTTTGATTGGGGGAGAAAATGAAAAAAACGCCGGGGAAGATCCGGAAAGTCTGCGCTTCGCAGCGCAGGTAGCCCTCGCCCGAGAGCGCCATCCAGAAGTTGTAGTGACCGTCTCCTGAGGTCTTCCACTCCCAGTGCTCCACTTCCGTGCATAAATAGGGGAACCACGGGCGGTCAACGACCTCGAGGGAGGAAAAACTGGTTTTGTTTTCTGTTGACAGCATTGTTCTTTGGGTATTCTGTTCAGCGGGGGCGCTGGTAGATTGCTCTGATCCTACGCGGCCGCCTAAAGGCGGGACTCCAACCTTTTGGATGAGGAAATAGTGCAAAAATATGAGAGAGCAATCCATTTATGTCGAGGCGTAATTCTGCTAATATAGGTGCATGTCTAAACCTGAAAACTACTTAAACTCCCTCTTTGGTCTCGAAAACAAAGTTGCGGTCGTCATTGGCGGCACCGGCGAACTCTGTGGAGCGATGGCCGAAGGCCTCGCTGCAGCGGGTGCGGAAACCGTGCTCGTTGGTCGCAGTGAAGAAAAAGCGGCGGTTCGCCTCGCTAAAATCGAAGCGGCGGGCGGTAAGGCTTACTTTGAGAAGGTCGACGTCAACTCGAAGGCGTCCATTCAGGATCTGCTCGACCACGTGCTGAAGAAGTCCGGTAAGGTGGATATTCTGATCAACGGTGCGGGAATCAATTCGCCCACGCCGATTCTAGAAATCGAGGAGGATGAGTTTGATCGCATCCTAAATACGAATTTGAAAGCCGTGCTCTTTGCTTCGCAGGTCTTCGGTAAATATCTCGTGGAACGAGGGGAGGGCGGTAGCATCATTAATATTGGTTCGATGAGTGGCATCATTCCGCTTTCCCGTGTCTTCACCTATTCGGCGACCAAGGCCGCCGTGCACAATCTCTCTAAGAATTTGGCACGTGAGTGGGCGGAGCAAAAAGTCCGCGTCAATACCATCGTCCCCGGCTTCTTTCCGGCGGAGCAAAACAAGAAGGTGCTCACCCCCGAGCGCGTCGCTTCCATCATGGGGCATACACCTGCCAACCGATTCGGTGAAGCTCACGAACTAATCGGTGCCACGCTGCTCCTCGCCAGCGATGCCGGCAGCTTCATGAACGGTGCCGAAATCGTCGTCGACGGCGGTTACGCCTCGATGACTATCTAGCGTTCTCTACGGCTAATTCGTAATTCGTAATTCTTAATTCTCAGATGTATCTCCACGAAAACTTTCTCCTTTCCAATAAAACCGCACAGCGTCTCTTCCATGAAGTCGCCGCAAGCCAGCCGATTATGGACTACCACTGCCACCTCCCGCCGGAGGCGGTGGCGAGCAATGCACGTTTCCCTGATCTCGCGGAAATCTGGCTCGGTGGAGATCACTACAAGTGGCGCGCGATGCGTGCCGCTGGTGAGTCCGAAAGCCTGATCACTGGTAAGGAGAGCAGCCCTAAGGAGAAGTTTGATGCATGGGCACGCACTGTCCCGCAAACTGTTCGTAACCCGCTGCATCACTGGGCGCACTTGGAACTCAAGCGCTACTTTGATTGCGATTTGGTTCTCAGCCCGAAAACGGCGGATGCGATTTGGGAACAAGCCAATGCTAAAATCGCGCAAGACAGCTTCAACGTGCACAACATTTGCAAGCAGTTCGATGTCCGCGCGATTGGCACCACTGATGATCCCATTGACACGCTGGAGCACCACACTGCGTTTAACGCCAATGGGCAAACAACCAAGATGTTTCCGACCTTCCGCCCCGACAAGGGGATGATCGCCAGCAATCTCGAAGCGTGGAACACTTGGACGGATCAACTGGCCAATGTTTCTGGTCAGTCGCTCGACACGGCGGCCGACTTTATGAGCGCGCTCAAGGGGCGTCACGATTTTTTTCATGAGGTAGGCTGCCGCCTAACCGACCACGGCCTTGAAGCTTGCCCGTTCGTTCCTTGCAGCGAGAGTCAAGCTGAGTGCATCTACAAAAAGCTTCGCAACTCTGAAGCACTCAGTGCGGATGAGGCCGAGCAATGGATGACTTACATCATGCAGGCCGTCGCCCGCTGGAACACCGCTCGTGGTTGGACGATGCAATTGCACCTCGGTCCGATCCGTAATAATAACACCAAAATGTTTAAAAAACTCGGCCCGGACACTGGCTACGACTCCATGCTCGATGAGCCTGTCTCCCGCAAGACAGTTGCCTTCCTCGATAGCCTAGTCTCCGAAGATGCACTGCCAAAGACGATCTTCTACCACATCAATCCTGCTTTCCTTTATCCTTTGGCTACCTTGATGGGAAGTTATCAGGATGGCTCCGTGCCCGGTAAGATGCAGCTCGGCTCCGGGTGGTGGCACGTGGATACGCTCGATGGCATGCGCACTCAAATCGATGTCCTCTCTAGTGTGGGGCTACTCAGTAAATTTGTCGGTATGCTGACTGACTCGCGTAGCTTCCTTAGCTTCCCACGCCACGAATACTTCCGTCGCCTTCTCTGCGGCATCATTGGTCAAGATGTTGAAGCTGGCCTCATTCCCGATGATAAGGATCTCCTCGATAAACTGATCGCGGATATTTGCTACAATAACGCTAAGAACTACTTCAACTTCCCCGGCGTATAAAACCGGGAACCGCTCAACCGGGAACCGCTCAACCGAAAACTATTTAACTGAACTTCGTTTCATGAAAATCCTCCTCACCACCACATCCTACCAAGATTGCCCAGGCGATCATCACGCACTCCTCGCAAGCACGGGCGCTGAAATTGTCCGCGAACGTGGACCACTCTCCGAAGCACGCATGTTAGAAATCGCCGGCGACTTCGACGCCTTTCTCTGCGGTGACGACGAGATCACGCAAGCTGTGATCGATAAGTCGCTGCCAAAGTTGAAGGTGATCGCCAAATACGGCATCGGCGTGGACAAGATTGATGTGGCTTATGCGACGACAAAGAAGATTCCCGTCAGTTTTTGCCCCGGCGTAAACCATACCACTGTGGCCGAGCACGTGTTTATGCTGATTCTTGCGCTGAACAAAAATCTAATGGAGCAGGCCAACACCACCGCAGCCGGTGGTTGGAAGCGAATGACTGGCCACGAAATTATGGGTAAGACCATCGGTATCATCGGCCTGGGTCGTATCGGACGTGAGGTGGCCATTCGCGCTAATGCTTTCGGCATGAACTGTGTCGGCTACGATCTTTACTGGCCGGAAGATTTTGCCAAAGAGCAAAACATCGAACGTGCTGCAGGGATAACACAGCTTTTACGTGCGAGTGATATCGTCTCTCTGCATACGAATCTGACCGAGGAAACTCGTGATATGATTTGCGAAGCCACGATCAAGAACATGAAGGATGGTGCCACCTTGATCAATTGTGGTCGCGGTGAACTCACGCATACCTGCGACATCGCTGCCGCACTCAAAAGCGGTAAACTAGGCGGTTACGGCGCGGACGTGCTAGATCAAGAGCCGCCCCCCGCCGATCACCCGCTTCTCGGTGCGAAAAATTGCATTATCACGCCGCACGTCGGTTCACGCACATTCGAAAGCGTGCAACGCCAAGCGGGTATGGCTACTCAGAACCTCGTTAACCTACTCAAAGGCGAAAAAGCGCTGGCACAAGTCAACGACGTCGAACCACCTGCTGCCTTACTTAAGTAATCAACTTCTATTAAGTAACCAACTTCTCGCTCCGCGCGGCAGCTAAAGCAGCCGATCCCAGTTAACCATCACGCTGCGTAAAAGGCTTCGCCTCACGCGATTCCATCTCATATCCCGCATCTCTTACTATGTCCGAAAAATTCTACATCGTCCCGCAAGAGCAACACGACGCACTCGTCGCCGCAGCGTATCAGCATCGCGGATACACTGAAGATGAAGCTTCGCAAGCAGCTCGCTTTTCAGCCTTTGCTGCGCACCACGGCATCCGCACGCACAATGCGATTAAGGCGCTGCATCTCGATCACCTCTTTGGCAGTGCGACTGGTGGTTGCACACCGGCGGTTGAAATTGAGAAAGTGCCTTGCCGTTTTGAAGCCAGCGAAATCTGGAATGCCAACAAGAAGCTCGGCCAAGCGACTGCCTACGCGGCCATCGACCGCGCCTGCGAATTGGCGGATAAATATGGCATCGGTCAAGTCTCGGTGGATAACGCCTTTCATTACCTGTGGGGTGGTGGCTACGTGATGGAAGCAGCCAAGCGCGGCTACATCGCTTACACTAATTGTACGGCTGCACTGGCTGAAGTGGTGCCTTTTATGGGCAAGTTCCCCACGCTCGGCACCAACCCGCACAGCTGGGGCTTCCCGACGACAGATGCGGTGGGCTTTCCGATCGTGATCGACTGGGCAACCTCCGTTATTGCGATGGGACGCGTGCAGCAGTTTCAGCGCGATGGCACACCCTTGCCACCCAACGCGGCAGTCGATGCCGACGGTAATCCCACAACAGATGCCAACGCGGTCAAAGCGCTCATGCCTTTCGGCGCACACAAGGGCTATGGCCTAAGTATGATCAACGAGATCGTTGGCGCGTTTATCGGTGGCAGCTTACCGACACTCCGTAGCCGCGAAATCCCCGCGGGTGAAAAGCGCACACCAGCTTTCTACTTCCAAGTGATTCACCCAGACGCGATCAACGGCGGTGCTTTCGCACAAGGCCGCGACCAAGCAGCCAATGTGAAAGCAGTGATCGAAGACATTCTAGGGCACGGTAATGAAAACTGTCTGCTGCCCGGTCAACTCGAAGCCCGCTGGGCAGAGCGCGTGGTCAAAGCCGGAGGTCTTCTTTTCTCCGAAGCGGAGATCAACGCCTTCAACGAAATCGCTGAAGAGTGCGGTGAGCCGCTCTGGGATATTGCTTCGTTTAAGGTCGAGTAGTTCTGAACGCCACCAAACCGAGTTCCGGTGCTGAGAGTTGTATTGATAGGCAGTGGGCAAGTGTCCACACGGTGCGGCCTAAGAGCTTGCAAAAGCTCCGCGACAGCATCCGCAGTAAGACACGCCGCTGCAACGGACACAGTATGCAGAAGATCATCGAACGCATCAATCCAACCCTTCGAGGTAGGTCTGGTTACTTTAAGCAAGCCTACCGAGGTGAGCACCAGAAACTAGACGGGTGGGGTTCAATCCCCCATTTCTACCCCTATCAAAGGTGTCGCTCTTTCGACGCTATTGGCATAGCGTCGCTACAAAGCAAAGCTGTAGCGATGTCGGCTAGCGACGTCTCCGATCACTGCTCGTCGCCGTATTATTAGTCTTCCTCGACAGTTGTCATCGTCTGTATTTCCGTTCTATCTGATGATATGAACTGGAAAAAAGTCCGCGAATTTGAAGAGATCGTCTATGAGAAGTGCGATGGCATCGCCAAGGTAACGATTAACCGCCCACATCGGCGCAACGCATTTACGCCTGACACGGTGGCCGAGATGATTGCGGCCTTCTCCGACGCCAAGGACGACATTTCCATCGGTGTCGTGCTGCTGACTGGATTTAACCCGCAGACGGACGGCAAGTTTGCCTTCTGTGCGGGCGGCGACCAAAAGATCCGTGGCCACAAAGCCGGTGGTTATGTGGGCAAAGACGGCGTGCCGCGCCTGAACGTGCTCGACTTGCAAAAGCTCATCCGCTCGATGCCCAAAGTGGTCATCGCGCTCGTTGCGGGTTTTGCCATCGGCGGTGGTCACGTGCTCCACGTCGTTTGCGATATGACGATTGCGGCGGACAATGCCGTCTTCGGCCAGACGGGCCCAAAAGTCGGCAGTTTCGACGGCGGCTTTGGCTCTAGCTACCTTGCACGGATCGTCGGGCATAAGAAAGCCCGCGAGATCTGGTATCTCTGCCGTCAATATAATGCGCAGGAGGCCCTCGATATGGGCTTGGTTAACAAGGTCGTGCCTTACGAAGAGCTCGAAACCGAAGGCGTGCAATGGGCACAGGAGATTCTCCAGCACAGTCCGCTCTCCATTCGTTGTCTCAAGTCTGCTTTCAACGCCGATGTTGATGGGCAACAAGGTTTGCAAGAACTCGCAGGCAATGCCACATTACTTTACTATTTAACAGAGGAGGGCGAAGAAGGGCGTAAAGCTTGGAATGAAAAACGTGCTCCCAATTATAAAAAATACCCATGGCTACCCTGAACCCGAATTGTAGCGATGCCGCGCTAGCGGCGTCTGTGTCCGCCCGTAGCGATGCCGCGCCAGCGGCGTCTGTGTCCGCCCGTAGCGATGCCGCGCCAGCGGCGTCTGTGTCCGCCCGTAGCGATGCCGCGCCAGCGGCGTCTGTGTCCGCCCGTAGCGATGCCGCGCCA